>Ga0187891_1000456_pt1 | contig 41502 bp, 40 predicted proteins | sample June2016WEW_21_4_FD_132990 | JGI IMG/M metagenome (GOLD analysis project Ga0187891, IMG submission 132990) | Peatland microbial communities from SPRUCE experiment site at the Marcell Experimental Forest, Minnesota, USA - June2016WEW_21_40 | ecosystem: Environmental > Terrestrial > Soil >... | reverse complement strand
CGAGGCGCGGATGGGGTGTCGCAGACCTACCGAAGCCAGTGTCGCACACCTACCGAGGCCGCGTCCGAAAAGTGTCGCAGGGGAACCGAGGCCAGGGTGTCGCAGACCTACCGAGACTTCACACGCCGAACTATACGATTTGGTGGAGACGAGCGGACTCGAACCGCCGACCCCCTGCTTGCAAAGCAGGTGCTCTTCCGACTGAGCTACGTCCCCGGTGGGCGAGAATAGAGCGGCTCTTTCGCACCGCTCGGTCTCACCGGTCAATCGTAGGCCCTCAGGATCTGCACGCGCATCCGAACGCGCGGGCCTAGCGTGTCACCTCGTCGATTCGCTGCATCACCGCGTCGTCGAGGAGGTCGACCACTTCGATGGCCCTCATGTTCTCCTCTACCTGCTCCACCCGGCTGGCTCCCGTCATGACGGTGGACACGTGCGGGTTCTTGACGCACCAGGCGAGCGACATCTGGGCCAAGGTGCATCCCAGCTCGTCTGAGATCGCCTTCAGCGCCCGCACCTTCTCGTTGCTCGTCGGGTCGGTGAGCATTCCGCGCAGCCACTCGTACCCCGGCAGCGACGCCCGGCTCCCCTCGGGGACCCCGTCGATGTACTTGCCTGTGAGAACACCGGACCCGAGCGGGCTCCAGGTGGTGAGGCCGAGCCCGATGTCCTCGTACAACCGGGCGTACTCTCGCTCGACCCTCTCGCGCCACAGCAGGTTGTACTGGGGCTGCTCCACCACGGGCCGGTGCAGATGGTGGCGCTCGGCTATATCCCACGCCGCCCGAATCTCGTCCGCCGCCCATTCCGAGGTGCCCCAATAGAGCGCTTTCCCGCCGCTGACCATGTCCGACATCGCCCAAACCGTCTCCTCGATCGGTGTCTCGGGATCGGCTCGATGGCAGAACACGATGTCCACGAAGTCCAGGCCGAAACGCTCGAGGGATCCGTCGATGGCCTGCATCAGGTACTTGCGGTTCAGCGTGTTTCGCATGTTGACGGTGTCGTGGAGGCCCCAGTAGAGCTTGGTGGAGACGACGTAGCTGTGCCGTGGCCACTTCAGCTGGGCGAACGCCTTGCCCATGATCCTCTCGGACTCGCCTCCCGAGTAGACCTCGGCGTTGTCGAAGAAATTCACCCCGCTCTCGCCGGCCGCGGCTATGCAATCTGTCGCAAGCGCCGTGTCCAGCTGAGGACCGAAGGTGACCCACGAGCCGAACGACAGCACGCTCACCTTCAGCCCCGAGCGGCCCAGCCGCCTGTAGAACATCTCCTTCGCCATGGCGCGCCCCCGTAGGTATGGGAAGCCGGTGGAGAAAGCGAGCTTAGGGGGATCCGCGCAGACACATCCCAGCTGCGCCCCGTGCAGGCACCTTCACCGAGTCCGGCGGACGGCCCGAGGTCACCCCTGGGCTACGGGCGTCCGGCGCCTACCAGCCCGTTGTCCCAGATCGGCTGGACGTGGACGGTCTCACCTGTCTGGGGGGCGTCGACCACGTCCCCTCCGCCGACGTACATGCCGACGTGGTAGATGTCGCCGGTCCCGTCTCCCCAGAAGACGAGGTCTCCGGGCTGGAGGGCTCCGAGCGAGACATGGGCGATGGCGTCGTACTGGGCCTGGGCGGTGCGCGGGATGCCCACACCGGCCTGGCGCCACGACCACTGGGTGAGCCCCGAGCAGTCGAAGCCGACCCCGGGGGTCTCTCCGCCCCACACGTAGGGGACGCCGATCTGACTCTCAGCCGCGGCGACCGCGGTCGAAGCCCCCCCGGCTGCGGGCAGGTTCGGCAGGTTGGCGGAGCCGACGCGGGCGACGAACTTCGCGTGCTGGACTGCCTGCTCGGCCGCCTGCTGCTGGGTGACGAGTGCGGCTATCTGGCCCTTTACCTGCGACAGGGTGGCTTCTTGTGAGGCCACCACCGCCTCGGCGGCCTGTTGCGACGCTGCGACCTGGTTCAGCGCGGCTTGAGCCTGAGCCTGCGCCGCCTGCAGCTGCTGTTGCTGGGCGGCCAAGGCCTTTTGTGCGACGTTCAGTTGGTCGATGGAGTTGGAGATGTTCCCGCTCGCTTCCGAGCGGTACTCGCTGGAGAGGGCCGCATTTTCCCCGCCGGCCGCGAACAGCGACTCGATCCCGATGTCGTTGCCGCTCGACATGTAGGCGTTGACGGCCTCCCGGCGCAGGTTCGTCTTGTCGGTCTGTACCTGCGCCTGGTCCGCGGTGATCGTGCTGCGGATCTGCCCGATCTGATTGTCGAGCGACTGCACGTTCGCCTGCGCCGCCTCGTATTGCTGTGAGAGCACGTCGACACGCGCAGCGTCGGCTTGGAGCTGCGCGGTGATCTGAGAGGCCTGCGCGCGTGCGCTCGAGAGTGGGTCGCCCGCCGCCGGACGCGACGCCACCAGGAGCGCAGAGGATAGGAGTGTGACGACGACCCCGGCGAGCGCGGCCGAATATGTCACCGACCTTCGAAACGACCCGCCTGGCGGTGCCGTCGAGTGTGTCTCGACGTCAGCCACGATGTGAATTGCTTAGCAAGTGGCTCCACGCGTAGCAAGCCAAGTTCTTGCCCCCGTCATCGATAGAGCTCGTCACCTGGGAATATGTCGACCCGTTTGCAGCCACTCACCGGGTCGGACGGCGCAGAGCTACACACCCGCGTCCTGCGTGGGGCATCTACACTCCGAGGCTGTCCGAGGAGTCGAAGGTCCCACCTGCGGCCCTTCGTGTCGTGGGGGGACCGCAGGTGGGACTCGTTCGAGTGCGCCTAACTTCGAAGAGCGTCTGATCTGTTACCTACGTCGCAGCTACTACGTGGCGGCTTCCCCGCGCAGGCGAGCGATCTCCTTCGTCACGAACTCGTCGTGTTCACGCTGATCCTGACGAGCCTTGCGCGGGCTCCAACGGCCCTTCATCAAGAACACGAAGGGGATGAAGAACGCTGTGCAGGCGAAGCAGACCCATAGCCAGTGCTGCCACTCACGCGGCGCGACCGTTCGGGTGGTTGTCAATTTCGTGAGCTGGGACTGGTACCTGCTCAGGAACTGCAGGTCGGGCGAGATCTTCTGGATGTCCTGAAGCGTTGTGACGCTCCCGTGGGCGTCTTTGAGGACCCGGTTGAAGAGCTGTGGATTCGCAGTGGCGATGGTCGTCCCTGGGTACTTCGCCGCCTGCGCGAACGCGGTCGGATCGGATTGCACCACCGCCACGAGCTTGGGGTACGTGTTCTGGATGATGCTGCCCGGCGGTGAGACATTTGCGATCTCCGTGTTGGGACCTGTGGCGTTCACGTCGGCAAGCTTCGGCATCTTGCCGGCCACGATGTCGTTGATGGCATAAGTGACACGCACCGGCATCGCGTTGTACGCGTAGTTGGCGGCCGTACCCGCTGAGGTGATCAGGAAAGGAATGATGATATAGATGATCACCGGCACCAGGCGAGTCAGCCCACCCCAGATGGACAGCCCGGTGGCTATGAGAGCGGGGTTGTGCGCCTCGCACGTCTCGGTGTAACTAGCCATCCACGTCGAGTAGGCCATGGCCTGGAAGAAGAAGATCACCGAGGTGACCCACACGAGGGTGAAGCCGGAGATCACAGAGGCGCTTCCCGCGTAGGCCTGATGTCCTGAGTAGGAGATAAGGATCGGGATGAAGACGAGCATCCCGATGCCTCCTGCGATCATGAAGGGCTTTCGGACCCGCAGGATGTCGCTCAGGATCCCGCACAGCACAAGGCCTATGCAGTCGAACAGCCAGAACCAGGTGGCGAGATCGTTGGCCTTGGGCAGAGAGGACCAGTTCGTCGCCTTGTCGAACACTGTCGTGAAGAACGCGCCGGGGAAGAGACCCGCGGCAGTGTAGAAAAGGATGAGCATCACGACGATTGCCACGGCTGAGAGGACGACGTCCGGGCGCGCCATCTGGCGCCAAGGCTTCTTCAGCGCGGACTGGACGTCGATGCCTTTCGCCTTGAGTTCCACGAGGACGCGGTCGCGCTGGTTGACCATGAGCTGGTCGCGAATCTGCGGCGTCAGCTCCCGCAGGAAGAAAAGGACGATGACGAACACGACTATCCCGATGATTCCCGAGACGATGAACTCCCGCTGCCAGTCACCCGAGGTGGCACCCATCGTGTGCGCAGCGAACTCGGTGGCAACCAGCAGACCGGCTACCGGTCCGAGCGTCCAGAACCCCATGGCCGACGCCCGGCCCATCTGGGGAGTGAAGTCACGCACCAAGGCGGGCGTCGCCACGAGCATGAGCCCCTCGAAGAATCCGATGAGCGTGATCACGATCGCGTACTCGGCCTTGGTGGTGCAATTGGGGACGGCAAAGAGCTGGAACAGGGCAACGACCCCCACGGCACCGATCACCACCCAGCACCGCCCTATCCGGTCGGTGATCTGGCCCAATACGGCGGCGATCACGCCGGCCGCGTTGCCTAGGACAAAGGTGAAGATGAAGAAGCGGAAGGACATGTGGAACTTCACGAGCAGGATCTGGATCAAGCTCGGCGGGACGAAGTACTGATACCAGAGGGTGATCGAGGCGATGACAATGATCGCCAGGTAGAAGTACCGTGCGCCCGGTTTCGGGTAGTGAGGCAGCTCGCGTTTCACGATCCAGGACCCGAACCCGCGCGCTGCACCCCCGGAAGCGGGCAACGAGCCTGCGCTTGTAGGTCGGTCGGTTGGTTGCGTCTGAATGCTCACGGCCTCACCTCGCTCTTGCGTGGATCGGGCAGTGTCGCGGTCGCCCCCGGCGAAAGCGTTGCGCAGCCCGCCAAAGGCCTGGAGCTACGCGCGGTGCCGTGGCCACTGCACCCCCCGTCCTCGTACTGGTCTCCTGAGCCTGTCTCCAGCCACCCCCAGAGCCAACCCCTCCATCAATCTCTCACTCGGCGGGACCGATAGGCAAGCTAACGACCGCTTGCGCGACCAGCGCTGCGGTCGTCGTCGCGTCGACTCGGCCGTGAGGTCAAGAAGGGCCTCGACGATCGGTGAGCCTCCAGATGAGCGAGGACCGTGCTGATGATCGGTGGGTAACTCCTTTGACCGAGGCCGGGCGCGCGCATGGTTGTGGAGCGAGGACCGGGGGCGCGTCGCGTCAACCGTCGGATGCCCCAGGCTGTCCGATCTACCCGGCTTGTCCGACCTACTCCGATCTACATGGCATGCGGCGTCTTCGTGAACCCGAAGAGTGAGCACTTCGTCTCCCTTCGCATCGCCTGCCGTCCCGGTCGAGCTCGAGAGCCTTGCCATTGAGGCTGAAGGAGAGGATGCTGGCGGTAGCAGCGAAGATCGCTCCCGGGACCGAAACGATGACCACTGACCCCGAGCCCGACCCCGAGTTCGAACTCGACGAGGGGGCAGCCCCCCACGTACACCTCATTGATATGGCGCACGAGCTGCCCGCCATTGCCAACAAGGGCGACCACGTGCGTCTGAGCCTGGCGGCGTCCTCGTTGCTCGAGGCGTTCGTCCGCCACGCCGAGGACGAGCGGTCCCTGGTGCTGCGTCTGCCGCCCATCACCGCACGGCTCGTGGAGAACGGCCAGCAACGCGTGGTGGACCACCTGGTGTCGCTGGTGCTCGAGGCGGATCTGGCCGAAGAACCATGCAGGTGCGCCTTGCTGGCGGACGAGGTCGCCTCGCTGATCGAGGTCCAGATCATGTCCGAGGAGTGGGACCAGACCGACCGCTGAGGGGCGCCCGGCGATCCGCGAGCAGCGATCGGTCCCAAGGACCAGCCGGACAACGTGGGCGTCGTGGGCCGCCCGGGTCTCGAACCAGGCACCTAGGGATGTGCCGCGGCATGCCCGAGCCAGCGTGTCTCGTGGGTTCGGGCATTGAGCGTCCCGTCGGATTGGTCGTCGACGGGACGTTCGCCATGTGAAGAAGGGCACTTGGACCCTAAGAGGGACATCCGGTCACGCGTAACGTGCAAGATATGCAGGAGATGCATTCAGCCATGCAGGAAGCGCAGGGCATGCATCGGGTGCAGAGACTCCTGCGGGCCGAGCAAGTCGGAAAGATGCTCGGAATCGACCGCTCGACCGTTTACCGGATGTCGGAGAACGGGCAGCTGCCCGCACTGAAGATAGGGCGACAGTGGCGGTTCCCGGCCGAGCAGATAGAACGGCTGCTCGAGGCGCACAGCGGCGATCTCGCGGCGCAGGCGACGCAGACAGAGTCCGGCCGACGGGCCCTGTTGATGTCCGTCGGGGACGCCATGCCGCTCATCGAGCTCTCGGCGCAGATCCTCGGAGTGATGGTGGTCGTCACCGACATGGACGGCGAGCCGGTGACCGAGGTGGTCAACCCGTGCGCCTGGTTCAGCGAGCAGTCAGGCGACCCCGAGCTGCTGGCGGAGTGCCTGTCGGACTGGAAACAGCTCGCGGACGACCCGGACTTCGACATGCGGTTCCGCACCGGGCCGCGGAATTTCGACTGTGCCAGGGCCTTCATTCGGCTCGGTTCCCAGCTGATCGGAATGCTGCTCGTCGGCGGGATCGCTGCCACCGAAGATGATCCGCGCGCTCTCTATCGACTGAGCGCGGAGGGGCGGGCTCGGGTGCTGTCTTCCCTCCCGGTGATCGCCGCGAGGGTCTCGCGCCTCGTCGCGGGCCTGGCGTCTGATGTGAGCGTGCTTTCAAGCAAGTCAAACGAGGAGTGAGGTTATGAAATCGACCGCCCGGATCTTCCACTGGCCCGTGCTCGTCATCGGCATCGCTCTGATCGTGGCACCGTTCGCGATCTCCCTGCCGAGCAAGGCGAGCGCAGGGCAGGCCATGCTGAACGGCTTTCACCCGATCATGCAGCCGGCCAGCGTGCGCACGACGGCCAACTACTACTACGACACGTTCACGAAGCTGCGGCCGGTGGCCGTCGGGGGCGTGCAGGCCGCCGCCGAGACCCCGCAGATGATCGCGGCGCTTGCCATACAGCTGCACATGACGCCGGCCCAAGTCCAGCAGTTCCTGGGGACCTCCTTCCCGGCGATGGGCAACCTGCTCGGGAGCTTCCCGCAGCTGGTGCCGGTCTTCGAGAACGTGCCGCCGGGGCTCGATCACTACAAGCCGCTCGTGGACACGATGCAGGCCAACGTGAACAACTACAGGCAGATCGACAGCCTTCCGAACTTCAACCTCTTCACCTGGTTCTTCGTCATACCCGGCATCCTGCTCGTGCTGCTCGGCGGCCTGCCGTTGCTCCTGTCGCTTCGCCGGCGTACCGCAGTCGCCGCAGAAGTTCGGGCTGGGTCACCTTCGCAGGTCGTCGGGGCTGGAAGGGGTGCAGGAGGTGGTTGAGACGCAGCGAATCTCGAACCATGCCGTCGAGCGGGAGGACGTGCCCGGCGCGCTGACCGAGGAAGACGTCCGCCGGATCCTGCGGTCCGAGCTCGAGCGTGCCTCCACGAGCGACGCGGGGACGAAGGCGGCCACGTTCATCGCCTCGAAGGGAACGCTCGACTGGGCTTATCCGCCGCTCATCCTCGCCACGACGGCGGCCGCCTCCGGGATGGAGACGTCCATCTTCTTCACGTTCTACGGCCTGAACATCATCCACAAGGACTTCGAGCGGTTGCTCAAGGTCTCACCGCTCGGGAACCCGGCGATGCCGATGCCGGTGCCGATGCCGAACCTCGTCCTCGGGCTGCCGGGGATGGGGCCGATGGCCACGAAGATGATGAAGTCGAAGTTCCAGCACAGGAACGTAGCGACCATCCGCGAGCTGCTCGACTCGGCGCGGGAGTTCGATGTCCGCCTGATCGCCTGCCAGATGACGATGGACGTCTTCGGCTACGCGCCCGAGGACTTCATCGAGGGCGTCACCTTCGCCGGCGCGGCCGCTTTCCTGGCAGAGGCACGACGCGCCCACCTGACCCTCTTCATATGACTCTTTTCCTTCATATGACTCTTTTCACACGATCAACGTCACGCGTGCCTCTCCACATGGGGAGTTTGCAAAAGGACGCACCATGACCGAGAGCAACATTCAGGCGAACACGGTGCTCGACGCGCGCGGGTTGCTGTGCCCGATGCCCGTGGTAAAGACGGCGAAGGCGATCAAAGAGCTGGAGCCCGGGCAAGTGCTCAAGCTGATCGCGACCGATCGCGGGTCGATCGCCGACATCCCCGCCTGGGCGCAGACCACCGGGAACGAGCTGCTCGAGCAGCACGAGGAGGGCGACGACCTCGTCTTCTTCGTTCGCAAGGCACAAGAGGCGTAGCGTCATGACCGAGAAGCTCGTGATCATGGTCACGCACGGCCCTGGCGAGCCGGAGCTTGCGACGCTTCCGTTCGTGATGGCGGCCGCGGGCGTCGCTTCGGACATAGACGTCGTGATGGGCTTTCAAGGTGCCGGGTGCGAGCTGGTGAAGAAAGGCGTCGCCGAGACCGTGAAGGTCCCCGAGCTCACGCCGATCGACGACCTGTTGCCGATGATCCAGGAGCTCGGCGGGAAGCTGCTCGTGTGCTGGCCGTCCCTCAAGAGCCGCGGCCTCGCCGAGGAAGACCTGGTCGAGGGAGCAGAGATAGTGGCTGCGGCTCGGCTCGTGGCGGAGGCCACGTCCGCGACCAGCAGTCTCGTGTATTGAGGTCGACGCAGATGACACAAGTCGAAGGAGGACACAAATGACCATGACGTTGAGCGAGACAGAAGCCTCAGCGTTGAGTGCCGCGAAGATCGTTGACGCGCGCGGGGCTGCCTGTCCCGGGCCACTGCTGGAGGCCAAGAAGGCGATGGGCGGCGTGCCGATCGGCGAAGTGCTCGAGCTCTGGTCGAGCGACTCGCAGACGAAGAACGACGTAGCGGCGTGGGCCGGCAAGGTCGGCCACGGTTTCCTCGGCTCCGCACCGGCACAGGGCTACGAGCGCGTGTTCATCCGCCGGGAGAAGTGAGCCCGGAGGTCAGGACCGGGTTGGAGGCTTCATATGAGCCAGACGCTTGAGGCCCCGACGGAGGCGGCCCGAAGGTACGCGCCGCGGGTCCTCGTCTTCTCGACGAACGCGATCTCCGATCCAGGCATCGACCTTGCCGGCAGCTCCCACATGCACTACTCGCCCGAGGTCGTCGTGATCAGCCTCCCCTGTACGAGCGGGATCAAGCCGGGGTGGATCTTGTACGCGCTCGAGCGAAGCTTCGACGGAGTGTTCATCGCCTCGGACGGAGACGAGTGCGGGTACCTGCCGGACTGCAGCCAGCGCTCGTCGCGCATCGTCCAAGAGGCCCAGACCCTGCTGGCCGAGCGCGGCATCGACGGGGGTCGGCTGAAGATGGCCGCTATCTGCTCGGTGTGCGCCGAGCCGTTCGCCAAGCACATCCGCGAGTTCTCCGAGGCGCTCGTCGGGCTGGGGGTCTGATGGACTACGACGTCCTCGTGGTGGGCAGCGGGATCGGCGGGATGGAGTCGGCCCTGAAGCTCGGAGACATGGGATACAAGGTGCTCGTCGTCGAGAAGGAGCCGAGCATCGGCGGCAAGATGATTCTGCTCAGCAAGGTATTCCCCACCCTCGACTGTGCGAGCTGCATCTCGACCCCGAAGATGGCGGCGACCGCGCACCACCCGAACGTGACCGTGCTCACCACTTCGGAGGTCGCCCGTATAGGACGCGACGAGAGAGGCGGCTTCCACGCGACGCTGCACCGCAAGCCCCGCTTCGTCGACGAGTCGTTGTGCACCGGCTGCCGCCAGTGCGAGGAGGCCTGCACGGTCGCCGTCCCCGACCAGTTCAACGGAGACATGGTCTCGAGGCGCGCGGCCTACATCCCCTTCCCCCAGGCGTTGCCCCAGAAGGCACTCGTCGAGCGAGCCGGCACCTCTCCCTGCTCGTTCAACTGCCCGGCTGGGATCAAGGCGCACGGGTACGTCTCGCTCGTCCGAAGCGGCGAGTACGAGAAGGCGTTCGCGCTCGTGGCAGAGACCACGCCGCTCGCCGGCAGCCTCGGACGTGCCTGCTACGCGCCGTGCGAGACCGAGTGCACCCGTGGCAGCCTCGAAGGCCCGCTGCCCATCCGCCGGCTGAAGCGGTTCGTGGCCGACATGCACCATGCGCTGCCCGAGCGGGCCGTCGTCGACCGCCCGGCGCCGAACGGCATGCGGGTCGCCGTCGTCGGCTCCGGTCCGGCGGGCCTTACCGCCGCCTGGCAGTTGGCGCGCAAGGGCTACGGGGTGAAGATCTTCGAGGCGGCGCCCGAGCCGGGCGGCGCGCTCCGCCTCGCCATCCCCTCCTACCGCCTGCCCGCCGAGGTCGTCGAGCGCGACGTCGCCAACGTGACCGATCTGGGCGTCGAGATCGTGACCGAGACGCGTGTCGAGGATCTCGAGCAGCTGAGACGTGACGGATTCGACGCCGTGCTCGTAGCCACCGGCACGCCCAACGCCGCCAGGCTGGGTGTCCCCGGCGAGGAAGAGCTCGACGGCGTGCGCAGTGCTCTCGGCTTCCTGCGTGACATCAAGCTCGGCGAGGCGCCGGACCTGCACGGCAAGGTGGTAGCGGTGGTCGGGGGCGGCAACGTCGCGATCGACACGGCGCGCAGCGCCCGCCGGCTGGGCGCCGCCGCGGTGCACATGGTCTGCCTCGAGCCACGTGCCGGGATGCCGGCCTACGCGTGGGAGGTCGACGAGGCACTCGAGGAGTGTGTCGAGCTCCACGACGGATGGGGCATCGCCGGTTTTCGCGGCGACCGCGAGGTCGATTCCGTCCAGATGAGGCGCTGCACCTCAGTCTTCGACGAGAACGGCAGGTTCAGCCCCAGCTACGACGACTCCGTGAGCGCCGAGCTCCCCTGCGATCTGGCGATCGTCGCCGTCGGGATGAGCGCGGACGCGTCGGCTTTCCCCGAGCTGGCTCCCGAGGGGTCACGGTCGATCCAGGCGGACCCGGCGACGCTGCAGACCTCGGTGCCGTGGATCTTCTCCGCCGGCGACGCGGTGACGGGGCCGACGACGATCGCCGAGGCGGTCGGTGACGGCCGCAAGGCCGCGTTCATGATGGACCGCTGGCTGTTGGGGTCCGAGATGGCGGGGTTCGACGAGGCGCTGCCGCTGGTCGACAAGGCCGAGGTTCTCGCGCGACAACACAGCCACAGCCGCCGGGAGCCACTCGTCGCGGGCGTTCGCGTCGGCGGAGCGCCGGCGAGCTTCGCCGAGCTCGAGGGTCCGCTCACCGAAGCCGAGGCGCGTGCTGCCGCCGGCCGCTGCCTCGACTGCGGTGTCTGTTCGGAGTGCCACGAGTGCATCGCCGCGTGTCCCGCAGACGCGATCAACCTCGACATGCGCCCCGAGGACGTCGAGATCGACGTCGGCGCCGTCATAGTGTCGACGGGTTACAAGCTGTTCGCGGCCGACCTGAAGCCGCAGTACGGCTACGGCAGTTTCCAGAACGTGATCACGGGCACGCAGATGGAGCGCCTTCTCGCCCCCACCCGTCCGTACAACACGGTGCTGCGACCCAGCGACGGCAAGGTGCCCGAGCGGATCGCGTACGTCATGTGCACGGGCTCGCGCGACCAGACCGTCGGCAACCCGCTGTGCTCGAAGTTCTGCTGCATGTACTCGATCAAGCAGAACCAGCTGATCATGGGGGTGCTGCCACTCGCGGACGTGACCGTCTACTACATCGACATCCGGGCCGTCGGCAAGGCCTACGACGAGTTCTTCGAACAGGCGAAGATGATGGGGACGAACTTCGTGAAGGGCCGCGTCGCCTCGATCTCGGAGAAGGAGAACGGCGACCTGGTACTGCGCTTCGAGGACATCGACAACGGCGGCGTCCTGGCGGAGGCCGAGTACGACCTGGTCGTGCTCGCGGTGGGTGTGCAGCCCAACGCCGATGCCTCCCACCTGTTCGCCCCCGGCGAGCTGGCGCTCGACGAGTACGCCTACGTCGACGAAATCGCCGAAGATCTCAATCCGGCGGCGACGAGCATCCCCGGCGTCTTCGTCGCCGGCGCGGCCTCCGGCCCGAGGGACATCCCCGAGTCGATCTTGCACGCCGGCGCCGCGGTCTCGCAGGCGGCCGCCCACCTCGAGCGGATGAAGGTGCCGGCATGAGCGGGCGGAGGATCGGTGTCTACGTCTGCCATTGCGGCGGGAACATCTCCGACTACGTCGACGTCGAGCAGGTCGTCGAGGCGGTCAAGGACAACGCCGACGTTGTCGTCGTACGCGATGCCATGTTCACCTGTTCGGACGCGACGCAGCAGGAGATCGCCACGGACATCGCCGACCAGCAGCTAGACGGTCTCGTCGTAGCTTCCTGCTCGCCGAAGCTGCACACGTTCACCTTCCGCGACGTGGCGCGCCGAGCGGGTCTCAACCCCTACGAGTACACGCAGGTGAACATCCGTGAGCAGTGCTCGTGGACGCACACCGACGACCGCGACGGGGCGACACGCAAGGCCGTCAAGCTGGTCCGCGCGGGGATCGCGCGTACCAGCCTGAGCGAGCCCCTCGAGCCTCTCGAGGTTGAGACGATGCCGAGGGTGCTCGTGATCGGCGGCGGTATCGCCGGCATGCGCGCGGCGATCGGGTTGGCCGACATAGGCCTTTGGGTCTTCCTCGTCGAGCGCGAGCCGGAGCTCGGCGGCTGGGTCGGTGGCTTCGGCGAGATGTTCCCGCACGCAAAGAACGGGCGCGCGCTGATCGACGAGCTGGCAGAGCAGATCGAGCGGCGGCCGGCGATCACCGTGTTCACCGAGGCGGAGCTGACCGCCAAGTCCGGTACCTACGGCAACTACCGCGCCGTCGTACGCACCCACGGCGAGTCGATCGAGCTCGAGGTAGGCCAGATCGTCGTGACCACGGGCTTCGACAGCTACGAGCCCGAAGCGGGCCAGTACGGATATGGCATCGACGGCGTCCTGACGCTGCCCGAGTTCAAGCGGCTCCTCGACGAGACCGACGGGCCGCTCCTACGCGAGGGCAAGCCCGTAAGGGACATCGTCTACGTCTACTGCGTAGGCAGTCGCGACGCCGACCGCCCGTACTGCTCACGTTTTTGCTGCAGCGCCGCCGTGCACGCCTCGCTCCTAGCAGCCGACCGCGGAGCGGGCATCCACCAGTACCACCTCTACCGTGACATGCGCACCTACGGCAAGAACGAGCTCATGTTCAACGAGTCGCGCGAGCGAGGATCGCTCTATCTCAAGTTCGCCGACGACGACCCGCCGAAGGTGGTGCGCGACGGCGCCGGCTTGAACGTGACGGTGCGCGACCTGCTGACCGCCGGTGAGCAGATCACGATCGCCGCCGACCTCGTCGTGCTGGTGACAGGGATGGTGCCACGCAAGAACGAGGAGCTGGTGCGCGCGCTCAAGCTGCCGGTCGGCCGGGACGGGTTCTTCAACGAGATCCACCCGAAGCTGCGACCGGTCGAGACCGTCGTCGACGGGGTGACCATCGCAGGTGCCTGCCAGGGGCCGAAGACCTCGGCGGAGAGCGTCGCCTCCGGTCTTGCCGCAGTCGCCCAGGCAGCGGCCGTGCTCAAGCGCGGTGTAGCCGAGCTCGACCCGCAGGTCGCCGTCGTAAACGCCGGTGCCTGCACGAGCTGCGGCAAGTGCGTGGCAGCCTGTCCGTTCGGGGCGATCTCACTGGTCGCGAGCAACGGCAGCGAGGACACCGGCGCGGCTGTGATCGACGCGGCCGCCTGCAAGGGCTGTGGCGGATGCGTGCCCGTGTGCCACGAGGACGCGATCGACCTCAAGGGCTACACGGACGCGCAGGTGCGGGCGATGATCGACGGACTGCTCGTGGGGGCAGGGACATGAGCCGTGACATCCGCGAAGTCATAAGAGACGAGCCGCTCGTGCGCGGCCGCCTGCTCGGGTTGCTCGCCGGCGGTCCCCTGACCGTGCCGGAGCTCGCCGCGTCCTCGGGCCTCGAGGAGGCCGAGGTGATGGTCTGGATGATGGGTATGCGCAAGTACGGGTATGTCGCAGAGGAGAAGGACACCGTCGGTGACGGTTACTACCGTTACGCCGCACTGAGGCGCTCGTGAGCACGCTACTGTCCCGCGCTCTGGTAGACGAGCTGCACCAGCTCGGAGAGTTCGACGCCGAGGCCTGCTTGAACTGCGGGATCTGCAGCGCGACCTGTCCGCTCGGAATCGACCTGCTGCCGCGCCGGCTGTTCCGCTACGTGGTTCTCGGGCTCGGCTCACGCGTGCGCGAGCAGAGCGAGGCTGTCTTCTCCTGCCTGCTCTGCCGGGCGTGCGAGGCGAGCTGCCCCGCAGGCGTGCACATCACCGAGAACGTGCGCCTGCTGCGCCGATGGCTGTTGGAGGGGGGACCCTGATGGCTCTTGCGACCCGAGACGCCATCGGCATCCTCGCGGACAACCTGCACAAGCGCGGCTCGGTGCTGCCGATCTCCGCCCGGAGGGCAACGCAGTGGGCGCGCGAGCTGAACCTGCCACGCGGTGGCGAGACCGTGCTCTACACCGGGATGATGTACCAGCTGATCCCCTACATCGAGCGGCTCGTCAGCCTCGAGGAGCGCTTGGGCGACTCGTCGCTCGCGCGCTTGGGCGGGCTGGCCCGCCGGGTCAACCGGCTGGTGAACGGGATCGCCTTGGTCGCACGACCACCGGCCGGCGAGCGCGCGGAGTACGACCGTGTCCCGGCGAACGTGGCGCGATTGCTCCAGCAGGCCGGCGTCGAATTCGGCTACCTGTACGAGGACGACCTCTACGCAGGCGCGCTCACATACGACCTGGGCGCGCAAGAGGCGGTCGCCGCGCATGCCCGCCGGGTGGCCGGCGTCTTCGGCGAGCACGGCGTTCGCGAGGTGATCACGATCGATCCCCATACGACGACGATGCTTCGGAGCGTGTACCCGAAGCTCCTCGACGGATTTGACGTGCGGGTGCGCAGCTACCTCGAGGTCCTCGCCGAGCGTGATCTGCCGCTGGACGCGCCCCTCGCGGGTGAGGTGGTGGTGCACGACTCGTGTGTCTACGCCCGGTACGAGAACGTCATCGAGGAGCCTCGGCAGCTGCTGGCTGCGGCGGGTCTCACGGTGCGTGAGCCGGCTAACGCGCGCACGTCGACCTGGTGTTGTGGTGGTCCAGCGGAGTCTCTCTACCCCGCCAAAGCGGCGGCCGTCGCCGCGAAACGAGTCGAGCAGCTGCGCGCTGTGGCACCCGACTGCGTGACGATGTGCCCGATCTGTCTCGTCAACCTCCGCAAGGCAGCGAACGGGACGGTACGCTTCCGTGACATCTCGGAGTACCTGACCGAGGCGCTCGTGAGAGAGCAGGTCCCGTGGGTAAAGGCTGGCGACACGAGACCGTGAGCTGCGCGAGACGCGCTCCAGCCGGGGTCCGGTCGGCGCCGGGATCGCGCTGACCAGCCGGCCGGACTGATGCTCGGAGGTGCCCGATGGTGGTGTGCGTACCCGTGACCGAAGAAGGTTGGATCGACCCGCGGTGGGGGCGTGCCCGGCGACTGGCGATAGCGCAAGTCGAAGCCGGGACGATCACCCGATGGGAGGAGCTTGACGTCGGGTGGGGCGACGCGCGCAACACCGGTAGCGAGCGCGCCCACCATGCGCGGGTCGCACGGTTCATCAAGGAGCACCATGTGGAGACCGTGCTGGTCGATCACATGGGTGACGACATGCTCCGCATACTCGCGAGGATGGGTGTGACCGTTCATCTCGGCGCCTCCGGTGACGCGCGGCAGGCCGTGGAGCTGATCGCCGGGGAGAGTGGTAGGAGGGAACCCGTCCAGGGCGTCAGCGACCAGGCGGACCGCATTTCCGACGGGTGAGTGGCGCCGTATACCCGCTAGGGCATCAGGGGGCGCCTCTGCTAAACGTGGGACGGGCTCGCGTCCCTGAAGGCTCTTCACGAGGATCGTGTCGCTTGTCTGACTTCGTGCCACCGGGAGCCGGGCTGCGCCGGTAAGCGCACGGCTGTTCGCGCCGGCAGTTCTTGCCCGTGGTCTCACCCGGGTGAGAGATTGATGGAGCCGTCGGCTCCGATGGGTGGCCAGACAGCCTTCGGAGAGCAGGCTGAGGACGAGGGGTGTCGTGGCCATTGCATTACGTGCAGCTCGAATCGCCAGTGGACCAAGCGCTGCTCGGCGCGCAACCGTTTCGCTGCTCAGCTCGTCGAGGAGCGAGGTAGAGCCGTGAGCATACGGATGCAACCAACCGACCGACCTCCGAGCACCGGCTCGGCGCCCGCGCTCACAGGATCGACGCGGGGGTTCGGGTCGTGGCTGGCAAACCGCGAGCTTCCCCACTACCCCAGGCCGGTCCCACGCTACTGCTACCTGGCGATCGTGATCGTCGCCTCGATCGTCCTGTGGTACCAGTACTTCGTCCCGGGGTCGGTGTCGCCGCTCGTGCTCGTCAAGTTCCACATGACGTTTCGCTTCTTCATGCTCCTTGCCGTCTTGTCCCTGTTGGGCGGTGTGGTCTCCGCCGCCGTCGGGCAGGTCACCGACCGCCGCGGCCGCGCGTGGGTGTTGATTGGCGGCCTCGGGCTGGTCGCGCTGCTCCAGCTCTTCGCCGTCCCCAACGCCAACGTCAAGTTGGCCTACATCACTGCGATCGTCGCCGTCGGCTTCGTCGAAGGGATCATGGTGGTGGTAACCGCGGCGCTAGTGCGCGATTTCACGCCCCAGCTAGGGCGAGCCTCCGCCATGGGCTTCTGGACCCTGGGGCCCGTGGCCGGCCTGCTGATGGGCACCGAGCTCGGCTCCCACACGCTCGGCGCCACTTCCGGTGACTGGCAGCGCGAGTTCATCATCTCGGGCGTGATCGGCCTCGTCGTGTTCGGGATCGCCCTGCTGTTCCTGCGCGAGCTGGCACCGTCGATCCGTGACCAGCTGATGGTCACCCAGCACGACCGCGTACTGGTCGAGCTCAAAGCCAGGAAGCTCGACGTCGAGTCGGCGATCACCAGACCCTGGGGCCAGATGCTGCACTTCGACGTCGTGGTCTCCGCGATCGCCGTGAACGTGATGCTCCTCCTCTGGTACACCGCCTCGTTGCTCTTCCCGATCTTCTTGGTGACAACGTTCCTGAAGGCGACCAACTGGGGTTCGATACCCCAGGCCGACGCCATCCTCAACTGGATGTGGGCCGCTGACTGCATCGGCCTCGTCGTCTTCGGGATCCTGAGCGACATAGCGCGCGTGCGCAAACCCTTCATGATCGTCGGCGCGATCGGCATGCTGGTCTTCATACCGCTGCTGATCTCGCACGTGGGCCACCAGACCGCCGGCTACTACACGATCGCGTGGGTCACAGCGGGCGTCTTCGTCTTCCAGGCCATGTCGTACTCGACCTGGATGGCGAGCTTCACCGAGACGTGCGAGGCGCGCAATCCGGCGCTCATCGCCACCGGGTTGTCCATCTGGGGGAGCATGGCTCGTTTCGTGGCCATGCTGGGCTTTATCGCCATACCGTTCGTGGTGGTCTCGGCCGGCACGGCGTCCAACAACTCCTACGTCGCGATGTCACCGGCTACGGCCAATGCCGTCGCGACGATCGAAGCAGGCAAGACACCCACGAACTGGAACCCTTACGCGACAAGCCACCTTACGGAGATCGTCAACATCATGCCGGCGGCGGGGGCCATCAGGCAGCAGTACCCGCACCTCGTGTCCATCGTCCAGGCCCACGCGAAGGATTTCAGCGAGGACGGGCCCCTCACCGAGGCGCAGCTGTTGAGCCCCGAGCACGCTGCGCTCTACCAGAAGCTCGTGGCCGACGTGCACGGGAACCTCAACACCCTGCTGGCGATGAACAGCATCAAGCCCGACCTCCAATTCCTCGCGAAGTACCAGGGCCGGATTGAGCTTGTGCTGGCGAACGTCGGCCCCACCGCTGCACCCCGCCAGTGGCAGCATTGGTTCTGGGTCTGCTTGGCCGGCGTGATCTTCTTCATCCCGCTCGTGTTCGTGATGAAGGGACGCTGGAGCCCTCGCCGTGCCCGCCAGGACGAGCGCGAGCACGAGGCGTTCGTGATGACGGAGCTGGCGAAACTCCGCGGTGAGACGCTACCCAGCGGGGCGTGAGGCTTTCCCGTCTGTCATGGGCCTGGGTGGGCCGCCCGGGGCTCGAACCCGGCACCTTGGGATTAAAAGTCCCCTGCTCTGCCTGATGAGCTAGCGGCCCCGAAGACGCGAGCGTAACCGTTCCGTTTCTGCTCACACCGCTCGAGCTCGTCGGCGTGCGTCGCCATCAGGGACCTCGATGGTACCGAGATCAGCTTCACTTGGGTCGCTCAGGCCGAAGTGCTCGTAGGCCAGATGATCTTGGAACGCCGTCGCGCGCTCACGTACCCGTTCTCGACGAACCACCGCGCTGAATCGGTGATCGCCTCGGCGGCCGGTCGGGGTGAGTACCCGATCTCGCTGCGTGCTCTGTCGTCGTCGAAGGCCATCTGGGTGGTGGACATGCGCGCGGCTTCCAAGGGGACCGCCGGATGGCGGTGTAGAAGGCGACCTTCGAGCGTGTCCGAGAACCACGCGACCGCGAGGGACGCGGGCCGCGGTACCCGCAAGGTCGGCTTTCTCAGCCCGGTGGCGGCGGCCAGTTCCGACAGCAGTCGTTTTAATGAGAAGTTCTCTCCGCCCAGGATGTAACTGCGTCCGACTGCGCCGCGTTCGAGGGCGAGGACGTGGCCGCGCGCCACGTCGTCCACGTGCACCACGTTGAGCACGGTGTCGACGTACCCTGGGACCCGGCCGTTCAGGAAGTCGAGCACCAGGCGACCGGAGGGCGTCGGCGCCCGATCTCGGGGGCCGAGCGGGAGCGTGGGAAGCACGAGAGACACGGGCAGGCCCTCGGCGGCGGCACGAAGAACTTCGTGTTCGGCGACGTACTTGGAGCGCTTGTAGGAGCCGAAGAGGTGGCCGACATCGGGGTAGCAGCTCTCGTCGGCGCCTCTCGTTTCGCTGACCCCGTCGAGCCCCAAGGTCCCGACCGTGCTCGTGTACACGACGCGCTCGGTCCCCGCCTTTCGCGCCGCCTCGAGAATGTTTCGCGTGCCGCCCACGTTGATGTCGTAGAAGTCACGAGGGTCGCGCGCCCAGAACCGGTAGAGCGCGGCAACGTGGAATACCGCCCGGCAGCCGTCGACGGCCTCTTCCACGCTGGTAGCGTCGCGTACGTCGCCCGTGATCTGTTCGACATCGAGCCCGTCGAGGTTGCGAAGGTCCGCCCCGGGCTCGAGGAACGCCACTACATGCTGCCCGTCGTGCACGAGGGCACGGGCCAGCGCGGAGCCGATGAAGCCGCTGGCACCTGTGACGAGCGCCCTGTCGCCTGACCCGAGCATCACGAGCGCGAACGGTGTAGGGAGCCCTTGGCGAGCACCTTGGTGAATTCGAAGAAGAGCGCGGAGCCCTTCTGGACGGCCGAGAGCACGTCATCGAGGGCGTCGACGAAGTACTCCACCTCCTCCTCACCGGCGACGAGTGGCGGAAGCAGCTTCACCACGTTCATGTTGTCCGCGGCGACCTGGGTGAGGATCCGGTGTCTGTGAAAGAGCGGCACCACGATCAGTTGCGAGAACAATGCCGTGCGCATCGCCTCGATGGCTTTCCAACGGAGACGCAGCGCTCGGGAGGTTGGCTCGCCGAACACGAGCCCGATCATGAGGCCCTTCCCCCGCACCTCGTGCAGGTACTCGTAGCGCTCCGCCAGGGGGGCGAGAGCCTTGGCGAACGCCTCACCTGTCCGGCGAGCTCGGTCGACGATGTCCTCCTCCGCGAACGCCTGCAAGGTGGCCAACCCCGCCACCATGGCGAGCTGGTTCGTGGCGAACGTGGAGGAATGGACGACTGCTCTGTCCATCGAGCTGAAGACGCTGTCGGACACCTTGGCCGAGCACATCATCGCGCCCACCGGGACGTAACCGCCGGAGAGGGCTTTGGAGACCGTGACGATGTCGGGTCGCAGGTCCCAGTGCTCGTGGCAGAGGAACTTGCCGGTCCGTCCCATCCCGGTCTGCACCTCGTCGGTCACGAGAAGCGTCTTGTGCCGCCTGCACAGCTCCTGGGCTGTCGGCCAGTATTCGTCGGGCGCGAGGTTCACGCCCTTTCCCTGTATGGGCTCGACCACGAACGCGGCCACGTCGCCTCGCCTGAGGCGCTTCGCAAGCGCGTCGATGTCACCGAAGCGCACCTCCTCGCAACCCGGCAACAACGGTCCGAAGCCGTCGCGGAATTCGGCTCCGCCGTTCAGTGAGAGAGCGCCCGTGGTGAGCCCGTGAAAGGCATGGTCGCAATAGAGGATTCGGTCGCGTCCCGTTGCTCGGCGGGCGAACTTTATGGCGCTCTCGATGGCTTCGGCGCCGGAGTTGGTGAAGACCACCCGCTCGATGCCCGGATGGGTGAGCGAGACGAGGGCTTCGGCGAGCAGACCGGGAAGCAGGGCGCAGTCCATCTGCACCAGGTTCGGTAGGTCGGCGTCGAGCGCCTCGTGCAAGGCCTTGGTGATCGCCGGGTGGCCACGGCCGAGGGCGAACACCCCGAAGCCGGACAGGAAGTCCAGGTATCGCCGCCCCTCGGAGTCGTAGAGGTAGCACCCTTCGCCCCGGTCGTAGAAGCGGTCGAAACCCAGGGTCTGGAGCACCCGTGGAAGTTGCGGGCTCTCGTATCGGGAATGCAGGCGGAAGTTCTCCCCTCTGCGCCCCTCCAACACTTGTGACAGCTCGAACGGCACGTACCGCCTCCTGGACCAGGTCCTCGCTAAATACAGAGGTGACGATGAGAACTACGGTGAGAAGTGACGGTGAAAGTCTCGCTAACGGTATCGCAGCTTCGTGCTCAGCAGCCCAGGGCCCGTCGTTCGTCCATTGCCCGTCGTTCGTCCATTGGCACAGCGACCACAAGATGTCACCACACCGACTCTACGTACCGCTAGATTGCCCAACGGTGACGGGCGACTGGGACAGGGGAGCCTCGGCTCCCGGTGGCGACGAGACGGGTCGCACCCACTTGGTGGGACACAGTGGGCAGGCGAGACCTACCACCGACGTGAGTCGCATCACCGACTCCTCCGGTAGCGACGACGTCGACATCCAGCTCCTCGACGCGATCGAGGGCGAGTTGGAGGGGGTCGAACGAGCCCTTGCAGAGCTTGACGAAGGCGGTCCCTGAGGCGATCTGCCCGGCGAGGTGGGAAGGTCGGTCCTCAGGCCTTCTTGGTCTCCCGGAAGATCCTGTCGATCTCGGCGATCTCATCGAGGAGGTTCTGTGCGACCTTCGTGTCGTTCGTCTTCTTCGTCTCGCCCGCCGCCTTGGTGGCCTTCCAGAACAGCTCGCTCAGTTGGGGGTACTTGTCCTGGTGCTCCGGCTTGAAGTAGTCGGTCCACAGCACCCACAGATGGTGCTTCACGAGTTCGGCCCTCTGCTCCTTGATGGTCACCGCTCGCTGCTTGAACACCTCGTCGTTGGACGCGCTGAACTTCTCCATGCACGCTTTCACCGACTCCGCCTCGATCCGGGCCTGGGCGGGGTCGTACACCCCACAGGGGAGGTCGCAGTGCGCGAAAGCGGTCACCGGGGGTGCAACCCGGTCGGCGGCGCGAAGCAGTCGGTTCGCGATGCTCGTGTACAGGATGCTCATGTGCGCGTCTCCTTGATCGGATTTGGGGCACTGGCCGGTTCAGTGCCCACCATACCGAGCTTGGGGCTCCGGTGATCCGGGGTAGGTGCAGGCTCGGCCGGTCGGCCGAGCACGGCAGCACCGGCGTGCTCAGGCGCGCCGTTACGTCAGGAGGGGCCTTGGTCCTCGGGGGGGGCCTGGTCCTCGCGGTGGCCGCTGTGCTTCGGCCCCGCCGGGTGGTGGTGGCCGGAGCGAGCATGGAGCCTACGTTGTGGGCGGGCGACCGCCTGCTCATCGCACGCACCGGGCCCGCGAGGACCGGGGACGTGATTGCTCTGAGAGACCCTCGCGACCCGAAGCGAGTGATCGTGAAGCGGGTCGCGGCCGTGCGCCGCGGCGAGATGGTCGTGCGCGGGGACAACCCGGATGCGAGCATCGACAGCCGCTCGTTCGGTCCCGTGCTCAACGTGGCGGTCCTCGGGAGGATCGTGCGGCGCTACGGCCCGGTCGGTCGTGCAGGCCCGGTGCGCTGAGGGCTCCCGCGCACGAGGACAGGTCGTGACGACGTTTTCAACCATGCTGCGAGGTACGATTCTGTCATGGCGTCGCTGGATACGGAATTGGAGCGTCTCTTGGGACCCGACTATCTCGAAGGGGTGAAGGGGTGCTCGCTGCAGGAGGTACGTGCCATGCGCGCCGAGTGCCAGGAGGCCGAGACGGCGGTGTCTTACCTACGCCGAATGGTCCAGGGGCGACTCGATATCGTCCACGCGTACCTCGACCACGGAGATGACGACGCCATCGCCGGTCTCGACTCACTCGTCGAGCGCCTTCCGGAGATCATCTCCTCCGGCCCGCAGCGTCCGGCGGGGCCGGGTCGGCTTCCTTCGCAGATGTCACCTGACATGGGCGGTGACATCACCGCCGAGCTCGATACGGTGCTCGACGCCAAACGCATTGCCGAGCTTCCTTCGATGGGCCACGAGGGCCTCTTGGAGCTCGCCGACCGACTGAGCACCATCGAGGCGCGCACCTCGAGCGAGCGGCGTGCCCTTCACGAGCGGATCGACAAGCTCCAGGCGGAGATCGTAAGCCGTTACAAGACCGGGGAGGCCTCTGTCGAGGGCCTGCTCGCTTGAGAAGGTGCCCACCCGAGACGCGTTCGGAATGCCGAGGCATCTACCCGAGCGTTGGCGTGACCTCGGCTCGTTCATCCGCGAGCAACGGAACACGGCGCGACTGTCACTGCGCAGGCTCTCGGAGCTGGCGGGGATCTCGAACCCGTACCTGAGCCAGATCGAGCGCGGCCTGCGCCGTCCTTCCGCGGAGATCCTCCAGCAGATCGCGAAAGCCCTTCGTATATCGGCTGAGACCCTCTACGTTCAGGCAGGCATCCTCGAGCCTGGAGGCGAGTCGCCGGACCTCTCGCGTGAGATTCTCGCGGACCCGGCTTTGAGCGAGGACCAGAAACAGGCGCTCATCAGGATCTACCGCTCGTTCCGGGGCGAGAACGCCGCTTCCCCCTTCTCACACGGGAATGCCGCCGGGTCCTTCCTGGACGAGAACACCGCCGCGGTCCCCGCGAAAGCCACGCATGGAGGGGAGCGCGCAACCTCTGCCGGCAAGTGACCCCGAACCCGCCGGAGATAGCTGCGAGCAGGCGTAAACGGGTCCACCGGTAGGCTTCGGCCGGTGCGACGTCTCGCGGTTCTCTCGCTTCACACGTCGCCTCTTGCCCAGCCGGGCACGGGGGACGGCGGAGGGATGAACGTCTATGTACGTGAGCTTTCCACCGCCCTCGCACGGGCCGGTGTCGAGTGCGACGTCTACACCCGGGCATGGTCGGAGGACCTGCCCGCAACCGTTTCGGTGGAGCCGGGACTGCGGTTGCACCACGTTCCTGCGGGGGAGCTAAGACCGATTGCCAAGGAGCAGCTCCCGGCCGTGGTCGACGAGTTCGCAGACAACGTCTTGTCCCTCATGACGTCGGGAGCAGGGATCGACCCGGTGCTTCACGCCGAGACGGGCTTCGACGCTGTGCACGCCAACTACTGGCTCTCGGGACTGGCCGGGCACCGTGTCAAGCACGAGCTCGACTTGCCGCTCGTGTCGACGTTTCACACCCTCGCGCGAGTCAAGGCGGAAGCGAGCCCCGAGGAGGTGTCGTGCGACGAGCCGCACCGACGCGCCGAGGCCGAGGCCTCGGTCATGTCTTGTTCGGAGGTGGTGCTCGTCTCGTGTTCGGTTGAGGCTGATCAGCTTGCCTCTTTGTATGACATCGACCCGGCGCGCTTGCGCGTGGTGGCACCCGGGGTGGACCAAGCGTTCTTCGGGCCCGGCGACCGGCTCCAGGCACGCCGGGCGCTGGACTTGGCCCCGGACACGCCCGTGTTGTTGTTCGTCGGGAGGATCCAGCCCCTCAAGGGTGCGGACGTCGCCGTGCGTGCGCTGGCCGCTATGCACGACTTCCCGCGCGCGCAGCTCGTGGTGGTGGGCGGACCGAGCGGACCACACGGTGAGGATCACCTGGCGTTCATCCACGAGCTGGCCGGGGAGCTGAATGTGGCAAACCGGGTGCGCTTCGTCGGCCCGCAACCGCACGAGCTGTTGTCTACGCACTACCGCGCAGCCGATGTCTGCGTCGTGCCGAGCCGATCGGAGTCCTTCGGCCTGGTGGCCCTGGAAGCGGCGGCCTGCGGTACGCCGGTGGTGGCGTCCGCAGTCGGTGGGCTCACCACCCTCGTGGAGCACGGACGAACCGGCTATCTGGTCGAGGACCCGGTGCCAGGCCAGTTCGCGGCCGCGGCGTCGCGTGTGATCGAGGACGCTCTGTTCGCCGAGCAGCTTTCCGTCGCAGCGGTGGTGCGAGCGCGGCATTACACCTGGACTCAGGCTGCGGCATTGCTCCGGGCCACCTACGAGGAGCTCGCGGCCAAGCGCCTGGTGGAGTGCCGTTGACACAAAAGAACGCGGTGACGCTGGCGCGCATCTCCGGTAACACGAGCGTGCCGCTCGTGGCATGAGGTGGTCTCGGTGGCGCTAGCGCGCATCGCCAGTTGCACCAAACGTGCCGCATGCGCGACGAGGATTGAGCGATGGGCCGCGGCGCGCCTGGCCGAAGGCGGAACGGTGGTTGCAGTGGACCGCCAGCCCGACGCGGAGACCTGGTACCTCCGCCTGCGCGGCGACGAGAAGGACTTCGTCACAATCTGGCTCACGATCCGCCAGCGCACGATGTACCACGAGGCTCAAGTCATGCCCGCACCCGAGGTGAACGTAAGCGAGACCTACGAGTACCTCTTGCGGCGCAATGCCGAGCTTCACCAGATGTGGTTTGCTCTCGGCCCCGAGGAGGCGATCTACCTCATCGGGGAGGTACCGGTGGCATCTGTCGACGACGACGAGCTCGATCGAATCGTCGGGTCGTCGCTCGCCTACGTCGACACGGTGTTCCCGGTCGCGATGAGCATCGGGTTCGCCGGCCGGTACCGCCGCCGCTCCGTCTAGAAGGCACGAACCGCCAGTCCGAGGTAGCGTGTGCTCCGGCGAGGTCCGAGGGGCCGGTGGCGTTGCTCGGTCGGGGGAGTGCGAGCAACACCCGGGGTTCCTCGGACCACGCTTTCTTCGGCTCGGCCCGTTCTTCGGCTAGACCCGCACCTTCTTCGGCCCACCGGCAACCCTCGGCGCTACCCTGCGTCGATGGCACCGAAGCTGGTGGTGATGGGCGGGGGCAACATGGGAACCGCTTTGGTTCACGGCTTGCTGGCAGCGGGCTGGACGCCTGGTTCGCTGGCAGTGGTGGAGGTTGACGACGCCCGCCGCTCCGCCCTTTGTCCGGAGCTACCGGGGACCGAGGTGATGGCCGAGCCGGTCGCCGCGGCCGACGCCGTCGTGGCAGTCAAGCCGGCGGACGGGGAGAGCGCCTGCCGTTCGCTCGTGAGAGTCGGCGTGTCGAGGGTGGTGTCGTTGATGGCCGGGGTTCGACTGGCCCGCCTCGAATCGTGGCTCGGGCCCGACGTGGCGGTCGTCAGGGCGATGCCCAACACTCCGGTCGTGGTGGGCGCCGGGATATCTGTCATTTCGGGCGGGCGGGTGGTTCGGGAAGAGGACCTGGAATGGGCGGAGGAGCTGCTGGGCACGGTGGGGAAGGTGCTTCGCCTCTCCGAGCCTTCTCTGGACGCGGTGACGGGCCTGTCGGGGTCAGGTCCGGCCTACCTCTTCTATGTCGCCGAAGCGATGATCCAGGCCGGGATGGCGGCGGGGCTCTCTGAGACGGTGAGCAGCGCTCTCGTGCTCTGGACCGTCGCCGGGTCCGCACGGCTGCTAGTCGAGTCGGGTGAGACCCCGCAGGGTCTGCGGGACCGGGTGACCTCACCAGGCGGGACCACCGAAGCGGGGCTGCGGGTGTTGGGAGACCGGGACGTGGCCGGTGCCTTCGTAGAGGCGGTTGCAAAGGCCACAGAGCGTTCCCGAGAGCTGGGCCGCTGAGGCGTTCCCGAGAGCTGGGACGTCTCCTTAGCTCCTTGCGCTGCTCTTCTTCGACTCCCGGGACGCGCAACGACCCCCGGGGGGGAGCGGGGGTCGTCGCATGAGGCACAGGGGTGCTGCACCTCCTCTATCGGTAGGTTCAGTGGCGGTCTTTAGGCCCTCGTTCTGTATTGGCAGAGGTTTCGTTTCCCCCCTTCCAACTTTGGCCACAATGGCGTACAGTCGCCTCAGGCGGAGGGGGTGATTCCACTGACAGAAGACATCACGAGCACCCGCTATCTCACGGTGCGCGAGGTGGCCAGCACGCTTCGGGTTTCAAGCATGACCGTCTACCGGCTCATCAATTCAGGAGACCTTCGTGCTGTGCGCGTGGGTAAGTCGTTCCGTTTGCGAGAAGACGACGTGAACCGCTACCTGGCCGATCGCTACACCCAGGCAGGCTGAACGAGGGCTCGCTCAGCCTGCGGTGGGTCTCGGGCTTCGGCCCCGGGGCCAAACGTGCCGTGACACCGAGAAGGCGACCGATCATGTCACCGTCAGAGTGATGTCGAGGCAGGAGCCTCGTCGCGCGTCGGCGAGAAGCCGGGAACGTGACGTGGCGGCGCGGGAGCCCCGGGTGGGCTCGGTGTTCCTGCTCAGCGATTTCGGAACGGTCGATGAGTTCGCGGGAGTCGTCCGTGGCGTCGTGCTGCGCGAGGCACCGGGCTGTCCGGTTGTCGACCTCACCCACGAGATACCTCCGTTCGACGTGCGTGCGGGAGCGCTGGCCCTGGCGCGGACGGTTCCCCACCTGGGTCGCGGTGTCGTCGTAGCCGTCGTAGACCCGGGAGTGGGTACCGATCGGCGAGCGGTTGCGGTGTCCGTCGTTCCCGGTACGGGTCCGGGCTTTCTGATCGGCCCTGACAACGGGCTTCTCGGGTTCGCCGCAGACGTGCTCGGTGGTGTGGCCGACGCGGTGGCGCTTCCTCTCGCGACTCGGCGTCGGGACATGGGTGCCACGTTCAACGGCAGGGATGTGTTCGCACCGGCGGCAGCGCGCCTTTGGTCGGGCGCTCGTCTGGAGGAGCTGGGTGTGCCGATCGACGCGCGAACCCTCGTCCACCTGCCGGCCCCCCGACTCGAGGTGGAACCGGGAGCCGTCCACGCCGAGGTGCTGTGGGTCGACCGTTTCGGCAACGTACAGCTGACCGCCCGTCCAGCCGACGTGCTCTCCGCCGGTCTGGGTGCGGAGCTGGTCGTCGTGACACCGCGTGCCACGTTCATCACTCGACGATCGACCTCCTTCGCCGGGGGCGAGTCGTCCGCGAAGCCAATGGCGACAGCCGGGTCGGATCGTGCAGGTGGCGATGCCGACGTGGGGGAAGCCATCAGACTCGTAACCGACTCGAACGGGCATCTGGCACTCGTTTGCCGGGAGCGTTCGGCCGCCGCCGCCCTCGCAGTATCGGCCGGGGATATGGTGATCGTGCGCAACGCGGAGCGAACCGACCCGACAGCCACGGGAGGGGCGACTTCTCGAGCCACCTGAGCCCTCGCATAAGATCTGTTCGGAGATGCTTCAGGTAGCATCGAGGTTCTGTGGCGGTTGTCCTGGCGTGGCTGTTCGCGGGGATGACCGGTGTCCTTGCCGGGCTACTCCTCCTCTTGCGCCGTGACCGGAGGCGGCTGAAGGAGGCGGAGCGGCGAGGCAGGCTCGGCACCGAGCACGCCCGCCTTCACCTCTCGGTGCTCGCTCGCGCGGGCGATGAGTTGTCGGGGGCGCTGGAGTCCTACGACGACGCCCTGCTCCGCCTGGTGGGGGTGGTCGTGCCCGCCTTCGCCGACTGGTTCGCCGTGGACCTGGTGGACGAGTCGGGCGAGCCACAGCGAGTCTGCGCAGGAGACATCGATGGCATGACCTCGCCCGATGCTGTTCACCGTCATCCCGAGGGTGACATCCTCGTCAGGCGGGTGATAGAGAGCGGCCGACACGAGGCCGTGGCGAAGAGGCCGCAAGACGCCGGGCCTCATGAGGGCGAGCTCGTGCCCGACGGTCGCTCGCGGGTATCTCCGGTGCCAGGGGTCGAGTCGATGGTGATCGTTCCCGTGCACGTGAGGGGTCTCTCCTTTGGCGCTCTTAGCTTCGTCACCGCTCCCGGTCGCCGCGGGTATCGCCGCTCTGACCTGGAGATTGCGCATGGCTTGGCCGATCGGGTGGCGGTCGCGATCGAACGGGTGCTGCTCTGGCGCGAGAGTCGACACGCCGAGCAGTCAGCCACCGCCCGGGCCGACCAGTTGCGCCGACTGATGGAAGCGGCATTAGCGGTGAACGCGCCTTTGACCGAACCGGAGATCCTCGAGGTGGCGGCTGACCACGCGCGCCGAGTCCTCGGAGCGAACCGCGCGTCGGTGTGCAGCGTTCCTCGTACCGATGAGGGCGACATGATCGTCGTCTCCTCGCCCGAGGTCGCTTCCGACGAGCTCGGCGCGGTCGTCCCGGCAGTATGCGGCCTCGTGGTCGAGTTCGGCCGGCCTCTTCGATCGGTCGGCGGGCACTCAGAAGCAGCAGGCACGCAACGCCAGCACGACCAGCACGACCAGCACGACCAGCACGACCAGCACGACCAGCACGACCAGCACGACCAGCGTCTGCCGCTGGTCGAGGGGCTACCCGAGGAGGCACGGGTGGATCCTTCCCGAGTCCCGCCCTCAGCTGGGTCTTGGCTCGCCGTCCCGGTTCCTGGTCCGGTGGGCGACGGCCACGGCGTCATCGTCGCGGAGGGCGCGTATTCGACCGGTCCTGTCGTAGGCGAGGCTCTTGCCGATGGCTTCAGCTACGAGGACGAGTCCGTGCTCGTCCTTCTCGCCCAGATGGCCTCGGTTGCGCTCGTGAACGCGCGCCTCTATCAAGACGTGCGCGCGAACGAGCGTCGACTGGGCGCCGTCGTGGAGTCCTCCCCGCTCGCGATAACCGAGCTTGCGGTGAACGGAGATGCCCGTTGGTGGAACCGCGCCGCCGATGTACTGCTAGGCAGCCCGGAAACCGACGGCGTGCCGCGTGCCACCAGGCAGGTCCCCGTCCACTCAGATTCACGTGCCGCGTGGAGAGAGCTGCTCGAACGCAGCTCTCACGCGATCTCGTCGGTGGGCACCGAGATTCGGGCAACGAGACCCGATGAGCAGGTGATGGAGCTCTCGGTGTCGAGCGCACCGCTGTTGGACAACGAGGGCCGAGTGAGCGGGATCCTCGTCGTGGCCGAGGACGTGACCGAGCGCAGGCGCGTCCTAGAACAGATGCACCAGAGCGAACGTCTGGCTGCGATGGCGCGCCTTGCCGGCGGCGTGGCACACGACTTCAACAACCTGCTGACAGTCATCCTCGGCTCCACCGACCTCCTTTCCCGACGGAGCGACGTGGACGAGTCGTGGCGTGAGGAGATCGACGCGATCCAGCGCGCGGCTCAACAGGCGGCTGCTGTCACGGCCCAACTGCTCGCGATCGGTCGTCGCCGCGACGTTGAGCCCGCGGTTCTCGACCTCGACGCCGAGCTACCCTCGATGGTCCCCATGCTCGAGCGTGTCCTCGGAGACGACGTGCAGCTCGAGCTCGAGCCGGCCGAGAGCCGCGCGTGGATCCTCGTCGGTCCCGCGGACCTCGAGCGAGCAATGCTCAACCTCGCCATCAACGCACGTGACGCGATGCCCGAGGGGGGAAGGTTCCGCGTGAGCACTCGCGTTGTCGAATCTGAGACCATTCCCGGTGACGTCGGTCATGTGCAGGGGAAGCTCGTGGCCCTCAGTGCTACCGACACCGGCGAGGGTATGGAAGAGCAAACGGCCGAGCACTGCTTCGAGCCGTTCTTCTCGACGAAGCCAGAGGATCGTGGGACGGGTCTGGGGCTCTTCGCGGTGGATGCGATCGTCACACAGGCTGGTGGCCACGTGAGCGTCGATACCGCGCCGGGCCGCGGGACGACGTTCACCCTGTGGTTTCCCGTGTTCGACGAACCGGTTGGGACCTCCAAGACGAGCTAGTTGATTACATGTTGGCCTGTTGTGGTGCGAGAAGTGCTTTCGATGCCCGAAACTCAGTGCATGGCGCATCTCGCGATCCGCAGGAACTGGAGCGCCGACGAAGGTTGTGCAGACGAGGGCGCCGCCGGGGGCATGGCCGACGAGCGTCCGTCCTTCGGAGAGCTCCCGAGAGCCAGGGTGCTCGTGGTCGGTACCCACGACTGGGCGATCGGCCAAGCGGCCGTTGCCGTCGAGGCGGCGGGGTGCTCGGTGCTCCGTTGCCACGAGCCGGGACAGCCCTCTTTTCCCTGCAACGCGCTGGTCGAGGGGCGTACCTGCCCGCTCGACGCGGGCTTCGACGTGGTAGTCACCGTCCGGGCCCGGCCGCTCGGTTCCCTCGCGCAATCGGAGTTTGGGGTCGTCTGCGCTCTTCACCACGGGACGCCACTCGTCGTGGCCGGGGTTGCACCCGAGCGCCCGCTCGGGCCGTGGGCAGTCGAACAGGTCGAACAGGGTGGTGACCTGGCCGGTGCTTGTGAGCGCGCCGCCCTTCGAGTTGAGTCTGAGCTGGCGGTGGACTCGGCCTAGCATCCTGGGATCGAGCCCGAGCCAGGCACCCACATCCTCTTCGTTTGTACGGGCAACATTTTCCGCTCGCCCATGGCACAGGCGTTCCTCGGGGCGATCGTCCGTGACCGGGGCCTCGACATCACGGTGGAGTCAGCCGGCCTTCTGGAAGGGGATCGGTCGGTACCTCCGAGTGTCCTCGAAGTGATCGGCAGGGACGGGCTCGACATGTCCACCCACCGGAGCCGCCTGCTCGACGCCGAAGCCGTACGCCGTGCAGATCTCCTGATGGGCATGGCCCGAGAGCACGTGCGTGAGGTCGTGCTTCTGGACCCTTCTGCGTGGCCGCGCAGCTTCACGTTGAAGGAGCTGGTGCGACTCGGCACGCAGATAGGCGGGCGTCCACCGGGACAGTCCCTGTCCTACTGGCTTAAGACGGTTAGCGCCTGCCGCCGGCGCGACAGCCTGTTGGGCTGGTCGTCCGTCGACGACATCGAAGATCCCGCCGGGGCGACGCCGGAGAAGCTCCGTTTTACCGGTCAGGAGCTGCGCGAGCTGGTCGGCCGGCTCCTGGCCCTGATAGTGCCGGTTCCTTGAGCGACGCGCGACCGGGTGACGCATCGCTGGCCGCGAGCAGGCCCGAAACATCGACGCTCCGACAGGGTGCTGCAGTGATGCGGACCGGCCGGCTGCAGTGGCTGTCTCAGCAGAGGCGTGCCTTGCTCCTCGTTCTGATCGGACTGGTCGTGATCTGGCTCGTGAGCGCAGGAATTGTTCTCATCTTCGGCCTGCTCGACGCTAGCCATGGTATGGGCGAGGTGCAGAAGGCGAAGAGTCGCCTCTCCGCTTCGGATCTCGTATCCCACGCGGCTCTCATGCCGCTTCGCGCTGCGCGAAGCGATTTCTCGTCTTCCGAGGGCCTGCTGCACTCGCCACTCCTCGTGCCGTTCGAGATCCTGCCGGTGATCGGACGACAGCTGAGGTCGGTGCAGGACCTGTCGACGGCTGCCAAGCGCACCACACAGATCGGCATCTCAGCGATCGACCAGGTACGAGGTGTTCTCGACGTTGCGCACGAGGGCGGACCTGCCCGAGTGGCGACCCTGCGGCAGCTGGCGGTTCTCGCAACCACGACGGACGGCGAGCTGAAGAGGATTGACACAGGCCCGGCCGAGGCCCTGTTCTCGCCCCTCGCCCGCAAACGTGCAGACTTCGTGCGTCAGCTGGATGAGGTTCGTACGAGGCTGGCACACGCGGCTGCCGTGGCAGAGACCACAGCGCGCATCCTCCAGGGTCCGAAGACCTATCTCGTTCTCATGGCGAACCCGGCCGAGATGCGCGCCGGCTCCGGCGACTTCCTCGAGGCCGGGGTCATGACCACAAACGGTGGGCAAGTCCAGCTGACCCACGTCGTACCGACGGCGACGCTTGCTCTGGCCCCCGGGACCGTGCCGGTGGGGGGAGACCTCGAGGCGCGCTGGGGATGGCTTCTGCCGGGCGTTGACTGGCGCAACCTGGGTCTTACGCCGCAGTTCGACGTGAACGGGCCGTTGGCAGCGCGCATGTGGGAAGCCGCAACGGGTGAGCACGTGGACGGCGTCCTGGCAGTCGACGTAGAAGCGTTGCAGCAGATCTTGACGGTTACCGGACCGGTAACGCTCCAAGACGGGAAAGTCGTGAGCGCGGGCGACGTAGTGGCGTTTCTCACCCATGACCAGTACGCAGGCCTGACCGACGCGACGTCCGCATCAGCTGCGCAGGCGCAGCAAGCTCGCCAGGACGAGCTAGGGGCGCTGGCTCACAGCGCTCTGGGCGCGCTGGAGAACGAGTCGCTGGATCTGAAGAGCCTCGCCGACGCGATGTCGGCCTCCACCGGGGGACGGCACCTCCTTCTGTGGTCTGACGATCCTGCGGCTGAAGCGGCTTGGACAGCAGGTGGAGTGGCGGGCCGGTTGTCGCCCGACACCCTTCTGGCCGCGGTCATCAATCGCGGAGGAAACAAGCTCGACCAGTATCTCGACGTACGGGTGAGGCTCCGCTTGGTCTCGAAAGGCGAGAACGAACTCGCCACGCTCACAGTGGACCTCAACAACCACACTCCCCCTGGTCAGTCCCAGTTCATTGTGGGGCCGTATCCGGGCCTCGGGACCGCCTACGGCGAGTACACGGGCCTCTTGGCTCTCAACCTTCCGGCAGGCTCGTCACACGTGCAGGTGGGAGGAAGACCCCAGTTTGTCGTGCAGGGGGCCGAGGGACCGACGTGGCTCGTGACCAGCCCTGTGGACGTGAGGCAAGGGGCGGGTGAACAGGTTGTCGTGCACTTCGACTTACCGTCGGCGGTGCGGCGCATAACCGTCATACCCTCGGCACGCCTGAGCCCGGTCCTGTGGACCTACACGGGCGGGAGCGCCACTGATGCGGCGCCATTCGTGATCTCCTGGTGACACGAGCTCTCGGTTCCGGTCGGTCAGGTGTATCGTCCTTGGTCGTTCGCTCCTCGGAAATGGCGCAGGCGTGTTCTAGTTGGTCAAATATTGATTATGCGTAGTGGCTGGGGTGATAGCCTGCGCCGACAATTCAGTTAGGGTGCGCAAGACACGCCGACAACTGATGGCAATTTAGCTTTCACGAGGGGTGCATAGATGGGTGGATCTGGACTTGCACGGGTGGGACCGCATGTGCAGTCGCGAGGAGGTGAAGACGTGGATACCAAGCACGTCGGGAAAGCGTGGAGGCTCCTTTTCGGCACCGGTCTCGCGGTGTCGACCCTTGGGGCAGGAATCGTTGCGGCGACAGTGACGCTTCCCACGCCAGCGTTCGCCGACACTCCATGTACCCCCACGGCCTACGTGGGTTGCGTGCCGCCTTCTCAAGGCACGGGAGGCGGCGCATCGACGCTCAACGCCACGGAGCCGACAACATCGGCGACGCCGGACGCCGGGCTGCCCTTCACCGGTGCCGACATAGAGCAGTTGGCCGCGATAGGGGGCGGAGCCGTCTTGGCTGGCGGTGGGCTGCTGGTGTTCCGCCGCCGGCGTCGTAGCCGCACCCTCGCATAATCCGGTCGCAGCGACCGCATCGGGCGAAGGGATCAGGTATGGCCATCGGGGTGCAGACGTACCGCCAGGGAGTGATCACTCAACGTGATCGACTCGCTCGTTCAGGTCGTGTGCCACTGCGGTTATCGCTTAGCGCGCGAACAAGCACACGGATTACGATGTTTGTTTTGGCCGGGATCGACCTGGCTGCGCTGGGTGTCTTGGCTGTCGTGCTCACACCCGGATTCTCGGCTTGGTGGGTGTGGGCGTTCCCTGCGGCCTCGGTCATGCTCCTGGCTTCTTACGGGCACTACGACGTGAGGATCGCGCCCAGCGTCGCACGTGAGCTGCGATCCATGTGGGCCTGCGCGACCGCACCGCTCATCGTGCTGGCGTTGGTGCGCGCCACGCCTGTCGCGTTCATCATCGAGGCGGCGGTCGGGGCGGCGCTGGCAATACCCATCCTCCACGGCGTGTCATATCGTGCTGTGCGCTCGATGCGCTCACGCGGTCTTCTCGCCGAGCGAACGCTCATAGTCGGAGCCGGCCAGGTGGGCGTGACCCTGAGCTCGATACTCGAGCGGCACCCCGAGTACGGCTTGAGACCGGTCGGGTTCCTCGACCATGTCGACGATGACGGGCTTCCGTTGCCGCTGTTCGGCGGGGTCGAGTTGCTCAAGATGGTGCTGTCCGAGGAGCGTATCGACCGTGTCGTCGTTGCCTTCGGTGCCACGCGCGAGGCGGAGATGCTCGAGACGATCCGCGCCTGTGAGAACGCGTCGGTGGACATCCACGTCCTACCAAGGTTCTTCGAGCTCGGTGTCGCTGTCGACGGCAAGGATGTGGACGACGTCTGGGGAATACCACTGGTGCGGCTTCGCCGTTCCCTCAGGAGTCGCTGCTCGAGAGTGTCGAAGCGCGTCGTAGACGTGTCTTTGGCGAGCCTGGGGCTTGCGGTGTCAGCTCCCATCTACGGGCTGCTCGCCCTCGCCGTCAAGGTGTCGAGCCCTGGCCCTGTCTATTTTCGCCAGAAGCGTGTCGGTCAACATGGGGTCCTCGTAGATGTGCTGAAGTTCCGCACGATGCGGGTTCATGACGGCGCGGACGTCGAGTGGACGGCTGATGGCGATCATGTCACGAAGGTGGGGCACTTGATGAGGCGCCTGAGCCTGGACGAGCTCCCGCAACTCTGGAGTGTCATCCGTGGTCACATGTCCCTGGTGGGGCCTCGTCCGGAGCGACCCTTTTTCGTCGAGCGTTTCAAGAGCCAGGTTCCCCACTACGATGCCCGGCACCGGGTGCCTGTGGGATTGACCGGCTTGGCTCAAGTTCATGGACTACGCGGAGATACGCCGATAGACGAGCGGGCGCGCTTCGACAATCGATACATCGAGAGTTGGTCGTTGTGGCGAGACCTGGTCATAATCTTCATGACCCTGTTCGCTATCGTGCGCGACGCGATCCCCTCTTCCTCCGACGGCGACGAGGTCGCCACTCAAACGGCAATTGTCAACGCTGTCGAGGATGAAAGGTGCGATCCTCAGCCGGAGGTCGTCGTGAGCGCGACGCGACCGCGTCCATCCGCCAACCCTTGGTACCTGGCGGGATCGGACTGGGACCAAGTGGCGTCTGCTGGCTGACTCCGGTCTTTCGGCTCACAGCGAACCTCGTCACATCACCGACGTGCGGAGGTTTGGTCATCTCACCACCGTGCGTTACGCGTCTTTGTCACGAGCGCGGGTTCGCAAGATTCGGGAGTGGTACTCCGACAGGTGTCTGAGTTCGTTCGCGCGCGCTCTCCACTGCTGGGCGCGCCTTTCGCCGGCGATAGCTGCTCCTGCTTGGAACGCGCACCTCTTCGTACCGATGCCGAGAACGTTGACGAGGGCGGTCGCGCGGGCCTGAAACGGTGAGCGGCACGAGCAGATCCAATCGTAGATGTTCGGAAGGCTCTTGAGCTCGAGGTCGGCACCTTCTCCCCACCTTTGCATCCCTGCTGCATTCCCATGGTGAACGACGGTCACGTCCTCACGGAGAAGGTTGCACCATCCGCCCCTCTCGAGACGCCAGCAGAGCTCGATGTCCTCCACGTACATGAACCACCGGGTCGAGTATGGGAGTTCGGCTCCCAACGCTGCCTTCCGGATGCAGTGCACGGCTCCCACCGCCCAGCGCCGTCGCAGCGTCCGGATCGAAGAACTGCGCGAACGTCCGTCGCGCCGCCAGGCCCGAGGCACGAAGCCGGTCTCGAGTGCCTGGAGGAGTCCCGGGTAGGGGTACACCGAACGTTGTGGCAGACCGTTCGAATCGACCAGGGCGGGAGCCACCAATGCGGCGTCCGGATGTTCGTCGAGCGTGGTCACCAGCTTCTCGAGCGAACCTGGTGGAGCCTCGGTGTCCGGGTTGAGCGCTATCAGAGCCCTTGCCCGAGTACCCGCCAGTGCCTCATTCATTGCCCGGGCATACCCAAGGTTGGAGTCGTTCGTCACGACCTCGACCCCGCGATGACCGCGGGCGACTTCGATGCTCGAATCGTCCGAAGCGTTGTCGACCACCACCACCTCAGCTGCCAGGTCGCCCAAGGCGTCATGGAGCGATGCCAGCGCCCGGTCGAGCAGCGCGGCGGTGTTCCACGACACGATGCCGACCCGGACGTCTGTGGTCATCGCACGACTCTCCCGATGCCCATGCCTGCCGGGCGCTTTGGGAACCCGCCTAGGATTACCCGGGACACTTTACGTCGCAGCCTTGGATTTCGAGCACATGAGGAAAGACGTGAGCAAGAGACACTCTTTCCGCCCGCGCCGTCATGAGAGAGAAGCGCGTGAGAAGACGACCTCCTCGCAGCATGGCTCGTTCCCAGAGACTGGATCGGGCACCGGGAGCACCCTGCTCGTGGCGGTACCTGGTGCCGAGGACATCGTCGGTGGAATGCGCCGGAGGCTCGACCCCTCCTATGCGGCGATGCCAGCCCACATCACGCTCCTGTACCCATTCGTACCCGCATCGTCGATTTCGCCGCTCCTCGCCGACAAGCTTCGCGAGCTTCTCGATCGATTCGAACCGTTCGAGTTCGCGCTCTCGGAAGTCGCGTGGTTCGGCAACCAGGTGGTGTACCTTGCCCCCTCCCCGCGAGCGCCATTCGTGGAGCTAACCTCCTTCATCTGTGCCGGGTTCCCTGAGTACCCGCCATACGGCGGTGCGTTCGACGAGGTAGTTCCACACTTGCTCGTAGGTGAAGGCGCGCGGCCGGCCCGAATGCGCCGGGCAGCCCGCCGTTTGGAGCCGTATCTTCCGATCCGAGGATTCGCCGCCGAAGTGTTGCTCATGGCTCCGGGTGCGTCCGGTCATTGGGAGGTTCGTGAGACGTTTCCCCTGGGCGGGGCTTGTCGCTAGGCAAGGCTCGTCCTGGGGGGCTCGTCCTGGGGGGCTCGTCGGCCAGCGCGACGAGCCCAAAGCGCTCCGGATAACGCTGTGTATAACGGCAAGCCCGACAAGAGGTCGTCGTCTCTGGCGGTGCTGCTCGATGAACGGAGTCGGGCCAACCGAAACGAAGAGCGAAGGTCGTTGCCGCACCGAATTAGCCTGGTCCTTATGGCCGTACAGGTGTTGCGCTCACCGTCGGAGATGGGTGATCTGCCCGAGAGGTGGGCTGCGCTTGCCGACACCGCCGGAGCCCGTCATTACGCCCAGCCGTTTTGGTCTCTCGCCTGGTGGCGCCACCTGGGGCACGGCGAGCTGCACGTGGCGGTCGTGGAGTCCGGCGGTCGTCCGGTGGCTCTCGCCCCCCTGTACCGGCAGCGCCGCTTCGGGGTCGACACGCTGAGGTTCCTCGGCTCTGACATCCTCGGCGTCAGCGAGGTCTTGGTGGCCCCGGGGCACGACGCCGCCGCCGACGAGCTGTGGGCCTTTCTCCTGGACCGTTCCCGGTCCGTGCTGGACCTGAGACATCATCGGTTCGCCGGTGGCGGGATCGACTCGCTGCGGCGCGCTGAGAACCACGCGTGGCAAGCGCGGTTGGGCCCGGCCAGTCCGCTCGTGGACATCGCCGGTTCGTGGGAGGACTATTGGCGGAGCCGCCGCGAGAAATTCAGGGACGAGATCCAACGCCGGCGCGGGGTCGCCGAGCGCGAGAAGGTGCCTGCCAGAGTCGAGATTGTCGTGGAGCCAGGCGACATCGAGAAGCGGCTCCCGGAGATGACCGCTGTCTTCGACGCGGCCGAGCGTGCGCAGCCGAAGCTGCACTTTCTGGCCGGCGCTTATCGGCCGTTCACGGTCGACATGCTCCAGAGGGCCGCTGAGCTGTCGCGCCTTGCGCTGTTCGTCCTCTACTTCGGCGATCGGCCGGCTGCCACCTCCTTCACGTTCCGCAGTGCCACCAGGATGAGCGGGGGTGGTTCGAGGTTCGACCCCGCTTTCAGGAAGCTCTCCCCGGGCCACCTCCTGTGGTACGCAAAACTGGAATATGCCTTTGCCACTGGTTGCACCGAGTTCGACCTCGGTGCGGGGGACATGCCGTACAAACGGGAGTGGAGCACCGAGTCCTACGACACCCTCGACATCACCGCTTTCTCGTCTCGCACCGTGCACGGCTTTCACGCCGCCGAGACAGAATTCGCGTCGTCGCGCCTCGTACGGAAAGTCCTCGGGTAGTGCCCAGGAGCACCATCCACCGCGGGACGGCAGCGATCGTCGCAGAACGAGTCCGCCGGTTCATCAAGCGGCACCGCATTTTGGTCGGACAGGTCGAGCGCCTCTTGCGAATCGCGGAAGCATCTCCGGCACCGGTCGCGTGGGCTGTCGATCCGTTGACGCGGAGGATGCGCAGGAAGGCGACGCTTCCCGTCGTGATCCTCGTCATGGACGCCTTCGAGACGCAAGGAGTCCCCTCCTGGTTGGCGGGAGGCTGGGGGGTAGACGCACTTCTCGGGAGGCAGACTCGTCAACACAAGGATCTCGACGTCGTAATCGGAGACTTCGAGCGGAACGAGCCCGAGGCTCGACGGGTGCTCCTGTCACTCGGCTTTCGACACGTGAAGAGGGACACAGCGGGCGCGTGGATGCCGTCTCGCTCTATTTTCGAAGACGACGCCGGATGTTGCGTCGAGCTGCTCGATGTCGACTGGGAGTACTTGAGGGGTGTCCTGGCCTTCGATCCTGAACTCAGACCGAAGTCGACCTCGCCGAGCGAAGAGCTCACCGAGGAGGTGTTCACCGTGGGGAGCTTGGATGGACGGGCCCTCCCCTGCCTCTCAGCAGTTGTGCAATTGCTGTTTCACGCGGGTTTCCCGCTCGAGGCTCCCGGCCGGGTCGACGTCTCGCTCCTACGATCCCAACTCGGACTTGTGAAGGAAATCACAAATATGTAGTTATCGAGGTCCCGCGAGGACGCTGAGAGGGCATAGATGGTCCACCTAGTTGGTGACATGTTGATCTCTTGTGGTGCAGGCAGTGTCCTCGCCGACTCATACTCAAGGCATGGCGGATTTCGCGACTGAATCTCCGCCCAAGGGGCAGTTCTCTTCGCGTACCATGCCGGGGGAATAGGTCAGGAGGACACGTTGCTACAGTCATTTACGAGACGATGCGGCGGGGCACTCGGGGCGTTGGCCCTCGTGTTCGGCTTCGTCGGTGCGGGGATCGGGGTGACCTCCGGCGTGGCGTCGGCGGTGCCGGCGTCCATCTCGGCCGTCGGCGCTCTCGCCTCGAACAATGGGACCGGGCTCACCACGCTTTCGGTCAATCCGCAGAGCGCCGGTGACGGGCTCGTGTTCTTCGCCAAGGTGTACGCAAGTCTCACGGTGTCGTCTGTCTCCGGGGGAGGAGTGACGACCTGGACCAAGGCGGTCGCGTACAACGCGAACGGCCGTGAGGTCGAGATCTGGTTCGGCACGGTCACCTCCACCGGGCCTTCCACCATCACGGTCAACTGGTCGGGCGACATCTCGAGTGCCAACCCTGAGTACAGTGCTCAGGAGTTCAGCTCAGGTCTCGGTGCGAGCACCACCTGGGCGGTGGACGGCAATCAGACCGGGACTCTCAACAACCCCAGCTCCACGTCTGTGCCGCTCCCCAGCCTGAGCCCGAGCGGGTCAGGCGAGCTTTACCTCGGCTTTGCCTGGGTCGGCAACACTGGCTCTTCCGGTAGCACCCCGAACTTCACATATGCAATAACGATCGCTCACGACGTCGTCGCGTACGACGCCGACGTCTCCGCCCCGGTGTCCCCTGCTGCCTCCCAATCACCGGCTGGGACCTCCACGGCCGTGGCGGTGCTCTTGGAGGCCACGTCCGCTCTCGTCCCCACCGTCACCGGCGTGAGCCCCAGCCAGGGGTCTAACGCAGGCGGCACCTCGGTCTCGATCACCGGGACCAATTTCACCGGGGCGACGGCTGTGACGTTTGGCTCGGTGGCGGCCGGCGGCTTCACGGTCAACTCGGACACCTCCATAACCGCCACCTCCCCGGCGGAGCCCAACGGGCAGGTCGACGTCACTGTCACTGGCACGGCGGGCACGAGCGTCACGAGCCCAGCCGACCAGTTCACCTTCGTGGCTCCCGGGACGATCTCGGCGGTCGGCGGTTTCGTCATGGGCTACGGGACCGGGCTCATCACACAGGCGGTCAGCCCTCAGAACGTCGGTGACGTGATCGTGCTCCATGCCAAGGTCGCCGGGACCGGAACCTTGCCTAAGGTGTCGTCCGTCTCCGGTGGCGGGGTGAGCGCCTGGAACAAGGCAGTGTCATTTGGCTTCAACCAACACGAGGAGGAGATCTGGTACGGCACCGTCACCTCGACCGGGCCTTCCACCATCACGGTCAACTGGTCGGGGTCTGTCGCCGCTCTCGGTACCGAGTACAACGCCCAGGAGTTCACCGCGGATCTTGGCGCGAGCACCGTCTGGGTCGTAGACGGCAGCCAGACCGGGACGCTGACGAACCCCTCCTCTTCCACTGTGGCGTTCCCGACCCTCACCCCGAGCACATCGGGGGACGTGTACTTCGGTTACGGCCAGTGCGCCTCCGACTGTGGGGCCGGGAGCACCCCGGGCTTCACCTACGGGGTGACTTGGGACTACAACGTCGTCACCTACGACCCCAACGTCACGAGCGCGGTGTCTCCGACTGCGCCCCAGTCACCAGCGAACTACTCCTGGTCGTTGGCGGTGCTCTTAGAGCCAAGTACGTCGATCACCGTTCCCGACGCCCCGACAGGCCTCGGCGCCACCGCAGGCAACACGACAGCTGCGCTCAGCTGGAGCGCACCTTCGTCCAACGGCGGCTCGGCCGTCACCGGCTACAACGTCTATGAGGGGACCAGCCCAGGCGCAGAGGCCGGGACACCTGTCAACGCCTCGCTCATAACGGGGACCACATACACGGTGACCGGTCTCACCAACGGGACCACCTACTACTTCACCGTCGAGGCGGTGAACCCCGCTGGGTCCTCGGCTTCCTCCAACGAGGCCTCGGCCACTCCCGCCACCGTTCCCGGAGCCCCGACGGGCCTCGGCGCCATTCGTGGCAACACCACCGTCGCTCTCAGCTGGAAGGCACCTTCGTCCAACGGCGGCTCGGCCATCACCGGCTACAACGTGTACGAGGGCACCAGATCAGGCCATGAGTCGACCACCCCCGTCAACGACAGCACCCTCATCACCGGGACCTCCTACACGGTGACCGGTCTCACTAACGGGACCACCTATTACTTCACCGTGAAGGCGGTGAACGCCGTCGGGTCCTCGGCCGCCTCCAACGAGGCCTCGGCCACGCCCGCCACCGTTCCCGGAGCACCGACGGGCCTTGGCGCCACCCGTGGCAACACCACCGTCGCTCTCAGCTGGAAGG
>Ga0187891_1000451_pt1 | contig 41653 bp, 58 predicted proteins | sample June2016WEW_21_4_FD_132990 | JGI IMG/M metagenome (GOLD analysis project Ga0187891, IMG submission 132990) | Peatland microbial communities from SPRUCE experiment site at the Marcell Experimental Forest, Minnesota, USA - June2016WEW_21_40 | ecosystem: Environmental > Terrestrial > Soil >... | reverse complement strand
TAGGGCAGACCACGACGCCATCCGGCCAGCGGAGAAGAGTCATGTAGGCCAGAGCATTGTTTGGGTCGGAGTAAAAGACTATGGCGTCCTTCAAAGTCTTTGGTTGGTTGTGTTTGCTGTCCATGACCAAAACTATAGGCTATTTCAGTTGATTTGTCAAGTATATTATTGCCAAAATAAAGTTGGAAAACTTGTCCAGTCGGCAACCATGCATTGATATAATGGAAATAGAGACCAAAACAAGAAAAGGGTGCCGGAATCCTCCAGCACCCTTCTTTCATTCTCAGCAAGTAGAGCTAAGTCATTATTCTTGAAGGTAATTATCCCTTGACATCACGTACAGTGTTTGGGATCATGGTGCATGGCCCCCATGGCCCCCAAACTCCTCAAACCCGATCAGTTGGCGGGAATAGAGGAAAAGCTAAAACGGGCCGACGAGAATATCCTCAATCTCGGCGTCGAGATCAACGCTTTCGTCAAGGACAGCCCCGACACGGGTGCTGCTGAGCCCAAGGGAAATAAGACTCAGCAGTGGGTTAACTTCCACAAAGATCGAGTCATCCCTCCGCGATTCGGCACGCTTGCGGGCGAGATCGTTCACCATTGGAGTTCCTGCTTCGATCACATCGCATGGGGTCTCTCCAGTGATAAGTACAGGAGAAAGCATCCGACTCTGATTGCTTTTCCGATTCTGGTCAGACCTCCGAATGAAAGAGGACAGGCCCGTTACGACGGAAACATAGAGGGGATCGCCAACAGCACCGCACGTAGACTCATCGAAGATTTGCAGCCACACAAGAGTGCGAATCCTGCTGACGAACCACTTGCCATCATCCATGAGTTGGACCGTGTGGACAAGCACCACACGCTCGTCCTGGTTGTCCCGAGCTTCGACGCACAGCTCGTCATTCCCCGGAGATTTGTCCTCGGGAGAGTTATCGGCGCTTTTGTACCCAATGAGGATGCGTTTCCCGCCGAGCCTACAGACAGTGGCAAGCTCCAGATTTCCAGACAGGTAGCGTTCGCGGAGTTTGGTCAGCGGAAAAACCAAGCGGTTGTTCCATCGCTCACGCATCTCTCGCACGAAGTCAGAAACATATGTCAAGGGATAATTACCTCTGCGATTGTACGTCAGAAGCTCACCGTGACTCGTCGGCCGAACGTGGCGCAGACTTCGCAAAAGCGCAGCCAGTAAGCCATCTCTCGATCGATGCCGATCGCGCGCCGGCCGACCTTCATTGCGGCCAGCAGCGTAGTGCCACAGCCAGCGTACGGATCGAGCACAACACGGTCCTGACACAGGGCACAAGGCCTTCTGGTCATCGCCACCAGCTTGGCCATTTCGTCGACCGGCCGCTGGTTCGGGTGCGCGGCCGTTCGTTGCGGCGCGAGTTGGGGCAGAAAATGCTTCTCTCCGCGCCAGATGTAGCCGTTCTCTGGATTGGTGAGCACGAGTGCATCAAACTCGACCAGGCCGAGCCGCTTCAGCATCTCGTTGCACTGCTCGGCGGTTCTGATCGTGTAGGGCGGATCGGTGATGACCACGTAGTCGTCATCGGGCAGCCGCGGAGTCACGTCACCGCAGTCGCCAAGGCAGAAGGCGATCTGTGGGGCGAAGAGATCTTGCAGGTTTTGGCGACCGATTTTCACGAGCGCGATCGGTTCACCAGTTTTTTCAGCTCGGCGCCGGCTTTGAACTTCACCACCTTCACGGCGGGGATCGTGAGCGTTCTTCCGGTCTGCGGATTGCGGCCCTTGCGGCTACTGCGATGCGCGACGGAAAACGTCCCGAGGCCGATCAGCATCACTCGGCCACCTCCGCGCAGGGTTTTCGAGACCGATTGGATCATTGAGTCGATCGCGGCGCTGGCCTGGGCGTGAGAGAGATTGCCGTCGGCAGCGACGCGGCTTGCCAGATCTGTTTTGTTCATAGGGTCGAGTTCCTCCTGACGCCATCTTCAACGGCCGCCGCTGAGAGTCAAGCGAAAAACGCGGCAGCCGCAGTGACAGAGCCGTTCTCGACACCGCGACGAGGGCTAGACGCGAGTTTGTTAACAAACTAAATACGGGCGAAAACGCGCGCCGATCTCAGAGGCTACGGGTCTCAGTCTTTGTCGCGGATACTCACTGCGGGTTCTCGGTTTTTTCTTGCTCTCCTGCTCTCTTTTCCGCGCCCGCGCTGCCCGTCTCGCGCGCAAATGTTGGGACGACGAATTGCTTCGCCGCTCCTCAGGCGAGGTTTCTCGCTGTCTCGCTGTCTTGCTTTTCGGAAATAGGCGCGCGTTTTTGGCGCGCCTCCGAGTCGGTTTCTTGTTCGTTGCCCCCTCTTCGCTTTCTCGCTCTATCCTAGGTTTCTCGCTTTCTCTGGTTTCTCGCTCTCTCTTCGCTTTTTCGCTTTCTCGGGGGTCTGCGCGGCACGAATTTTCGCCTTTTCTGCGAAAATCGGGACCAGATTAGTAACAAGGGGGGGGGCGAAGGCCAATGTTTACACCGTTTCGAGTGTTGGAGATGGCCTGGATTTGCACAGGCGAAAAAACTTTTCGCTTGACAGGGTAACCCGGATTACATTACGGTTCCCGGCATGGACCAACTTTGCGAGTGCGGCTGCGGACAGAAATTTGAACCGAAGTTCCCATGGCAACGCTTCTACTCGCGGCGCTGTAAGACTCGCGCGGCTGTGCGCCGACTCAGGGCGCGACGATCCGGCCATTCCTCCCCGCCCAGCGGCGGAGGCCCCGGCGGCGGCCTGCACGTCGCCTACATGGGCGAAGGGCTGAGCATCACGCGAGAGGACCGGTTACCTGTTATCAGACATAAGAAGCCGGCCAAATCGGCTCCCGCCCCTCTCCCGATGTTCCCTGAAAATCCAAGCGCCGGAGGCAGCCGTGACCCAATCGCTGACTAAGTCGACACGATGGTCGCAGAAGCAGCGCCGATCGCGGCGATGCACATCCTGTGGCAAACCTTCGGAAGAATTCAGCCTGTGCCCGTCCCACCGCATCGAGCAGACGCAGCGGATGAGGCAACGGAGGGCCGCATGATCCGCTCGCTGCTTAAGGCCCTCTTGACCCCGGTGCTACAAGCGCTGCATGGCGAGCGCTTCGGTTTCGAAGTTCGTCCAGCGAATTCTTTCCCGGTTGGAACGTGCCGAGGGGCACGAACCCAATCCCAGCCTGCAGGCCGACTACCGCATCGCCTGGATCACCGTGCTTCGCGCATCGAGAGGCGACCCCCTTCCCAGCGTGAGCGCGTCCTACGCAGTTCTCGGCCTGCACCCTACCAAAGTCTGGCCAGCGGTCCTGGCGCGCCGCAAAGCGCTGCTCGGGCCACTCTACGAAGCGTTCTACGGGGCAAGCTGGCCACCCAAGAAACCGGCGCAAGCGGAGCGCGATCCGCGCCCGGCGGAGCGCACCGCGTGAGAGCGTCTCCCTAAAAAGCAAACGGCGCGGTTCGTGGCCGCGCCGCCCAATTTCACCGACACCACCCCGGAGAGAACCTAGGTGCCATCGATAGCCGTAGCATCCCACAATCCGACGCCCGCGCCAAGAGAAAATTTGCTCCCTGTTTTGAGCGAGTTGCGCCGGGACCACTCGCGGCATGTGGAAAACTTCCCCGCGCCTTCTCTCCGGAAAACCGGCAAGGTCAAATGGCACGCCACGAAGAAAAACTTCACCTACGTCACCATGGCCGACGGCCAGGACGTGTTCCTGCACCAAGATGACTTCGACGGCGACTGGCCTCCGCCCTACCACAAAAGCGTCGAATTCGATCTGCTCGAAAATAACCATCCCCGCTGCAAGTTCAGGGCGAAGGAAGCAAGGCTGCTGGGGGCGCGATGACCGAACAACTCAAACTCGCGGTGAAGGTTGCGCGCTCGCTCGGGATGCCAGAGACGTGGGCCAACCTGCGGACGATTGAAATCGCGCTGATCTGCGAGACGGCCTTCAGTTCGATTTCGCTACAGGAAGCGTCGGAGTTGATCGTCGCCTGCGCTAAGAATTTTCGCGTGGGGCCGAACGACTACCGGATGATCCGCTACCTCCCCATCAACCGCTTTTGGTTCGAGGATTCCATCTGGCGCTACACGTTCGACTATGCGACGTGGAAAGCAGACCGCCCGGACGAAGTGGCGCGGAGAGCAGCTGAAAACCGGCGCGAGGAAGCGATCCGCGCGGCGATTGTGGGCCGGTGCACGGGCTGCCAGCGCCCCCGATTCCAAAGCGACAAGTGGATTGATTTTTGTTGCGACGGTTGCCGCGAAGACTACGAGGGCCGCGTAGCTCGCCGGGATCGGATCGTGAAAGAGCATCGGCAATTGGAGGCAACCGCATGACCGTAAGATTCGACGCCGCATTCCTCGATCGCCGCATGTCGGAGCACCAGCGCTGGCAGCACGATGTGCTGAAGGAGCTGCTCGACGAAGTGTTGAACGAAATGGCGGAAGTGATCCAGGCGCCGGCGTTCGCGAAGCGGGCGAAGGCCCAGAGCTTGCCTTTTCCTGAGCCTCGCGGGCCCGTGCGGAGGCAGCGGTATGCAGAAAAAGACGGCACGGAATTTTCAAGTCCTCGCGCCGTCACTCGTGCAGTTCGGTAGCGAGGGAGACCCTCCAGGCCGCCTCGCTTTTTGTAGCTTACATCGATTCAAGCTTCGCTGCACCAAGGCGAATGAGAAAGGGGAGCCGCCGATGGCAATGACGCAAGGATTTTTCGAGTACGTCGGAGACATCGCTCCGCTCGAAACGCAGGTCCAGTTCATGCGGATCTGCGAGAAGTGCCAGTCGGAACAGATCTTCATCGCCGGCTGGGAATGTGACGCCGGCTTAGTGGGCTACTGCATCGGTTGCGGCGATGAGCGGATCGCGCCCTTCACACGCAGCAGCACAGGTTTTGCCACGGACATGAAGGGGGCAGCGGACGCGGAAGCTGCCTCCGGATTACGACCCGGGGCGAGAGGACGGCGCCGGGAAAAGGAACGGTAACTACTTCTGACAGGCGCAGGGGATCGCCCCGCAACTTAAACGCATTCGTGCTCAACGTTTCACCAGAGGACCCTCCAATGAACGCTTTGCTAGATCACGACTTTGAAACCGGCCGTCGTCGTCGCCGGCTCTCTTTTTCACAAGCACTCAGGTTTCTCCCATTGAGCTGGGGGAAAAAGCGGCGCTTTGAAAAGCGTCGCGCTGCGGCACGAGCAGCGAAGGCGGGAGCGGTCCCCAAACCCGCTCCCGCTGCCATCATGCCATGGACAGCGCAGGGAGTTCGCCGTGTGTGAGCGGAAGGAGCAATCAAATGTCTGAACACTTCACGCGCAGCACGATCTCCGCGGCTTTCTGGTGCAGCAAGTGCCAGGGCCACACGCAACACCGCATCGATGACGGCCGCAAAGGGCCGTGCCTCGACTGCATTGCCAAGCTGGAACGCGAGCACATCGCGAACCCAAAGCCGATCCCGGCGGCACAACGCTCGCTGTGGGGAGAGGTTTTCTGATGGGCACCTATCCCACGAAGCCCATCGAACGCGGCGACTATGTGCGTCTCCGCGCCTTACCGGCCGACTGCGAACCGACGCCGATCCTGGTCACCCTGGTGCTCACAAGCGGGATGATTCGCCTGCTCGATCGCAGCGGGTACTACGCGGCGCATCTGTTCGTGGTGGTCGATCCGCCACAGGAGAAAAGCGCATGAGCAACCACGAGCAGGAATATTTCGACGCGCTGAGACAGATCGCTCGCGAGTTTCATCCCTCCGAATGGTTTGAAGCGAACGCGGGAAAAGCTTACGGAGTTTCGCCGCACGAAGCGCTGGAGATGGCTTACGACAACATCCAATTTTGCGCCGCGAGCGCGATTCGAAGAAGGCGACGTCCAAAAAAGGGGGGCGCATGAAGTGCAAATTCTGCGGCTGCACTGACAAGAATCCGTGCGCGATACCTATCTGCGAAGGCCCGAACCTTGAGCCGATGCTCGCCACGGAAAGCAACATTGCGGTCGGCGTGATGGCCTGCGGCTGGCTGCTCGATGAGCCGGGCAACGCTGTATGCACTGCCCCGGCCTGCGTCGACAAAGCCTACGCCGAAGCCGAGCTCCTGGCTGACCAACTTCACTTTTTCATCGGGAGGACCGCATGACCGCTCTAGAAACTGTTTCGAATCTTCGCGCCGAGGGCGCGACCGAGGCCATCGAAATCTTCCTGTTCCTCGCCAACCACGCGCACGAGCTGCGCACCGCCGACGGCCAGAGGATGAACGACGCCACCGACTTCACCGCGTTCCTGCGCGAATTCGCCGAAGCGCTCGCGCCAGCAAAGCCCCCGAAGCTTGCTTGTCACGATACCTGCCCACGCTGCGGCCACATTCACCAGGGCGAAGAGGAGTGCGGAATGTTCATGGGCGCGAGCGCGGGATTTTGCCGTTGCGAAGTGCAGGCCGCGTGAAGTGAGGAGGTTCGCATGACCGAACTGCTCAAGCTCCGCGAAGAAATGCTGGCGATGGCCGCGGCGCGCCCGCGAATGCGCTGCAGCACGCTTTGGCTGCTCGTTGTGCTCGGGATCGCGCTGTGTGGCCATCCCTGGACCGGCGCCTGGTTCGCCCTGCCTTGGCTAGTTCATCGGCGCTGGGAGATTACTCTCGACAGAGAAAGGCCTGTTCGATGAAGCCGCCGTGTGCTAAACATTTTGAATGGACGTTTTCCAGTCGAGTGCGCGAGCGGAAGTGCTCGAACTGCCCAGTGAGCACGACTGGCTATCTGACGCTCAGCAGCGGAGTGCGTAAGCCGTTGTGTTCTGCCTGTTTTCTCGTTTCTGCGAAGACTGCGGCTCTGGATGTGGGCCGCAGTTCTAAAATCACAACCGGAGTCCACCAAATGAAAAACCCTATCTATCGCCAGGGAGACGTCCTGATTCGGCGCATCAAGAGCCTGCCGACGCAAAAGGCTCAAACGCGGCTGACCGGGATCCTTGCCTATGGTGAAGTCACCGGGCATGCCCATCGCCTCGAAGACCTGGCGCGTGCCGAAGTCCTCGAAGTTGGCAAAGGATTATTCCTTCGCGTGGGCGCTGAAGGAGTCCGCATCGTCCATGAAGAGCACGCTCCAGTGAGCCTGCCGGCTGGAGATTACGAAATCGAAATTCAGCGCGAGTACACGCCGGCGGAGATCCGCAATGTCGCTGACTGAGGTCACGCTCCTCGATCAGTTCACCGAGGCCTGCAATTATCCAGGGATCATCGACCCGGACGGAGTGGAGCGGGCACTGCGAAAATATGTTTCAGCGCTCGGCGTAGATCGCAAGATCGAACAGCTTAAAGAGGGATGGAGCATCTACGATCACCCCTCGCTTTTGAAAACCATATCGGAGATCGTTGATCGTGTCGCACGCGCCGCACTCGACGCACTCGACGCACGCGCCGCACGCGACGCACTCGACGCACTCGCCCCACGCGCCGCACGCGCCGCACGCGACGCACTCGCCGCACTCGCCGCACGCGACGCACTCGCCGCACTCGACGCACGCGACGCACGCGACGCACGCGACGCACTCGACGCACGCGCCGCACTCGCCGCACTCGACGCACTCGACGCACGCGACGCACGCGCCGCACTCGACGCACTCGACGCACTCGACGCACGCGACGCACGCGCCGCACTCGACGCACGCGCCGCACTCGACGCACTCGCCGCACGCGACGCACGCGCCGCACTCGACGCACTCGCCGCACGCGACGCACGCGACACACGCGCCGCACTCGACGCACTCGACGCACTCGACGCACGCGACGCACGCGAAATAAATTCGCGAATCGCCTCCGCTTCGCTGCAGCGATTCGCGTCCTGGTGCATACAGTGCGGCGGGTGGTATTCGTGGAGCTTCGAACTTTCCTGGGTGGCGACAACGTTCCTCGGAGCGCTCCAACTCAAGCTGCCAGCGGTGCAGGCCTGGGCCAAGCCGATTTTTGAAGCGTTTCTGTCTGGCGGATGGCTTCTCTACTGGACGGAGGACACCCTGTACTGGGCCGCGAAGCCAGAGGTTCATAGAGAACCGTCGAGTCAGGGCGGACGTCGACTTCACAACGATTCCGGGCCGGCGATCCGCTCCGACGTGGAAAACCTCTATTACTGGCATGGCGTGATGGTGCCAGCGTTCGCTGTGACCAGGCCCGACTGGATCACGCTTCAGCACATTTCCGAAGAAGAAAATGCGGAGCTGCGAAGGATCTTCATCGAGCGCTACGGCCCCAGCCGCTACCTGGTCGACAGCGGCGCTCGGAAAGTGGCGGAGGATGAATTCGGAGAGCTTTATCGCGCAGAGATCCCCGGCGACGAACCGCTAGTGATGGTGAAGGTTCTCAACTCAACTCCGGAGCCCGATGGAACTCAGAAGCCTTATTTCCTGCGCGTTCATCCCGAGCTGCGTCTTCTCCTGAAAGATAGCCTTGGAGACCCGCAGCCGGCCAGCCCCCTCAATGCGATCGCTTCGACGTTCGGCATGACGGGCCAACAATACCTGCGCTCGCTCGTTGCCCAGACTTAGAGGCGTCCGCTGAGCGGTCCCGGCACCTTCGTAATGTGCACTTTTCTTCCCGAAACCGAATAATCCTGTTGCGGGCTGCGCAGGTACCCTCCAAAGCCCGATCGCATCGCGCTGCGTCACAGCGTGTCCCTAAACCTTCGTGTGTCTCAAAACACTGGCGTTATAGCTTTCTACGAATCTCCCGCGTCTCGGCCCACGACCTTCATCCCCCGTGATGACGCCGACTTTCTCGTCCAGCGCTTAGTCGCTGAGCGGGTGAGCCGGCGCGTCATTCGTCTGCTTGCTCCGGACTCAGTCTTCTCCGCCGCAAAGTCCTTCCCGCAACCAAACCCCACTGAAGAAATAAATCTGGACATGCCGCCGGAGCTTCCTGGGCTGCTCTTCGTGCTGCCACGCGAAAAAGCCGTCACGTGGCTGCTGGTGCGCGAGAGAGCGGCGATTGCGCTGGCGGCGGAATACCGGTGGGCATGAGTGCGGTCGAGCACGCTGGCCGAGATCTCCGCGGCCGTCGAAGTGGCGCTGATTCGCAATTCGCCTGGCGGCCGCGATCTATCGGACGAGCTCGTACTGCTGCTCGTTCTGTTGGTTTTCGACGGTTACATGTTGTTTCCGACCGCTGAGGAAAGGAAAGCTCGCGAACCTGTCGAGCCTTCGCTTCCGTGCCCAACGGCAAGCCGGGCAGTCGCGAGCGGGATCGAATCCGGCGCCGGCCGGCTGATCGCAGCGATGGGCAAAAGGTCCGAGCATATGTAGTGCCAGAATGCCTCAATTCACGCTGGCTTCAGAGTTACAGACGTGCACCGACTTCCGAGTGAAATGAAGAGCGACGAGTACTACGTGGAACGCGAAGACGTCCGCTACGACTACCGGCACCGCACCCACGAGCAACTGGTGCACGACGTCAACGTGGCGCACGACTTCACGCGCAAACTTGTGCGCGAGAAGGACCTCCTCAGCGATCATCTGCGCCTGGCTCGGATCGAGATCAAGGTGTTGACGGCCGTCGCCACGATCGAGACGGCCGCGATCGGAATTCTGATCAAGGTTGTCCTGGCGTTTGTCCTGGCGCACGTGGCGGTGAAGTGATGCCTCAGCGCGCGCCGCGGGCGATCCCACAAGGCGGATCCCGGCACTCCGATCGCGATCGACTTCGAGAACGCCGCGCGACTGGACTCGGCCGACTCTACGACTCGGCACAATGGCGAAAGCGAACAGTGCGGCGCGTCCTAGCGCGCGATCCGCTTTGCAAGATCGCAAAGCTCTGCGACGGCCGCGGGCCCAGCACAGATGTCGATCACATCGTTTCCGCAGAGCTTTACGTCGCCCAGCATGGCGGAGATGAACGATTCTTTTTCGACGAGCCCAACCTCCAGGGGGCCTGCCATGCTGATCACACCGCGAAGACGTCCCGAGAGCGCGATGCCGGCAGGGGGTAGGGAGGTCGGATCTCAAATCGCGAAGCGCCGGCGACCGGTTTGCAACTCCACACACACCGCCGCAGCAAAAGATTTTTCGATGAAAAATGGGTGGTAAAGGATCTGGCGGTCGAAATCGAAAGCCCACGGCGCTGAAGACGGTCCGTGGCAATCCCGGAAAGCGGAAGATCAACAAGCGCGAGCCGAAGCCGCTGATCGGCGCGCCCGCAATGCCAGAGCATCTCTCGAAACTGGCAAAGCATGCCTGGCGCCGCCTGGTTCCGATCCTGCTCTCGATGAAAGTTCTGACGATCGCAGACGGCGACGCGCTCGCCGGCTATTGCACCTCGATCGAGCAATGGATCCTCGCCAGCGCCGCGATCAGTAAGTACGGGATCCTGATCGCCGAGCTCGACGCGTTCACCGGCCCCGGCAGCGTAAAGCCCAATCCCGCGGTCCGCGTGCGATCCGACGCACTCCGCCACATGCGCAGCTTTGAAAACGAATTCGGCCTCACTCCGGCCTCGCGCTCCAAACTACAAATTCATGCCGACAGCGACACGCCCGACGCGTTCGAAGATTTCCTCGACGACGAACCGACGCAGCCAGCCCGCAAGCCGAACTAAACGCGTGCACTCCACGCGTGAGGTTCCAGCCTGGGACCGCTACGTCCAGGGAGTGCTCGCCGGCGACATTCCGGCCAACGCATTGATCAAGCGCGCCTGCCAGCGCCATCTCACCGATCTCGAACTGGGACCGGCCCGCGGGATCTACTTCGACGTCGACGCGGCCGCGCGCAGCAATAAGTTCTTCAGCTTCCTGCATCACTCGAAGGGCGAGTGGGCAAACCAGCCCTTCGACCTGGAGCCCTGGCAGTCCTTCATCGATGCCATGCTTTTCGGCTGGAAGCGCTCCGGAGGCGCGCGCCGCTTCCGCCAGGGCTACATCGCGGTCCCGCGCAAAAATGGCAAAACGACGCTGCTCTCGGGCGAAGGCCTGAAGCTCCTCGTCGCCGACAAAGAACCGGGCGCTGAGGTCTATACCATCGCGTCGACCAGAGACCAGGCGAAGCTGATCTTCGACGAAGCCGTGCAGATGCGCAACGCCTCGGCGCCTCTCACTCAGCGTGTTGGCCTGGTCAAGAACAATCTCCACGTGCTGAGCAGCAATTCCCGCTTCATGCCGCTCTCGGCCGACGATGAGACTCACCACGGCCTCAACGCTTCCGCGGGCCTCGCCGACGAGCTCCACGTCCATCCCAGCCGTGACCTGTGGGACGTCATCGCGACTTCGCAGGCCGCGCGGCGCCAGCCGCTGATGCTCGGCATCACCACGCACGGCTGGGACCGCAACTCCTTCTGCTACTCCCAATACGAGTACGCCAGGAAGATCCTCGAGGGGATCCTGCAGGACGACACTTTCTTCGCCTTCGTCGCCATGCTCGACGACGGCGCCGACTGGGAAGACGAGCGTGAGTGGGCGAAGTGCAATCCGAATTTTGCTAAGTCGGTGAAGGTCGAATATCTGCGCGAGCAGGCGCAGCGTGCGAAGAACGATCCAACCGCGCTGAACGCTTTCCTGCGTCTTCACCTGAACGTCTGGACCCAGCAGGATGAGCGCGCGATTCTTCCCCACAAGTGGGCAGAGTGCAGCGGCGCCGCGGCTGATGCCGTCGAAACCCGCGCCCGCTGGATGCAAGAGCTGAAGGGAAAGACCTGCTTCGGCGCGCTCGATCTCTCCAGCAAGCTCGATCTCTCAGCCGACGTGTTGTTTTTTCCGAAGCAGGCCGGCCTTCCGAAGGCGCGAGTGCTGCCGTTTTTCTTTGTCCCTGACGCGGCGATGGTCGAGCGCTCGAAACGCGATCGCGTTCCCTACGACCTTTGGGTGCGACTTGGTTTCATGGTCGCAACTCCTGGCAACGTGATCGACTACGACTTCATTCGTGCCGAGCATTGCAAGCTGGCGCGGGAATTCCGGATCCAGAAAACTGCCTTTGATCCCTGGAACGCTACGCAGATCGTAACGCAGCTGCAGGGGGACGGCCTCGCGATGATCGAGCACCAGCAGGGCTACCGGTCGATGACTGATCCGACGAAGGAACTGCTGAAAATGATCGCCGCGGCCGAGTTCGAGCACGGCAATAACCCCGTGCTCACCTGGATGGCCGACAACCTGGTCATGTCGCAGGATCCCGCGGGCAATCTAAAGCCCGACAAGTCCCGAGCTCGCGAGCGCATCGATGGCATGGTCGCGATGATCATGGCGATCGCCTGCGCCACCGCGAACCCGATCGTTGAACGCAACCGCCCGATGGTCACAGTCTTATGAGCCAGCTCGCCGAAGTGCCACAGCGGCCGTCGAAGCCGGAAGAGATCCTCGCCGCGCGCCGGCGGCATGAAACGAAGTCTGACGGGCTCTACGTCGCAGGCGCGGTTCTCGTTGTTCTCGGTATCGCAACCATGCGCGGAGGCGGTATTGCCCTCGCCGCGATCGCCGCGGGCGTGTTCTGTTTGGTCCTTCCGCTCACCGAGATCCTGATGAGCTTCATCCGCGGCATGCGATCGTCCGCAGCCAAGAGTCGATAAAAACAAGATGGGCCTACTCTCTGAGTTCCGCACGTCGCTCGAAAATCCACAGACGCCGCTGTCCTACCCGGCCGAGTGGCTGCTCGATATTTTCAACGGCGGCCGCACCGACTCGGGAATGCGCGTCTCCGAGCTCACGGCGCTCCAGGTCACAACCGTCTGGGTCTGCTGCGAAATTAAGGGGGGCGCCCTCGGCGCGCTCGACCTGAAGATCTTCGAGAAGATCATCAATGCCGACGGCCGGCTGCAGCGGCGCATCGCGCATGAGCACGATTTCTGGGAACTGCTGGCCGACGAGCCGAATCCCGAGATGTCGAGCTTCTCGTTTCGAAAGACACTGCAAGTCCACCGCATGCTCTGGGGATATTGCGGCGCCGAGATCCAACGCGACGGCGCCAACCGTCCAGTCGCTTTCTGGCCACGCAATCCCGCGCGGTTCAAGCCGCGCCGCGCAGATAAGAATTTTCTCATCGGCGACGAATTGGTCCGCGCCGGCGAGCTGTTCTACGCCACAACCGAAGGCGTCGAGACCATGTCGCTCGATCCGGAGAATCCGATCACCGACGGCTATACCAGCGAGCGCGCGATCTCAGCCGCGGACATGATCTACATTCCGGGCCTATCGCTCGACGGCCGCGTCGGGCAAAACGTCATCCAGATGGGGCGTCAGGCTGTCGGTTTGGCGCTGGCCACCGAGAAGTTCGGCAGCAAGTTCTTCGGTAACGGGGCGCACGGTCAAGGCATTTTCAAATTTCCGACCATGCTCTCGCCCGAGGACTTCGAGCGCACTCGTCGATCGCTCCAGGAAGCTTATGGCGGCGAGAACGTCATGCGGCCGATCATGCTTGAGGCCGGCGCGGACTACGTCGCGTCGTCAGTCGATCCCGACAAGGCGCAGGCGATCCAGACTCGCGAACATCAAATCGCTGAGGTTTGCCGCCTCTTCAACGTACCTCCGCACATGGCGGGAGTCGAAGCGAAGCAGGCGCGCGCCAACACCGAGCAGATCGGCCAGGAGTTCGTCACCTTTTCTCTGGCAGCCGATCTGAAGGCCTGGGAGCAAGAGTTTAAGCGCAAGCTCTTCCCTTCCCCGACTGTGGGGCGCAACGCCGGCCGGAAGTTCGGCGTGTTCTTCGACACCTGGCCGCTCACCATGCCGGCGGCGAACGACCTGCGGCAATTCCTCGCCTCAATGATCCAGTTTGGCGTGTTCGAGCCGAACGATGCGCGCGAGCGGCTGCGCATGAATCCCTTGGAGGGCGAGGGTTCCGACTCGACCTGGATGCCGATCAACATGGCGCCCTCTGACAAGGCCTACGAGAATCCCGCGCTTCCTTCTGCAGAACCTGACGGCGACGAGGGCAGCGGCGACGACGGAAAGAAAAAAAAGCAGCCAAAGAAGGCGAAGGGCGTCGGCGGCGTGCAGCAGGCCTATTCCCGCCTATTCCGGGACGCTTTCGGCCGAGTTTGCGCGCGATCGGAGTGCGATTTGCTGACATTTCAGCGCGCTTTTCTCCCAGTTCTTTTAAGTCTTGGCGAGGTTCTGGAGCCACTCGCGGCCGCTCATCTGCACGCCGATCCTGATCCTGACGGATTGGAGCGCTCCAGTTTCCTCGCCGAGTATCTGAAGACCATGCACCACCGCTACCGCAGCGGCTCCTGGAGCCACGCGAACGGTGGCGCCGCGGAGATCTGCGATCGCGAACTTAATCGCGCGGCCAAAGCTCTCTCGATCGAGATCTATCGCCAGGCTGCGACTCGCGCCGCCATGGCAGCAACTGAAATTCCCGAGGAGGTTCAGTCATGAGAGAACGTCGCATCGTGAAGGACACGCAAGTGCGCTTCCGCGCCAAGGGCGCCGGCGACAAAGGCAGCCACATCGAAGGCCACGCCGCGGTATTCTACCAGCAGTATGTGCTTTGGGACGGCGGCAACTATCGCGTGGTGGAGATCGTGAAGCCTGGCACATTTACCCGCGCGCTTAAAGAGAAGCAGGATGTCCGCTGCCTGTTCAACCACGAGCCCGACAATCTTCTCGGCCGCACCTCTGCCGGCACACTCGCTCTCGACCAGGACACCGTTGGCTTGAGCTACGACTGCGAGCTCCCTGATACGCAGATGGGCCGCGACGTGGGCACTCTGGTCGAGCGCAAAGATATTACAGGCTGCAGCTTCGGCTTCACCGTGACCAAGCAGACGACGCGCGAGAAAAAGAAAGATGGCATCACAATCTACACGCGCGAGATCGAGGACGTCGACCTCTTCGACGCGAGCCCGGTTACTTTCCCTGCCTACGATGGCACGGACGTGAAAGCGCGATCGCGCGAGTCGCAGCATGAGCTGCGCTCCGCCGCGCTCTCGCTCGCAGGCCTGCCCGCAGAGGTCCGCGCGCGGATCGAACGCGAAGACGGCGCCGAAGAGCAGGAATGCCGTTGCGCCTGTCGCGCCTGCATGTCCGCGGAGTGCGACGAATGCGATATGAACATGGCCCGCTGCGGAGATCAGCGGCGCTGCGCCCACATGGCCCGCTCGCTCTCCCGTGGCGATACTCCCACAAAGCGCGTCGACAGCGAGGATCTCATTTCGGGCTGCTTTATCTACGTCGGCGACGCTGAGAAGCCGGAGACCTGGTCTCTCCCCTGGAAGTTCAAATCGGAGGAGAAGATCAAGTCTCACCTGCGCAACGCGCTCGCGCGTTTCGATCAGACCCAGAAAATCCCGGCAGACAAAAAGCCCGCGGCCTGGAAGAAACTCGTCCGGCTTTGCAAAAAGTACGGCATCACGGTTTCGGACGAAGAGGCGAAGAGCCTCGGCCTCAGCGCCGAGCAGCGTAAGGATCTGCGCGGCGATTCCGGCCCTGGCAGCAACACTCAGTGTCAGTGCAGCTGCAACGAGTGCCAGACGGGCGATTGCGAGAACTGCTCGAATCCCGATTACGACGGCGATCACGACGGCATCGAGGAGCCCGACGGCGATCGCGCCGCGGCGCTCGATGAGATCGATGCGCGCCTGCGTCTCGCGGGCATGAAGCCCGTCGCCTAATCAAGTTTTGCAAGATCAAAGCCTTCATCCACGCCGGAAGCGGCCGGGCGTAATCGCCCAGGTGGACGCGGGATCACGGAGAAACCCAGCGCCGGGGGCGCCAGGCTGTCCCGAATTCAAATCCCCCCCACGGGGACCAAAGGAAAAGACCATGAGTCAATCACGACTACGCGAAATCGCGGAGAAGCTCGCCCAGCTCAATGAGCAGGCGCAGACCCACCGCCGTGCGATCGCCGACACTAAGTCGACGACCGATCAAAGGACCGTAGCTAAAGTAGCCTTCAACAAGATCATGGACGAGGTCGACGTTCTCACTGCCGAGCGCGACCAGATCCGCGACGACAACGCACGCGAAGCTCGCGCCCTGCGTCTCGATGCCGAGATGCGTGGTACCAGGCGTCCGCCACAGGATCCGATCGGCGGCGGAGACATCCCCGCCGCAATCGTCGCCTACGATCGCGCCCTGCGCACTCACGGCGTCTCTGTGACCAAGCGCGGATCCGAGCTCATCTTCAAGAACCATGCCCTCGAGCATGTCTCGGCCGACATCCGGCAGACCGTCGAGGATCTCAACTTCCGCTATTTCGAGGCCTTCCGGCGCTACTCGATCGCGTTCCAGATGGGCGACACAAACCGCTGCCCGGTCGAGGATCGCGAGATCATCTTCGGGCAAAACCCGGAATTCCGCGGCTTCCTGCTCGGCTCCAATATGGAGTTCAGCGATCGCGAGAAGCGTGACATGGGCATCGGCTCGCTGTCGCTCGGCGGCTACTTCGTTCCCAAGGGCTTCGTCTACGAAGTGGAAGAGGCCTTGAAGTACTACGGCCCGATGCTGCAGGTTTCCGAGATCATGGACACCGCGACCGGCCAACCGCTGCCCTATCCCACCGACAACGACACCACGGTGTCAGGCGAGATCGTCGGCGAAGGTCAGCAGGTGACCGAGAAAGACGTCGCCATCGGCCAGGTGCTCTTCGGAGCCTATAAGTTCTCCACGAGGATGATCAAGTTGAGCCTGGAATTGCTGCAGGACTCGGCCTTCCCGATGGAGAGCTACCTGAAAAAGAAAATGGCCATTCGTCTCGGCCGCGCCTATAACACCTACTTCACGGTGGGCACGGGCACGAACCAGCCGAACGGAATTGTTACGGCCGTCATCGCCGCTTGCGGCACTCCGACCGCGACTCCGGGGCAGGCCTATGGCGTGCCGCTGATCGCCGCGGGTTCGTCCACCAACACTGGTGGCGCCGAAACCGGTGGCACCAGCATCGGCTCGAAGGACCTCGACAATCTCGAGCACACCGTCGATCCTCTCTATCGCCGTGGCGCCGCGTACATGTTCCACGATCAGACGCTGCGCGTGATCAAAGTGCTGCTCGACAAATACGGCCGTCCGTTGTGGAAGCCGGGCGTGGCCACGGGAGATCCCGACCGGATCAATAACTATCCCTACCACATCAACAACGACATGACGCCGACGCCGGCCGTCGCCACCACGAACCAGAACACGGTTCTCTTCGGCGAGCTGAATAAGTACACCATCCGTCGCGTAAAAGAGCTGGGCATCCTGACCCTGCGCGAGCGCTTCGCCGACTATGGCCAATTGGCCTACATCGGCTTTGCCCGTGCCGACGGCCAGTTGCTTGACGCTGGCACCCACCCGATTTGCTACCTGCAGCAGGCGAGCAGCTAGTCGCAATTTCCGCAGCCTGGCTCTCGTCCCTGCCTTCAGTGGGGACGGGAGCTGGACCGCGCAACCGTTTTCTAATTCACATTCCGAGGAGCTACTCCCATGACACAATTCACCACGCAAACTCCCGGCCCCATGGTCGGACCGAATTCTCCCGACTTTGATACTGTCGTCGGGCAGAGCAGCAATCTGCCTTTCCAGTTCGAAGTTCTTACTGGCACGACTGACGTCATCACCGGTGGCGCGGGCGCCCTTGAATTACCTCCAGGGTTGAGCGCGGCAACCGTGGTGCCGATCTGCGGCACCTCATTCATCGAGACCGCCGGCGTCGATGCCTGCACTCTCGCTACCCCCGTGGCCGGCGCGCCGTCCGCTGGAGGGAACGACGGTCTTGAAATCACCATCATCGACAACAGCGGCCACGCCCATACCGTGACCACGGCGGCCAATAAAATCACGCCGTCTCATCACCTGATCACGTTCGGGGGCACCCAGGGAAGCTTCGTCACTCTGGTGGCCCGCAACGGCTTCTGGATCCCGGTCCAGCAGGCCGGCGTCACGATCAGTTAGCAGCGAGCAGAGAGAGCGGAATCCATCCTGCCGACCGCGCCGAGGGAGAACCTGCCCTCGCGCGCGGCCGGCTTCCCGAGAGCCTGGGTCCCGAGAACTTGGAGAAGCGAAATGTCTGAAAGCATTCCAAAGCTCGTCACCGTCCGGATCCGCGAGAGCGGCCAATGCGCAGAATTTCTGCCTGACGTCGCGCGCGCCATGCTGGCGAGCGGCGTCGCCGAAGAAATCGCACGCAGCGCCAAACCCGAGAGCGCCATGGTAAAGCCGGCCTCAGAGCAAGCGGTCTCGCAGACCGCAGCGCGTGCGCGCGGGCGCCGCTGAGAATTTAGATGGGCTACATCGTCGAAGAATATCCGCCGGCAGTTGAGCCAGTCGTTCTCGCCCAGGCGAAGAACTGGCTGCGCGTTCCGCAGGTCGTCACCAACGATGACTTGCTGATCGCGGGATACGTTCAGGCCGCGCGCGAAGAAGTAGAACGGATCACCGGACGCAGTCTCATCAACAAGGGCTACCGGCAGTCGCTCGACAGCTTTCCCTATTTCACCGACTCGGTCATGTCGCAGATGGCCTACCCGCCAGCGTATTACTCGCTGCCGCGGTACTCGACGACCTTGTGGAACTATTCGCAGATGATCAAACTGCTGCGTTCGCCGCTGCAGTCGATCACTTCTCTCAGTTACACCGACGACCAGAGCGATCTGGTCGATCACATCTACCCCGCGCTTTTCGGCTGGCTTCCGCTCACCGAGTACTCGCTGGCCGAATCGATCGAAGATCCAAACGGCAATCAGCAGCAGGTCTCGACCGTTCAGAACGGGAATGAAAACGGCACTTATCTTTCCGGCGCAACCACGCCTAGCTGGGCTACGACGCCAGGCGCGACGACGACCGACGGCATGCAGTTGATCTGGACCTGCATCGGCCCGGCGCCTGAGGGAAGTTTTATTTACGATGCAGACAGCGCACCGCCGCGAATCTTCCCACTGCCCGGCTCCTTCTGGCCTTCGTGCCTCTACGTTCCAAACGCCGTGCAGGTGCACTTCATCGCCGGCTACGGCCAGATCCCGTGGGGCAATGGCACCCCGACTAACAACACTTGCGAGATCCCGATGGGCTTGATCAAGCTGCTGTTGCAGCTTCTGGCTCACTGGTACCACAACCGCGAACCGGTCGTCGCCGGCACTCCGGGAATCGTCCCCATGCACCTAGTAAGTCAGCTGTGGCACTGGCGCGTGATCGACGTCGCGCAGACCCGCGGCTAAGTTCTGGAATTCAACTTTTTTCGAGGAGACTAATCCATGTTCCGCAAAATCACCGCTGTCGTTTCCATGCTCACGTTCGTCGCCGTGCTGGCCTTTGCCTCGCAGACGCCGCTCACCCCGACGCAGCTCAAGCAAAACAATTATTCCGTAGTGGCCGGCGATCTCACCGTCGCCCCCGTTGCCTGCGATGCGGTCAATGGGAACTCTTTCACCGTCACCGGGCAAGAGATCCTCGTGGTGCAGAACTCGGGCGCCAGCGCCTACACCTTCACGGTGCAGAGCGTTGCCGATCCCTTCGGACGCACCGACAGCAGTCTGACGAATTACAGCGTCGCAGCCAGCGGCATCGCAATGATCGAGATGAAGTATCTGATCGGCTGGCAACAGACGGGACAGGTCGTCTACACCAGCTGCAGCAACGCCTCGCTGAAGTTCGCGATCGTTCGGTGGCAATAGTTGCCCCTACGCCGGCTTAGCCAGGTGCCTCCGCCGGCCGGAGGCTACACGCCGATCGGCGCGATGACCCGGCAGATCACGTTCTACCTTTCGGGGATCCGCAGCGTGGTCGACGGCAGCACGGGACCGCCCGCGGCTTATGGGACGTCCTGGGCGGCATTTCGCGCCCTGCAGGGCCAGGAGCTCGACAAAGCGCAGCAGATTGCGCAAAAGGTCACGCACCTGGTCGTCATCCCGTACCAGCCGGGCATCGTCGAGTCGATGACCTTGCAACTGGAGCAGCGCATGTTCCAGACCATGGGCATCGAGGATCCTGACGAAATGCACATCGAGCTGCGGCTCTACGTCATGGAGATTGGCCAGAACGCTGGCCAGCAAAGCTGATGACGCTGAAAACTTTTTGCGAAGCTCACGGCCTCTGGATCTTCTGCCTGCTGGTGCTGGCGTGCGCGTTCGCCCGGTAATTCACGATGGCGCCGATACTTCCCGCGCTCTATGCGCAGCTCGCCGCACAAACACCGATCCAGCAACTGATCGGACCAGGCGCCTATAACGGAGCGCCGGCGAATGCGGTCAGCGCGTTCTTCTTCGGCGCCGCTTCGAAGCAGCCGCCGGCACGCTTCATCGTCATCAACGTGCTCAACGCGCCGCCGGCCGCGACCACGCTCAGCCAGACGACGGCGCTGATCGATGGCGAGTTTCAGTTCGATAGCTACGCCGAAAGCCAACTGGTCGCTCGCCAGATCTCGGAAACGATCCGCGGGCTGCTGATTGACCTGGTCGGGACGTCTCTGCCGAACGGCGTCACCATCACGTTCACCGAGAACACGGTCGATCGTGATCTCGGATACGAGATCGGCGGAGAAAGCTATGTCTTCCGGTCGCTCCTGCGGCTGCGCGCCTTCTACAACGAAAGCGGAGGCACGCTGCCCCCTGGCCCGAATCTGTACACGGGGTACGGCGCACCAAGCACGCTGCACAACAATGACGATCTCTACTACAACCTCACGAACGGAAATCTCTATGAGCAGCAGAATTACTCCTGGGAGCTCGTCGGCAACATCCCGGTGGGCGGAGGCGACGAGATGACGCCGAGCTCGCTGTTCCACCTGGTTGCCGCTGCCGGCACCAACGCCAATCTGATCAAGAACGCTTCGGGCCTGGTCACCGGCTGGAAAGTTTTGAACGACACCGAGTATCCGATCTACGTGAAGCTCTTCAACCTGGCGACGGCGCCGGTTCCTGGATCGAGCACGCCACAGCAGACGATCGGCGTGCAGGCCGGCGAGAGCGCCGAAGTCTCGATCAATGGCGGCATCACGTACTCCGCTGGGATTGGCCTCGCCATCACCAAGGGGATCGCGGACCTCGACGCGACGGCCGTCGCTGCCGGCGACTGCGTCGTCGATGTTTTCTGGCAATAGTTTTTCGACTCCAAAAGAAAAAGGAACCTTCGATTATGAAACTCGTGAAGCTCTTCGCTCTGCTCTTCGTTTTCTGCTCGCTCGCGCTGGCGCAGCAGCCCGTCAACGTCACCCAGTGGGACGCCACCACGCTTGGGGCGCCCTCCGCCTACGGAACCGCGCCCGGCGCGGTCAACGTTATGGGTGTGAATGCTTACGTCACGAACAACGTCCCGGTCACCGAGTCGGGCACGTGGAACGTGCGCGTCACCGGCAACGCCGGCGGAATCTTCGACACCACTGCGGGCGCCACCGCGGCCGCCGACTCGCTTGAAGTGGGAGCCGTCTATAACAGCTCGGCGCCCACACCCTCTACGGGACAGCAGGAACCGCTGCAGCTCGATTCCGCAGCCAATCTGCTCGTCAACGTGAAGGCCGCGCTGCCCACTGGCAGCAACACCATCGGCAAGGTCGATCTGTTGGGCAACAGCGGCGTCGCGCTGGACGTGGCCGCGGGCGCGACCGCCGCAACGAACTCGGTTCTGACTGGCGGCGTTTACAACTCGGGCGGCGTTTCGCCCTCTACGGGCCAGCAGGAGCCCTTACAGCTCGATTCCGCGGGACGCGTGCTCGTCAATTGCACCGGCTGCTCGGCGGGTTCGACTGTGCAGCTGATTCCGGGAACGAGTGGCGGCGTGACTATGTCGCACTTGCTCGCCGCGGCCAGCACCAACGGCACCGTGCTGAAAGGCTCTTCCGGCCAGCTCTATGGAGCGGCCATCTACAACAACGCGGCCTATCCCGTCTACATGCGGTTCTACAACACCGCGTCCGCGCCCACCGTCGGAACGACCACGATCGTCTATGAAGTTCCGGTGCAGGCCGGCACAGAGCGCGAAGTTCACTCCGATGAAGGCCTGGCATTTTCAAGCGGCATCGCGTACTCGCTCACCAAAGGCATTGCCGATACGGATACGACTGCCACGGCAGCCAACGATGCCAGCATGGACCTGATCTACAAATGAATCGATTTTCCCTCTTCGCTTTTTTCTTCGGCGCGACGCTTGCGTTGGGACAGGCTGCGCCGGCGCCGGCCCAGCCTGCGCCTCCACCGGCCGTCACGGTGAGCGATGCCGCCTATCCGTTTCCGATCGAGGAGCGCAGCAAGATCCGCGATCTGCAATTCGAGCATGACGAGCTGGAGATCGAGAACCAGAAGATGCTGGTGAAGATCGAACAGAACCGACAGCGCCAGGCGGCGCTGATGGATGCGGTGAAGTTCAACGCCTACCAGTTCGCGCAGGCGAAACACATCGACCTCGACGTCTACGACCTCGACGCGAAAGAGATCAAGTTCGTGCGGAAGAAGGGCAAATGATCCGACGATTCGCAGTCTTGCTTCTGCTGGCTTCGGGCGTCCTCGCGTTCGCGCAGCAGCCCGTAAATCCAGGCGTCGTGCAGACCTCGCCGGCAAATGGCTCAGCCTATTCGCAAGGCGCTCAGGCGCAGCCCAACGTCGGCACCGACGGGAATCTGTGGACCAGCATCCAGCCGGCGCTGCGTCCGGCCAGCTACGCCGCCTCGAAGTCATTCGCCGGCAGCTCGACTACAGACAACGCAGCCCTTTACGGAAACTCTTCGAACACGGTTCTCGTGACGCGCGTTCTCGTCTCCTGCGTCCAGACCACTGCCGGAATTATTACGCTCAGCATGATCAAGCGCTCCTCGGCCGATACGGGCGGCACTTCAGCTTTGATGACGAGTGTCCCGGACGATTCGACATTTTCCGCCGCAGTCTCAGTGCCGATTTCCTATACCAGCACAGGGCCAACCGTAGGCACGCCAGTCGGCAACGTCGACACCTATCAACTAGGCTGCATGGCGGCGGCTACGGCTTCTCCGAACGACATTTACATTCTCGACCGGCGTCTGAAGCCGATCGTGCTTCGCGGCACCGCTCAGCAGCTCGCGGTGAATTTTGGCGGGGCGATCACTGGCGGCAATCTTACGGTTACCTTTGAGTGGGAAGAAATCGCGACCATCACGCCATGAGAAAGCTGCTGGCGGTTTTCCTGTTTGTGCTGATCCTGATCGGCTCGCCGTACGGGTGGGCGACGGCCTCCTGGGTTGGCGGAGCCAAGAACGACGCGACCGGCAGCGTCACAACCATCACCGTTACCTATAGTCCGACGGCGGGAAACACCCTTGTGATCTTTCTTGAGACCGCCCCCGTCTCGGGGGGATCGTGCGCCGATAACAACAGCAATGCGCTGACGGTCGGGCCGACCATTTCCGCTACCGAATACCAGAGTTCCTACTATGGCACCGCGATCACGGGTGCGACATCCTATACCTGCACCTGGACGACGAGCACTGAGGCGGGCATCGTGCTCGGAGAATACTCCGGGGTCAGCTCGGTGAACGCCAGCCTTTCCGGAAACACGAACAGCGGAAACAGCGCAACCGCCTCGGTTACGGTCACAACCCAGGACGCGAACGACTGGATCGCTTGCGGGCTGGGGGATAGCTCGGACACGTTGACCGGCAGCGTGGGAACCCAGCGCGAGCAGGTGGCGGCATCCACAAAAAAAATTACGCTCGTCGATAACACTTCGAGCTCGGCCGGCAGCCTGACCTGCGCAGCGACTTTGACCTCCACCGGATGGGTGGGGATCGCGCTCGAACTGCGCACCACCTCGGCAGTTTCGGTTTCACAGTTCGACAAACGGCGGAAGCTCACACGCTTGGGCGTTCTCTAAATTTGAAGGAAAAAGACAATGAAGCAATTTTTCATACTGTTCGCGGTGCTGGCCCTTTGCGGCCTAGCCTTCTCGTCGGTTGCCACTCCCGTCACGATCTCATCGGTGACCTGCACGTCGGGCGTTTGCACGGTGACCACCGCAACCGCTCACAGCATCGCTGCCAATAATCCCGGTTTTTGCATCGTCGGCTCCACTCAAACAGCGGACAACATCTGTGGCGCGGCGGCTTCGGTCCCGCTTTCAACGACGTACACCGTGAACTCGGCCACGATGACGGCTTGTGCTTCGAGTTGCGGAAGTTCGCAGCCCGGACCGCTTTTCATCCTCCGCACCTCGCAGGGTGGATTCGGATTGCAGACGATCTTAGGCTGCATGTGGACCTTCACGCCCACAGGCGCGGCTGTTTCAGGCGCGGTGAGCGCTTGTTCTTCGGTTCTCCCGAGCAATCTGCAGACTGAAGTGAATGCCGCGATCGCCGCGGGAACGTGGATCGAGCAGCCGATCAATCGCGCTTTCCCTGCCAGCTACTCGGCGACGACGATTCTCAACCAATTGCTCGACCTGCAGCTCGCGGCACAGGTAGCGCTCGCTGCGGCGACGGCGCCCGGCAGCGATGCCGGCCTCGAGTGCGACGTGACTGGATGCAACTAGCTTCCGGAAATGCCTTCGACTGCTTATCTCGGCTACGGTTCGAAGCTTTACCAGTCGACCGATGGCGTCACCTTCGTCGTGACCGCGCAGCTCAAGAAATTCGCGCCGGCCGGCTCGAAGCAGACCATCGTCGACCAGACGAACCTGCGATCGCCGGGGCCGTTCACGCAGCCCTTCCCTGCCCAGGTCGATACAGGCGAGATCGAACTCGAGGGCATCTACGCGGGAGACTCAACGCAGGCAACGCTTGCCCAGCTCCACGGGCAGATGGCGCTCGGGTATTTCAAAGGCGTTCTCAGCGACGGCACGACGTGGGCGTTCAGCGCGTACGTCAGTGAATTCAAGCCCTGGGATGTGACCTACAACAAAGCCATCGTGTTCAGCGGCAAGCTGCGCATCGCCGGCGGCATCGCTCCGCCCTCGGGACCAACGATCTAGACCCTCTTCACAAATTCTGAAGTTCACCACAGGAGAAAACCATGACCACCACTGCATATCCCGGACGCGGATCCACGCTCGCCAACGGAGGCACGGCCGGCAGCAGCTACACCACACTGGCGCAGCTCAAGAAGTTTGCCTTTTCCGGACTGAAGGCCGAGAGCGATGACATCACCAATCTCTCGTCTCCGACGATCAACAAAGAATGGCTGAAGACGATCGTCGACAGCGATAACGTCACATTCACCGGCGTTCTCAATCCGGCAGACCCGACCTACGAGTCGCTGCTCGCGAACCTCTACACCGCCGGGCAGGCCGCCACGAACTACTGGCAGATCACGCTCACCGATGGCTCGGTGCTGACCTTCCAGGGCTTCGTTCTCGACTTCAAACCGGCCGACGTGGAGTACAACAAGGCGCTTTCGTTCACCGGGACGCTGAAGATCACCGGCCAGGTCACCGCGGTCTGGACCTAGCCCTTAGCTCGCCTCTTTGAGGCGCTTCTGCGGCGGCAGGATCTCGCCTTCGGGCAACGCGGCCTGGTAGAGCAGTTCCCCACGCCGTTTCTGCAGCTGCTCCCATCCGGCCTGTGCCACGTCGGGATCCGCTCCGACGAGGTCGAGCAGGACCTTGAAGATGGCGAGATCGAACGGAGCGGTTCTCGATGGCTCTTTTTCGACGCCGGCAACGCGATAGGCGCACTGCGGGCAGAGAAAAAGCCGCTCCGATTTCGAGGTGCGGCGCTTCCCCATCCCAAGCGTCTGGGCAAAGCAGGTGAGGGCGACCGCCTTTTCGGCGGGTTGGATCTCGCGCAGGCAGCGCGAGGAACAGCAGATCTGTAATTGGCGTGGACGGCCCATCGGCAACGCTCCTAAAACGTTTGTTAACAAACTAGCACGGCTTTGGTAACAAACTCCGGGCGCCGCTGGCGTGCGGAGGTGCGGGTGAACCTTTTCAGTCAACATCCGCGCCGGCCAGTTACGAAGGTGCGGTTCGAGGAGCGCCTAAAGGCCAACGCGGCCCGCGGCTGCGATACGCTTCAGTCGAACAGGAGAATTCCCCCCATGCACTACCAGAACGGCGAAGTAGCAAAACACGGCGACCTGATCATCCGGCACGACGCGTACTCGGACGCTGCCGGCATCCTCACCAACATCACGCCGAACTCTGACGGAGGCACCTGCAACGGCCAGTTATTGGCTGTTGCGACGCGCCAGGCCGGCACAGAAGCGTGGTTCCCCGTCATTGGTAATCAGAGCGCCTGGCACGTCACGCTGAAGGAATGCAACAGAGTCAGCGTGCAGGACCTGTTCGCGGAGAAGGAAGCCGATCCGGCGCCCGCGGCCGTCGTTCCGATCGCTCCCACTGTGCCGGGAACCACGGGCAGTTCTGGCATCATCGTGCTTACGCCGAGCACCGGGGCGCCTCAGGCGACGAGCTAGTTCTCTATGGCTGACCTCATTTCTGAAGAGATCACTGGCGCGGCGGTGAGTGTCTCGATCGCCGGCCTCGAGTGCATCGTTTCCTACCCGATGCACAACATTCTCCTGCTCAAAAAGCAGACCGGCCTCTCGCTCTTTGCCCCCGAGATCTGGGACAAGCTCGACTTCGAAGCCGACTCCGAGGCCTGGACCGCCTGCCTGTGGGCAGGCCTGCACGTGCGCCATGAGGATGGCTCCTGGACGTCGCCCTTCACCCTTGAGCAACTGAATCGGCCCGGAGTGATCGGCCTGCATAACGCAGTGACGGTGCACAACGCAATGTTCCGCGCGCTTACCCACTGGATGCCGCGGAAAAAGGCGACCGAGGCTGAGGCCCCTCCAGATGGCGCCCCGGCCGAAAAAAAAATTCTGACGGCGACGGCTACATTGCCCGACTCTGGGTCTGCGCTCAACGCCGTCTCGGGCTCGGCCGAAACGAGTTCCTAGCGGTCTCGCCGCGCGAGCTCGCGCTGCTGTTCGAAGAGCAGGCCGCGATCCGCCGGGAAAGCTGGATGCCGGCGGCGCTCGTCGCGAGCGTGCTCGCGAACATCCACCGGCCAGAAGACGCCGAGCCGTTCACGATTGCAGACTTTCTTCCGGGCGCTCCCGCGCGCAAGAGCGAAGACGAAGAAATGCGCGAGTTCATCGACGAGATCCAGAGCGACAAAAAATTTGAGCCGCCTCCGCCCGAGCAGCTGGCTGCGTTCAAGCGGTCGATGGAAACAAATTTTTCGAACGTTAAGCCTTCGAACGTCAAGCTATGCTCGACATCAACGGCCGCGAAGTAGAGGAAGGGCGCCTCGGCAAGCTGCTCTGCGAAGTCCTGAGCGCGGATCCCGACGAAGGGCTCCGCGTGCGGATACTGAATTCAGAAATCGAACTGCTGATCGGTTGCAAGCAAGACGAAGCCCTGGGAGGCCTAATCGCCGACTCCGAGTTCGCGATGCTCGAAGAACAATAGCCGAGTGGAAACCACTTTTCATCTCGAAGGCCTTCCCGAGTTCGCGCAGAAGCTCGACTCGATCGCGACGGTTGTCTCCGGCCCGATCGCCAGACACGGCCTTGAAGCCGGCGGCGAAGTGATCGCCGACCAGGCGCGCGCGAACGTTCACAGGCTTACCGGACTGCTCGCCGGCGACGTCGTTGTCGTTGTGCGTGTGCACCAGGAAGCTGGCGAGAGCTATGCGCTGATCGGCCCGGGCTGGGATCCGGAAGCGTTTCGCCGGACGAAGCAGCGCCGCGGCCGCTGGGCAAACGAAGCGCCGGCGCCGGACCAGACAACGAATCCCGGCCTCTATGGCAAGTTCCTCGAAACCGGACACCGCGAGCCCGAGCATGGCCTCGCACACAATCTCGAATACCAGAGGGCGCGGCGCGCGGCTCATGGCCGGATCAACACGGCCGAGTTTGGAACGCTGGCCACGCCGCCCTATCCCTGGCTCGGCCCAGCGCTCGATGCACGCGGCGAGCAGGCACTCGAAGTCTGCGCCGAAACCATGCGCGGAGATCTTGAAGGATTGAATTTGTGATCATGCCGCCCCTATCGGACGACGTAGCGATCAAACACCTTCGCGGGAATACGGCCTTCGAAGCCTTGCGGGATCTGCTCGGCGACGACATGAAGGCCCTTACGGCCTTCGAAGCCTTGCGGGATCTGCTCGGCGACGACATGAAGGCCCTTACGGCCATGCACGAGGAACATATTTTCGTGAACAACTGCGACGTGCCACTTCCGTTCGGCAAGGAATTCGCCGCTCGGGTTCGCGGCTACTTGGTTTCACTCAATCTGGAGTGGAACCAGAAGAACCTGCAGGACGCGGTCTCGGCTTCTCTGACTGACTAACCAATGTCGACACTCAACGTAGGTGCGATGGCGGCCCGGCTGGGCCTGGACCCTTCAGAATTTCTGGAGAAGATGAAGGGCGTCGAGGGCTTTGCCTCCGGATCCGGCCAACGCATCGCTGCGGAAATGAAACGCACCTCGCGCGAGGGCGCCGAATCTCTGCGCCTGATCGATGAGGCCCTGGGCGTGCATCTCTCGCGTCCAGTGACGCGTCTCGTCTCGCAGGAGTTCCCTGCCCTGGCCGCAGGCCTGCAGTCCATCCTGGGCGGAGCCGTGTTCGGCGTGATCGCAATCGCCGGCGTCGAGGCGTTCGACAAAGTAGCGAAAAAGATCGAGCAGGCGCAAAAGGCGCAGGAAGCCTATCGCGAGTCGACGGAAAAGCTGAAGACTACTTTCGATGAAATGATGGCCGGCTACGAGAAGAGTGCCGCCGAACGCGGACTCACGGGGATCGACAAGAAAGCGTTCGAGATCGACACGCACTCGCTCAGTGAAGCGCGACGCCAGCTCGACGAGTTGAGCAAGGGAGCGGAGGACTCGGCGAAGAAAGGCGCCGAGGCCTCTGGCCTCTGGAGTCGTTCCCTTGCCGCCATCGGAGACGCGATCCACGTCGTCTTTACATCGAGCGCGAGGCTCGGGGTGGAAGAGACGAACAAACAATTTGCAGAAATCAGGAGGCAGTTGGATGCGATCGCGGTTGCCAGTAGCGCTAATCCGACGAAAGGACTGAAAGATCAGCTCGCTGAGGTCGAGGAAGAGGCCCGAAAAGCTGCGGCTGCGATCGCAGCTCTGGTCGAGGATCAAAAACGAACACTCAACGTCTATAGCGGCCCAGGCGCGGGGCCGGCCATTTTGCACCCCGACCACAGCGGAGAAATCGCCGCGCAACAGGCGCAGCTAGATCTCATCACGAAGCAACGCCAAGTGCTGGAAGCGATCCTCGCCGACAATGCTGCAGGCAAGGCTGCGGCCGCAGCGTCGGAGGCTTCAGCGCAGCTGGAAAAGCAACAGACGGCCATGGAGAGCTTCTATCGCGAGGTGCAGGGCAGCTACTCGAAGCTCACTCCGATCGCGAATCCATTGGTGAAGGTCGAAGCGGATCTCGAAGAGATGCGCATGAAGGCCGACAACGATTTCGCGGCGCTCGCGGCCTCCGGGGCGAACGCTCTCGAACTGCGGCTCGCGCGGCAGCGGCTCGACGAGTTCACGAGTTATTTACATCAGAAGATGGCCGAGGCCCGCAAGGATTCCGATCTCTGGGCCTCCGAGCAAGCGCTTCCGAACGCGCTGACGATCGCGCCGGCGGGACCGATGGCAGCGTTGCCCACCGCGGCGCCGTCGACTCCAGCTCTCAGCATGGCTCCCATGCGCGCGGACCTCGCTGAACTTGAGAAGGTGCAGACCGACGCGAATGCAGCCTGGGCGAAAGCCGGCCAGGTGCTCCAGTCGATCGAGTCTCCTGCGGAAAAAGTTCAGATCGAGCTGGAGACGCTGCGCACGTTGCTCGACCAGGGCCGCATCAGCGAACAGCAATACAACGCAGCCGTCGCGCTGACCAGCGAGCAGCTCACGAAGGCCGCGATCCATGCGCGCGAGCTGCAGGAGCAATTAGAGAAGCTCGAAAAAGATAGCACCTCGGCCAGTTCGGGGATGAAGGCGTTCCTAACTCAGATCCAGCTCACGGGCAGCGAGAACGGCCGCGCTGCTTTCAACTTACTAAGTCAGGGGCTCAACAGCTTCGAAGATGACACCGTGAAGATACTCGAACACGGGCGAGTTAGTTGGCGGAAGTACTTCGAAGATCTGGCGGCGATGGCTCTGAAGTTTATGGAGACGAAGACGATCAGCCAGATCGGAACTCAGCTCGAAGCTGCTGTCGTCACCCATCGCAGCACGAACATTGGGCCACAGGGCGCCATCTCCAGTTTCGATCAGCGAATGCTTCAGCAGGAATTGCCCTTGCCCCAGGCGCTTCCGCCGGCAGGGTCTCTCAGCGCCGCAGGAGCTAGTGTTCCCGGCGCTGCCAGCAGCACCGCGAGCATGACCAGCGCCGGAACAACTCTCACCACGGCCGGCACCACGCTCAGCACCGCGGGCACCAGTCTTTCCGCGGCAGCCGCGGCACTGAACGCCGCGGCGGCCAGCATGAGTGCGACCGGAGCCGCCGCGGGCGCAAGCGGCGCGGCTGATGCCGGAGGGATCTCGAGCTTCGCAGGTTTTTTTGCCGGCGGCGGCGACGTCATGCCCGGCCAGGACTTCATTGCCGGAGAAGCGGGACCCGAGCTGATCCACGCCGGGAGCGCTGGGGCGAATGTAAGTCCCAATTCAAAGCTCGGCGGCGGAACGATCTACAACGATTTCAGGGGCACGGTGATGACGGATGACCTGATGCGGCGCGCCGAAGGGATGCAGGCCATCCAGCACAGCGAGAAACGTATGATGGCCGCGATCCCCACTCTGCAGCGCGAGATCAACCTGCGCCAGCGGACGAACCGCTAACGAGTGATCGCCCAGAGCACGATCGCGAGCCCCACCGGCAACGCGAGAAACCAGAGCACCAGGTTGCGAAGTAGATAGCGGGCATCGGCCGAGATTTCGGTTCGTGGGTTGAACGGCTTTGACTCTATCTCTTCAGTCTGGGTCGCTCGAAGTCTCTGTTCTTCGCGCTCTTCCGCCTCGACTGCGGCAGGCGGCCGTGCATCCATCCATTGCTTTAACGAACTCATAGTGCCCCCAGAAGTACCGCGCCCGGCGCGGGAAGTCAATAGCCCGAAGGAGTAACTCAACATGTCAGGCTGGAACGGAATTTTCTACAACGGGATCTGGTGCTGCGGCGTGGACTTCCTGCCCACGGGCGCGCTCGGCGCGAACTCGGTTTTCAATTCCACGAGCGGCGCCACCATCGGCCCCACCTATGCCCGCTTCACGGGCAAGGGCGCCCAGCTCAATTCCAACACCTACAACGGCGGCTATCTCGGCAAAGCCCTGGGCGTCAACCTCGCCTCGATGTACCTCGGCTTCTCGTTCGAGTCGACCGGCCTTCCGAGCTCCGGCCTTTTCATCATTGCGACTTTCTACGACGCCACCGCGGGCGGCGCGCAAGTTTCGCTTTGCTACAACTCCTCGGGCGAGCTCGGCTTCTACACCGGCAACGGCCTGCTCAGCTACGATCCCTCGATGACTCTATTGACCGGCTCGACGCTTTCGGCCGTCAACACGATCATCCCGAACTCATACTGTTACATCGAAGTCTTCCTCACCATCAACGCCGGCTCGGGCGTCCTGCAGGTGAACGTGAATGGCCCGAGCGTGCTCAGCCTCTCCGGCCTGAACACGCGCAGCACGGCGAACTCCTGGGTCAACTATGTTTACCTCGGCTCTGGCCAGACCAGCGGCTATGGCAACAACCACAACATCGACGACATCTACATGCTCGACACCACGGGCGCGGCGCCGTTCAACACTTTCCTCGGGCCTGGCAGAATTCAGACGGACGGCCCGACCGCGGACAGCGCGACCTCTGGCCTCAACGCCTGGTCATACACCACGCCGCCGGGCACGGATTACGGCTGCTGTGCCAACATCCCGGCCAACGCCACCCAGTACTGCTACGACTCGAACCCCGGCGATCGCATGAGCTTCAAGTTTCCATCGCTCGCCACGGCGAAAGTGTTTTTCCTCAACACCTGGTTCAGCGTGCAGGAGGATGCGAGCGGCACGCGCACGATCGTGCCGATCTTCCGCAATAACTCCATTGACCAGGTGGGGCCTTCGGCAATCTCTCTCGCCACCAGTTACAGCTACTACAACCAGATCTCTACGCTCGACCCGAACACCGGTTCTGCCTGGTCGAGTGAAAGCGTCGCGACCGCGGCCGGCTGCGAGATTGGGCTGAAGGTCGCGAGCTAAGCTCCCCAATGCCGAATGCAGATTGCGACCAGCTTGTACGCGAAGCCTTTGCTCAAGACACTCGTCACGCCTGCGTTGACCAACTTGTCCGCGAAGCCTTTGTCTCGCTGCAGGGTTCGAACGCCGTCGCCGACCAGGTCGTCCGCGAGGCGTTCGCCGTCGACGCTCCGCACGCAAATGCGGACCAGATCGTCCGCGAGGTTTGGGGCTATGACGTGCCGGCGGCCAGCTGCGACCAGATCGTCCGCGAAGCGTTCGTTGTTCTCACCCCTTTTGCCGGTCCATCTATGCCACTTGTCTACCCTCTGACCATTCCCACCGCGCTCGGAGAATCGAAAGCCGATCTCACGAAGTTCGACGCCATCGGCGAATTCATTTCCGAATTCACCGGCAACGCCGAGCAGCAACAGTGGCAGGACCAGCACTGGGAGCTCGCGCTCGAATGGCCGGAGATGAACTGGGCGCAGTTCGCCGCCTACGACGCATTCATCGGCGCGCTGCACGGCAAGCTGGGAAGCTTCCTCTGGGGTCCTCCTCTCGCCACCGCGCCGCGCGGATCGGGGAGTGGGGCCCCCGTGCTGGGCACGGGCAATGCCGCCGGATCCGGCGCGTTGGTTACAACCGGGTGGGCCGCAAGCGCAAGCGGGCTGCTGCTGCCAGGCGATTTTCTGCAGGTCGGGCCTTATCCTCTGCCCATCGTCTTCGTCCAGGTCACCAGCTCCGGCGTCCTCGAAATTCTTACGAGCGTGAACTGGTCACTAACGCTGCAGACGCTGCTGACCGGCAACAACGTCAGCTTCGCCGGCCTGACCGGAGCGACATGGCTCAACGGCGCGGTGCTGCAGGTGGGATACATCACGAACGAAGGCGTGGGCTATGGAACCCTGATCACGATGGCCACAGTGCCTCCGAACATGCCGATTCCCTACAGCGCTGGTGACGACACCGGCAACGTTACTTTCGGCGCCGCGCGACTCTACCAGTACGTCGACTCATCTCCGCTCTCAAGCGATAGCGGCGGCAACGCTACCTTCGATATTTTCCCATGCGTGCGCGAAGCCCTGCCCGCGGGCACCCAGATTTCTCTGCTGAATCCGCAGGGAACCTTCCGCCTGGCCGACAACCGCCGCACAACTTCGGCCGATGAGCGGAAGCTACTCAAGTTGAAGCTGAAATGCCGCGAGGCCTTCTAATGCCGGATCCTGCACTCGAAGCCGCGGCCAAGCGCGCCTATACGGCCTTCGTCGAGAGCGCGAAACAATTTCTTCCTCCAGGCGTGCAGCCGTGGAGCTCGGTCGCTCATGGCGTGCGTGAAGCATGGATCGCGGCCGCGGCGGCTGCCAGAAACGACCATGCCCCGCAATCTTAGCCCCGCCGTCGTCTCCGCAATCAAGGCGCCGCAAAAGCGCATGGCATGGTTTGCCGAACTCGTATTCGCGAACCAGACCATCTACGTCTGGACCGGGCTCGGCGGCATCACGCCTACAGGCCCAGCATGGGATTCGGGCGCGACGTTTCCTTACGGCCAGCAGTTCACCGGCGTCGGCTGGCTCGGCAGCATTTCGAATTTGCCGCAGACGAGCCAGCTCACGGCTGAGAACATGCGGCTCACGCTCTCGGGCATTCCAACATCCCTCGCCGGCGACGCCATCAATGCCGTGCGCCTGTTCGGCAGCGTCACCATGTGGCTTGCGTTTCTCGATACCTCGAACAACGTGATTCCCGATCCGCTGCAGATGTGGCAAGGCGCGACCGACGTGCCCACGCTGAGCGACGGCGCCGATACCTGCACACTCGACCTCACGGTTGAAAATTCGCTGCTCGCGTTGAATCTCGCTTCCAACCGGCGATACACGACACTCGATCAGCAGCTCGACTTTCCGGGCGACGCCGGCTTCGAAATGTTGTCCGCGATGCAGGATCTCTATCTGCCATATCCGGATGGAACGCTCAACGGCAGCCACAACATCGGAGGCACGAGCGACCTCGGAAATGCGCCGAGCGGCTGCAACGTGCTTACTCTGACGCCTTCCGGAGCGCAGAAGCTCAGTCTTACTGGATCGCTGCAGATGACGGCCGTCGCGCAGTTTTCGAGCGGCCCCTGGTCCGTCGCCGGCGGCGGTCCTGGATTTGAAACGGTCACGAGCGCGGGTTTGTGGACGACCAGCGACCCGCTAGTGGCGACAGTGACGAACGGAACGCTCGCCTGGGTCCCCGAAGGATCCTGGGGAGTAGGCGGCGGTCTGGTCTCGGCGCGCGGCCGCGGCAACTGCACCATCACTTTCTTTTTCGGCATGGTCTCAGGATCGCTCACGATTTCAGTCGCATGATGAAGCGCGTACAAAATTGGCCGGCCTTGGTGCCGGCGCACACTCTGCCCACCCGCGGCCGCACTTTTGAGTGGGGGCGCTGGGACTGCGCGCTGGCTGTCTGCGACGCGATCCGCGCACTCACCGGCGTCGACCCGGGCGCGGAGTATCGCGGAACCTATTCGACGGAAGCGGAAGCTCAGGCTCTGATCGCGAAGTTCGGAGATCTCGGAAACTTCGCCGCGACTATTGCAGCCCAGCATGGAATGCAGGAAGTTGCGCCGCGCCTGGCGCGCCGCGGCGACGTCGTCTTCGTCGACAACAGCACTGCAGAAGGCGCGCTTGGCCTGGTCGATCTAAGTGGAACCTGCGCCGCCTGCGTTAGCCAGGAAGGCTACAGGCGCGTTCCCATGCGCCGCTGGAAGCGCGCCTGGCGCGTCGGTTAACTCATGTCTCGAACTATTGAAGAAATCGGAATGATCGCCGGCGGCCTCGCGATGGCGTTCATGGCCGGCCCACTCGGCGTCGAGGTTTTTCAAAATCTCGTCGTCTGCAACATGATGATCGGCGTCGGCCTGACGACCGCCCTCGCCGGCACGGTTGGCTTGCTCGCTTCAACGCCGCAGCAGCCTTCAAGCCTTTCGCCGCAGGGCCAGCTTCCGATTCAGACGCCGAACCCGCTATGGCGCATCGTCTACGGGCTCTTCCAGTTCGGAGGTACCGTCACTTTTGCCGATGGACCTTTCGACGATTGGGTCGGGACCGTCGCCGAGGAACCGCCGGAAAACCAGTACATGCAGTTCGTGCACACTCTCTGCGCTCACCAGATCGCGGGCTTCGTTTCCGTCGTTCTCGACGGACAAACTTTTAACTTCGGCACCGACCTGGTGCAACTGACTTCCGCGAACCAGGTTGTCGTCAACGGCATTGGCCAGGCCATCTTCTGCGGTCCTGTTGGCGCCTGGGGTTTCATCGATCTCTGCAATCCCTGGTGTGGAGTGATCTGGTTCGAGTTCGATGCGGGAAACCCCAATTCGAACGGAGCGTGGCCTTATCCCTTTCCCTCGCTGCTTTACGGTTATGAGCAGCTCGTCGGCTACGGCCGGTATTTCGTGACCGGTTCTCCGCGCTGGACATCTGCCTGCCTGCAGCAGGGCCGAGCCAAGGTCCACGTGGGGATGCACTACGAGCCTTACACAAACGAACCGCAGGGCGGCCAGAACGGCGGCCCGCACCCTTACGTGCTGGGCAGTGGACGCGTCCCGACCATCGAATTCAAAATTCTCGGCCGCATCATCCGGGACTTCCGCATTCAAACGGCATGGCAGGCCTCGACCGTTTTCGCGAAGTACAGCTATGTCATTGCTCTCGGCGCGTCGGGCTCCTTCTGCGTCTTCGTGCAAACGAACTCTGCCGGGACGAGCGGGGCTACAGCTCCAGCCTTTTCCGGCATCGCCGTCGGCTCTACGGTGAGCGATGGCGGCTGCCTCTGGTTGAATGCTGGGGCGCCCACGTATGCCCTCGGCTGCAATAGCTTCTTCACCCCAACGTTCCTCAACAACCCAGCCTCCAACAAGCTGCAGAAAAACATTCTGATGGCCGATGCCTGGGGCGGCGGCCTCTCCTACGGCCCACTGTCTGAAGGCGGCGAGGTGATCGAAGCTCCGATCGGTTATCTGCAATACGCGGGCTCTTCAACATTTGCCAGCGGAGCCAGCGAGCCGGCCTGGGCCACGACGGTGGGAGGAACAACTGTCGATGGCAGCGGGACATGGACGTGTCTCGGCCGCTCGATGTACGCGACCGTGCTGCCTGATTCTGATGGAACGGAAAACGAGGGCGGCTTTTCGAATCCCGCGCTCGTCATCGCCGACTATCTAACTACGCCGCGCAATCAGTTTGGGCTCGGCGTGCCGCCTCCTTCCGGCAGCTTTGTGCAGGGCGGCTCTTTGTTGCTTCCTATCGCGAAGATCTACGTCGGCGCAGGCGTTCTATACATTTACACCGCCGCTACCTTTTCCCCAGCTCTTGCGGCGGCGCTCACTGCTGCTGCTCTCGCCTTCTCTGGCGCAACGGCTGCGACCTGGATCAATGGGCAAGTGCTTCAGGTCGCCTCGGCGACCGATTGGTTCATCGGAAGCACCTCGGTTGGAACCTTTCTCACGATGGCAACGACGCCGCCCGGCATGCCTACCAACTATGGCCCCGCGGGCGATACTGGCAACGCCATTTTCGGCTTCGCGCAATCCATCAATGCCCCGCTCAGTTCCGACAGCATTGAGACGATCGTCGCCGCGGCCAACATCTGCGACGAGCCGCAGGCGATCGAAGTTTTCAGCGATGGCACCACGCTCTACGAACGCAGCTACAGCTGCAACGGATGCTTCGACTCGAGCTCCGCATACGGCGACGTGCTGAAAGCTCTCGCGCTTTCGATGGCCGGCTACGTCGTCCCGCCCGGAGACTGCTGGCGCGTTTATGCGGGAAGCTACCAGCCTCCGCTGCTCGCGCTCAGCGACGCCGATGCGCGCGGGCCGATTAAGGCCGAGATCCGGCTCTCTGCGCGCGACAGTTGCAACGGAGTGAAGGGCCAATACATTCCGAAGTTTGTTCCGATCAATCCGCTGGGCTCGCTTTCGAGCTCGCCGGCCAGCGCCGCCTGGAAGAAAACCGACTTCCCGCCCGTGCAGCGATCGCAGTACATCGAGGAAGACGGTGGCGTGATTTTGTGGTCTGACATTTCGCTCGACTTCACCCTCTCGCTGTGGATGGCGCAGCGCATCGCGCGCATCGTTCTCGAGCGCACGCGGCGCCAGATCACGGTATCGCTGCCGGCGAAGTCGACGCCGCTGCAGCTGCTCGCCGGCGATACGGTCACGTTCACGCATCCGCGCTGGGAAGGCGTCACGCCTCCAATGCCCACTGTCTTCTTCGTGGCTCACCTCGGTGCGCGCACGGAAGACTCAGATGGATCTCCGGCGGTCGGCGTTGACCTGGTGCTGCGCCAGACGGATGCGAACGTGTACATGTTCCAGGGCCCAAGCTCCCCCACCAACTTTGGAGATTATTCGCCTTACGGCCAGACCGGCATCGGCGCCGGCAACGCGGAGTAAGTCGAGTAACTCGCGTGCTCCATTCCCGTCAGAAGCTTAGAGCCTGGTGGTGGCTGTACCTTCTGCCGCTCTGGCGGGGCTGGATGAGAAAGGCAAAGCGATGACGCTGCTCGATCAGTTAGTCCGCGATGAGGGAGTAAGGCTCTTCCCCTACGTCGACACGGTCGGGAAAATCACGATCGGCATCGGCCGCAACCTGAGCGATGGCGGGATCTCGCGCCAGGAGGCAATACAGTTGCTCGCAAACGACGTCGAGAACGCCGCAGCGCACCTACAGCGGGCGCTCCCCTGGACTCAAGGCCTCGATGACGTTCGCCACGCGGCGCTGGTGAACATGACCTTCAACATGGGCATCGGGCGGCTCTGCGATTTTACGAAGATGATTGCTGCACTTCGCGTCGAGGACTGGAAAACGGCGCGAAACGAAATGCTCGACTCCCAATGGGCGAAGCAGGTAGGGGCGCGCGCTCAACGGCTCGCAATCCAGATCGAAACAGGAGTTTGGCAATGAAACTTAGTAACAACGTCGTTTTCCAAGGTCTCGCGATGATCGTGCAGTACGGCAATCAGGCGAGTGGCTTCGTCCCCCCGAAAGCGCAGGTCTGGGTCGGTCTCGTGGTTGGACTTGCGCAAGCGGCCGTGGCCTGGCGCGCGCAGTTCTTCAATCCTGACGGCACGCCGGCGACGACCGCCTACGTGAAAAAGTAAATGGACCCGTTTCAGGGACTCGCCGATTTTGTTCTCGGCAAACTAAAACAGTCCGCGATCGCGCTCTGGCTGCGATTTCTCTTCGAGATCCTGTTCAGTGCGATCGTCTCTTTCCTGCTGATCGCGGGATCGGTGCTCGTCTCGTCGCGCAGTTGGGCGCTGGCTGTGGGCTCCGGAGCGATCAGCGCGGCAGTGGTCATGACCGTAGTCTTCCGCAAGGAAACTTCTCGACTAACTCGCGGGATGTTCGTCGTCTTGCCCGCGCTCGAAGCCAACAAGGAACTCACCACCGACTTACAAACCATTCAGAAACCGGAGAAATAACATGAAGGTCGCAACTCTAGAAACCGATGTCCTCGACATCGCGAAGAAGGTCAAGGAAGGGCTGGCAGCGGCAGAGGGCGATGCCGTCAAGGTCGCCTCGTTCATAGAAAACAATCAGAGCGAGATCACCGCTCTCGCCAGCCTCGGGGGTGCCGGCACAGCCGCTGTTACCAACGTGGCGCTGGGTCTACTGAATACGGTCATCACGGCCGTCAAAGGAGCGGGCGCCGCGGGCGCGGCGAACGGGCTCAGCGTGAGCCTGGACGCGGCAACCATCGCCGAAGTGGAAGCCGCGATCGCTGCGATCGAGAAGCTCTAGCGGTGTTACCAAGGTGCGGCGGCTGGAGTCGCAAGCGGAACAGATCGACCAGGCCTTCCCCGGCCGCGCCTTGGGGCGCGAACCCCTGGGAGGCCCTGCCTGAAGCGCCGGGGGATTGACGTTTATATTTTGGGCGGGGGAGTGGCGGAGATTTCGTGAGCCATTTGGACGATATCGGAAGGCCGCGCGCTGAAGATGTTTCGACTTCCCGGACGTGTGCACGTGAAGTGCACGTCTCCCGAGGCTTCGCCGTGGATTTCGAGGATTCTAGCCAAGGCCGGCGGCTTGTTTTGGGCCAACCTTACTAGCACCATTTGCCCGAGAGAAACGTGCATGCCACGAAGGTCCATGACGGAAACTCTACCATGAAGCTCCTAATTGCCGTCGTCCAGTGCTCCCACAATCTGAAGGAACGAGCGCATGAGCACAGCTATCGCCGTTGAAGTAAAAGCTCCACTGCCCGCCGAGGTCGATGCGCGCGCGGAAGCGTTCCACGCGATCGCAACCTCGATCGCCGAGAAAAACGAGAAGCTGAAGGAACTCCGCAAGCGGCTCAGCGACTCGGAGATCGCGCTGATCGAACTGGTGCGATCGTTCGGCGGACCTCACGCCGCGAAGTCGAAGATCCTGCACGGCATCGTGTGGGAAATGGTCGCGACGTTTTCGAAATTCACCGCTGAAGACTCGGTTGCGATCGAGCGTTTTCGGCTCACGCTGGTGAGCGCGAAAAAAGGGCGGCTCCTGAAAAAGCTTTTCGATCGTGACGTCCGCTGGACCATGAAGTCCGGCGCCGGCCAGACGCTCGCGGCCGAGAACCTGGCGCCCAGGCTGAAAGCGGAACTGCTGGGGCTGCTTCTGCTATGCTCCTCCACAAAGGACAAGAAGCCCTCGCTCGACGTCCGCCAGAAAAAGAAAACCGCTTAGATCTGTCGATCGTTCTCCCCGCTCTCCACCTCGCCCGGACCGGCCCCGCAGCCGGGCCGGGCTTTTTTTGCGGCCGTTGGTCGTAATCCCAACGGCATCTAGCGCGGACCTTGCACGCGGCAGCGATAGTAACAACATGCGAGGAACGGGGACGCTCTACCGGCAGCGGGGAAGCCGCTTCTGGTGGATGCAATATTTCGACCACGGGCAACGCTTTCGCGAATCCACGGCGCGCGAGCGCTACAAAGACGCCCAGGACGTCCTCAAGAATAAACTCCTCACGATCGGCGACGGTCCCTCCATGCAATCCCCGCGCCTCACCGTCGCCGGGCTCTATGCGGCCATTGAACGCGACTACGCGACGAATGGCCGCAAGAGCCTTCATCACCTGCAGGGCCTCTGGAAAAATCACCTAGAGAACTTTTTCGGCGCGATCGCGGCCGCGGATCTCAAAAGCTCGCAGATCTCCGAGTACATCGGGCAGCGCCGCGCCGCCGGCACCGCCAACGCTTCGATCAATCGCGAGCTCGCCGCGCTGAAGCGCATGTTTAAGCTCGCCGTCAAAGAGAGTCGCCTGAAGGCTTCTCCCTACATCGGGCTCCTCGAGGAGCGCAACGTGCGGAAAGGTTTTCTGCGCGACGCGCAGTACGATGCCCTGGCGCGCGAGACGGCGAAGGCTGGGCTGTGGCTGCGGGCGATGTTTGAAGTCGCCTACACTTTCGGCTGGCGCAAAAGCGAGCTCACCGAGATGCGCGTGAACCAACTGGATCTCGTCGAAGGCACGATCGAGCTGAACCCTGGGGAAACCAAAAACGACGAAGGGCGCCTGGTGCTGATGACGGCGCGGATCCGCGCCTTACTCACGGAGTGTATTACCGGCAAGGAAGGTTCGGACCTGGTCTTCACCCGGGCCGACGGCAAGCCGGCGGGAAACTTCCGCCGCGCCTGGGCGCGCGCGTGCAGTGATGCTGGCGTCCCCGGGTTGCTGTTCCACGACCTTCGCCGCACCGCGGCTCGGAACATGCGGCGAGCCGGAATCCCAGAGAAGGTCGCGATGCGGATATTGGGGCAGCGCACCAGGTCTGTTTTCGAACGCTATAACATCGTGGACGCCGCCGATCTTAAACTGGCCGTGGCTGCGCTGGAGCGCCCCGCTGTGGCAGCGCTGGGAGCCGAGCCAGGGCAAGAGGCCACGCTTTAACGAACCCTTCCCAGAGGCCCGAAAAGCCGCCGTTTTTCGCCTCCGCGGAGGCCTTCGGGCAGCCATAGAAGCGGCAGAGACCAGCCATTTACGCGGGAAAACTGCGGGGTGACTGTGATTGTTAATCAGATGTCACGGGCGAGCCGCCGTCCCATTTTCCGGCCCCTCTTACCAGGACCCGACAATCTTCCAGTGCTCGCGGAACTCCTTGTGGTCGACTGGGCGCACATACCTGATCCAGACGTCCGGCTGGCTGCTGGCCTCAGAGCAGTCCTGGCACGATTTTTTTACCGCCATCTCTGCATCGTACTCGCCGGGAGCCAGGATGTTGCATCCGCTGTGGTTTTCGTAGCACTTCAGCAGCGCATGTTCGCCGTTGATGATGGCGTTGGTCATGGTCGCCTTCACCGTCGTGTATTCGCCTTTGAAGATGAAACCGCCTTCTACATGTTTTTGGAATCCGTGACTCTGTTCGGCGATCGTAATCTTCAAAGAGGTGAGGTTCTTCTTCGCCGCAGCCAGTGGAGGGATAACAGAGAGCGTGAGAAATAGAATGAGGGTTGTTTTCATGGAGTCAGTCCTCGGGACTCCATGTAGTACCGCGCTTGCCGCGGAAAGTCAAGGGTTTGGGATCATGGTGCATGGCCCCCATGGCCCCCAAACTCCTCAAACCCGATCAGTTGGCGGGAATAGAGGAAAAGCTAAAACGGGCCGACGAGAATAT
>Ga0187891_1000432_pt1 | contig 42329 bp, 26 predicted proteins | sample June2016WEW_21_4_FD_132990 | JGI IMG/M metagenome (GOLD analysis project Ga0187891, IMG submission 132990) | Peatland microbial communities from SPRUCE experiment site at the Marcell Experimental Forest, Minnesota, USA - June2016WEW_21_40 | ecosystem: Environmental > Terrestrial > Soil >... | reverse complement strand
GGTATCCAACTCAATTTGGGCCGCACGAAGTTCAAGCAAGGACGCTTTTAGGCCGCCCTTGCTCCTTTGTGCGGGCCCTTGTCGTCAGACCGGAAGCAGCTACTGGAAAGCCTGGAGATGCTGGGGGCGTGTATTCGGAAGTGGGGCAGTTCCCGGATGTGGTCCGCGCCGCCCAGCAAGCCTTGGCTCTCGCCACCCAAGCCGGCGATTCATCCGTTGCCGAAACGCTGGGCGCGAGGATTGACTACTACCAGTCTCAGGAATCCAAGCCGCATTAACGTCGCGAGCGGCTTCGACGCCGCTATAAAACACTCCAGAGTAGCTGCGATTCTTCCTCTAGCCCGGAAACGGCTCATTCGCCCTCACGATGCGAATGTCGTGGTCTGAAAACTTGAAGTGCGCGCCGGGCAATTCGATCTTGGGCATATGGCAGGTGGTACACCGGTGGGTAGAGACGGGGCACTTGTTAGCGCCCACCTTCCCACCGCCATGGCACGCCTGGCATTTTGGGTCGTAATCTGCCGCGTTGGTGTCCACCTGACGGTGAGGGTCATGGCAGGCGAGGCAACTGATGCGCGCATCCTGGGCGTCGTAGCACTTGCTAATAGTCAGCCGGTAAGGCTGAAAACGCAGATCGGTGATATCAAAATGACCCATGGCCATAACGTCCCCCAGGGTGCGATGACACTGTCCACAGAAATCCGTCACTTGCTCCGTAGATAGCTTGGACAGGTCCTTCATCAGGACACGCGGAGATTCGCCCTTAGTCGCCCATTCAACGTGCTTCTCTGCCACCCCGTGACAGCGCTCGCATTGCACCCCGGGCGTCATGACGTCCAAGGTAAGTCGGCTTCCCTCGGTTGCATGAGTTGCGTGGCAGCCAAAGCACTTGAGCTTCTCGTCGAGGTCCATCATGCGTCCTGCCGCGGCGTTCAGGCTGGTAGGCACTGTACCCTCGGCGCCCAGGGTGAGGTCAAGCCGCTTCAGCTCGCGATAATAACTCACCCGGCTTTGATAGAGTTGACCGTCTTTCTCGAGGATATAAGTCTGTCCAATACCGAAGCTGGCGCCCATCACCCAGCGAATGGACAGGGTCAGTGATTGCCGGCCATCCGAGACGGTATAGAGGACTTGGCCGCCGCGGCGCTCGATGCGGTAGGTGTATTTCTTGTCCCTGAAGGTCAGAAGTGGAAGCGAGGCGAACGTGGTGCATTCTTCCGGAGTTTCCAGCGCGTGGCCCATGGAAGTGGCGGGTTGCCATCTGGCTTCTAGGTGACAAGTGGTGCAAACGGGAGCGGGGCGTGAGCTGGCTCGAGCTACAGCAGAGCTAGTGTTGGCCGTCAGGGGCGTACGTGCGGCTCCAAACCCCGCCACCACACTCATAGCGGCGGGGAACAGGAAACTGGTGATTAACCAGCGGCAAGTCATTGCGGTTTTGAGCCTGCGGCCGCAGTCCGGCCTTTCGATCTCAAGCGCGCGTCGGGTTTCTTCGCCGCACCTTCTTCCCAGCGTCGCCGTGGGTCAAACCGTTCAGGCCGCCGCCCCCGACGCACGCTAGCCTACAATCCCTTTGCCTTCCTGCAGGGTGATATATCGATCGATGGGAAGGCCGGTGAGCCGTTCGACCTTGCCGCTGGGAAGCGGCCATTTCACCTCCACCCAATCCATCCGAGCGCGCGGGCCGATGCCCAGCAGCATGCGCGGATCGTGGCAGGAGAGATAACCGCCGCCTGCAATTTTCATCGCCGAACGTTTCAGATCGCCGGCCTGCCAGGTGAGGATAGCCCCGACCGCATCCGGATTGCATGTCTTGCCGATCAGGCGAATGCCGAGCCAGTGGTTATGCTTGCCAACGTTATTCCGCAGCACCACAGGCGGCCCGTCGTTCGGAACCAGCAGGGCATCAATGCCGCCGTCATTGTTGAAATCTCCGATGATCAGGCCGCGCCCCGCGTAGGCCGTCTGGAACACTGGGCCGCTCTGGGCGCTCACATTTTGATAAGTGTGCTGGTAGTCGCGGCCCCCATTGTGCCGCCATAGCAGAGGTTTCTCCTTCCACGTAACCATGCCGAAGCGCTCCTCCACCTTATTGTCAGGATGGCCGGTGATGATAAAGAGGTCGATGTTGCCGTCGTTGTCGTAATCAAAGAACTTCACGCCCCAGGCGCTCATGTACCGCACCGTCATGCCGATGCCGTTGGAGATGGATTCGTCCTCGAACGTTTCGTCATGGTTGTTATGGTAAAGGGAAAACATTTCCTCGTCGACGTCGGTCAGGAAGAGGTCCATCCAGCCGTCCTGGTCGTAATCGGCGGAGTCCACGCCCATTCCGGAGCGGGCGCGGCCGTCGGCGCTGTAACCGGTTCCGGATTGCAGCCCGATTTCCTCGAACTTGCCGTGGCCCCGGTTGGCAAAAAGAAAATTCGGCATGGTGTCGTTAGAAACAAACAGGTCCATCAGCCCGTCGTTGTTGATATCCGTGGCGACCACGCCCCAGGCGATGCCTCTGACGCTAGCGATGCCCGATGACTCGCTTACGTCGGTGAAGGTCCCGTCGCCGTTGTTGTGGAACAGATAGCAGGACGTAGGAGGATAGACGGTCGGGATGCAGTAGTAGCGGTCGCCGGTTGAGGGGTTCCCGCAGAACCGGTTGTTGGACTTGTGGAAATCGACCGAGCGGCACACAAACAGGTCCAGCCGCCCGTCGTTGTCATAATCGAACCACACGGCGCTGGACGCCCACCCGGGCGCGGCCACGCCTGCCTTTTCCGTTACGTCCGTGAAGGTGCCATCGCCGTTGTTGTGATAGAGGATGCTGCGCTCATACTGGGTGACGTAGAGGTCGGGCCAGCCGTCGCCGTCGTAGTCGCCTGCCGCCACTCCCATGCCGAATCCCCCGCCCGCCACGCCCGCCTTCTCCGTGACATCGGTGAACGTGCCATCGCGGTTGTTGTGGTAGAGGGCGTTGCGAAGGGGAGGATGCGGGTCGTAGAAGTCACACTTCCCGCTATTGACGAAATAAAGGTCCATCCAGCCGTCGTTATCGTAGTCAATGAACCCCCCGCCGCCGCCGAGGGTCTCAGGGAGATAAAACTCCGGCGAACGGCCATCCTTATGGATCCAGGTGATGCCGCTCGCGGTGGAGGGAATCTCCTCAAAAGCCGGTGGCCCCGGCGCGGCCTGCGCGGCCTGCAAAGCGTAGAGCAGCGGCCGCCCGCTCCAGAGTCTCGCGCTGCCTGCTCCTGCAATCCCCAGTGTCTTTAGAAATTTGCGGCGTGAGACCGCCGGAATTCTATTTCCCTTTTTCCTCATGCACCTTCCCTCATAGCCTCGCAGACTGTTTTTATTCTCTCCCAGTCTTTCAAAGGCAGCTCACAAATGTTAGCACAGTTCACTGATGCGGGGCGCTGGCGGGCGGGGTCCGTAATTGATCGAGCCCGATTTCACCGGGCGCGCTTAAATTCCCGGGGGGGCTACTGATGTCTGATTGCCCTCCGCTGCGGTCGCGTTGCACGAGGACACTCAATCGCCGAAATTCGGCTTGCTCGGCCGCAGCCTCCTTCGGCCGCTTCGCCTTGGCCAAAGCCAAAGCGAGACTAAATCGAATCTCGATACTCGCGGGGGCAAGGCGTTTCGCCTCGGCGAGCTCGCTGACCGCCTCCGTCACCTTGTCGGCGGCCAGCAGAGCCCGTCCCAGCAAATAATGCGCCGCAAAAGACCGAGGCGCCAACTTCACTGCCTCTTGGGCCAAAGGCAACGCGTCCTGGAAGCGGTTGAGGTGAACATCCACGCGAGCCAACAGAATGTAGGGCATGGCGCTCTCGGGATTAAGCTTGAGCTCCTCGCGAAGTTGTTCTTCCGCCTTCTCAAACTCTGAGAGTCCGGCGAGCATCGACGCGTAGGCGCAATGGACGAAAGGCGTAGTGGGGTAGTCGCGTATGAGTTGTTGAAACGACTTGTCCGCCTCGTTGTAATCCTCGAGCGCCATGAGCTCCCCGGTTCTACCGGCCGCTGAGACAAGCGCGTCTTTCTCCGGATCGATCTGGTCGGGGAGCAGCGGCACCCGCAACAGCGTCAGGCCAAGCGCCATCTCGACGTTCTGGGAGAGGACATTGTGGGTGACCAAACCGGAAAGCAGTTTATTCGCCGTCTCAAAATCGCCGTGAAAGATGTGGAGCAGCGCCAAATGGTATTCGACAACGTGCCAGAGCTCGTCATTGAGCGCTTGGTCTTTGGACTTGGCCATCTCAAGGTGGACAAACGCGTTCGCGTAATCGTGGGTCTCGAATTCGCAAAGTCCCAACAAGGCCAGCGCCGCTCCATTCTGTCGATCCAGTTGCACAAGGTTGCGAAAGGCTTTCACGCCGTCGCCATAATTGTTCGCATCGTAATCAAGCGTCCCGAGATACCACCAGCCTTCTTCCCATCGCGGGTTGAGCCGGAGCGCCTTCTCATAGAGTTCGGCCGCCTCTGGCAACCGGTTTTGCTGGCGAGCTTCCGCCGCGCGCGCCGCCAACTTCTTGAATTCAGGAGATCCCGCGTCGCTCTTCGCGGCAGGGTTCGCCTTTTTTTGAGGGGCAGACTCCGCCGCGCTCTCCGTGGCCGGCTTCGCGTTCGATTGAGGCGCGGCGAATGCCCAGGTGGCGCCGATCGAAAAACTCAGGCTGGCCAGAACGCAGCCCCACGCAGGAGCCATCGCAAACGGGTGCCAAAAAAACCTGTGCGCTGTCATTCTGACCCTGAGTGCAGCGAAGGGGAAGAATCCCCGCAGTCGAGTTCTCAAGCAACTACAGAGATCCTTCGTCGCCTTCGGCTCCTCAGGATGACAGGTTGGAGGGTGCAGGAATGGCCCTCGACGTTTCGTCCCAAATCGCGACTTGGTGTGTGATTCAGTCAACCGGAACCAATAAGCTGTTCTTTTCTGTTGCCGCGGCGTCCGCTGAACTTTGCAGGCGCTGAAACTCCTGCATCTCAGCCGCCGCGCGGTTTTTCTCGCCCATCTTACTGCATATTTGCGAAATCTGGTAGTGCGGCCGCGGATTCTTTGGATCGATGCGGGCCGCCGTTTCAAACTCCTTCAGCGCGCCCGGGTCGTCATTCTGCCGGCGAAGAGCCTGCCCGAGCCCCAGCCGCGCCTCAAACATGCCCGGATCCAGGCCAACCGCCTGACGAAAGCTCTCCGCTGCTTTCTGAACGTTGTCCCGATAAAGGTAGATGCGCCCCATATTCACAAGGATGGTCGGGTCGTTGGGATCCATCGCGGTCAGCGAACGGAGAACTTCGAGAGCCTGGTCCCACTCGTGTTGAGTCCAGTACACGCGTGCGATGTCGCGCAACAAACCGGGCGATGGCCCATCCTCTCGCAGGGCCGTATCGTAAATCTCAAGCGCTTTGTCTTGCTGCCCCATCGCTTCGAAATTCTCGGCCGCCAGCTCCAGGGTCAGCTCGGAATTTGGAAACTTTCGCGCCAAGTCCCGATAAAAACCATAGGAGAGGCTCTGAAGCGCCTCGCCCAGAACAAAAGCCGAACGCGAGTCCGGCTGTGGCTTCGAAGCCCGCACGAGGGGCAGCAACCGTTCGGCCGCTCGAACCCAGTTCTCGGCCAGAAAAGCCGCGCGAAAACCCTGGTAAGCCGCCTCGGACGGAAACGCCCGCTCCACATAATTCCCCGCCAGATGATCTGCGGCCAGAAAAAACCGGATCGAAAGGCCGACGCCAGTCAGGTCTTGCAGCTTGATGCTTTGGTCTGCGCCTTCTGACCCCACCGCTTCAGTTGATTCCACGCCTTTAAACCAATCAGGCCATTCGTGATCCTTAAATCGTTTTTTCCCAAGTTCTACGCCTTCTTGCGCCTCGTGATGCAAACCCAGAAGTCCGGCCGCGGCAACATAATCCTGATATTCCGCAGGAAGGTCAAGGCTGTTCGGTGGAGTGCTCTGGATGGTTTTCAAGGCTTCACGCCGCTCGGCCTGTTCCGCCAAAGCCAGCGCCAGGCGCAGCTTTACCCACACGAGCCCGGGCGCATTTTTAAGGCACTGCTCGAACGCCGCCTCCGCTTCAGGATAGCGGCCCATTTCAAGATAAGCCGACCCCAGTGAAAAATCGGTTTCGGGATCATCCGGATTTGCTTTTTGAGCCAACTGGTAGTGGTCGATGGCGGGCGGCCACTGTTGTTGCACGGCGCTTCTCTGGCCCTCGAGCAGATGCCGATAAAAAACGTCGCCCGCGCGGTGCGCGAACACCCGATCGTAGGCTTGGGCGGCCAGGCCAAGCCCATCCTGCCCCGCGACATAGTAGGCGGCGGCATTCCCGGGATCGAGAGCGAGCGCACGAACCGCAGCTTCAAGGGATTCATCCAGCTTATTCAAGTTGCCTGCGGCCTGGGACCTCAGAAACCAGGCGTTCGCGTCGCGGGGATTCAGCCGGGAGGCATTTTCAAGCTCCCGGAGAGCTTTGGCGTCGTGGTGCAGCGCAAGATCGCAGGATCCGGAAAAGAGCCAAGGCGCGAACAACGCCGGGTCCAAGGTTCTCGCCCGCTCGAGTGCCGGGAGAGCTTCATGGCAATCGCCCGCCACGGCGCGAGTCACACCCAGGTTGCTCCATGCCTTAGCGGACTGCGGCTGCATCTTCACCTGATTTTCGTACTCTTTCGCCGCAGCCTCGTATTGTGCCGCCTGGCTGCTTTTCGAAGCGGAAGATTCCTGCGGGGCTGCAGCGGGGACGGGAAGCGCCGCTAACACCTGCCCGGCCCAGCATGCCGTGATTGCCAAACTGACTTTAGTATTAGTTTCGAGCTGTGGCCACAGCTTCATGAGTGCGTCACCGCGGCCGCCGCGCCTTCGCTGATTCCGGGCCGTTTGAGCGCCAACCCGGAACGCGGGCGAGACGCCCGCGCCACGCGGCCGCGCCTTCATTTATCCTGGGGCTTTTGAGCCGCGCTCTTGCCGCCGGACAACCACTTGAGACTTTCGCCTTCGGCCTGGAGACGGGCGTGGTCAGCCTCCTGGAGCGCGGCAGCGATGGCTCTTTCCCTCATGGCTTCCTGCGTTTTGTGCAGGCGAAAGTAGACTTGCGCAAGGAGCACGTGAGCGTCCGTTAAGCTTGGATACTTCTGCAAAATGCTTTCCAAACTCGCTAAGGCCTTCGGATAATCCTGATTTTGCACGGCCAGGACGGAAAGCTCATAAGCGGGGCCTGGGTTGTCGGATTGCAGCGCGTTTGCCTTCTCGAGATACTTTAGGGCGTCTGCATTGTCTCCCTGGACGCGATCCAACTGGCCAAGCAGATAATTGGCTTTGAAGTTGTCCGGGTCCCTGGCGAGTTCCTTCAGGAAGGCCGCTTTGGCTTGGTCCAACTCGGCCATGGCCGCCAACCCCGCGCCCAGATTGGCGTAGATGCCCGGCAGCGTGGGATTCATTTTCTCCGCCTTCCGGAACGCTTCCAGCGCCCCCTGCCAATTCTTGACGCCCAGGAAAGCTTCTCCTAGAATCATGTAAGCATCAGCGGATTTCACCTGCGAGAGCGAACTGTCGATTAGCGGAATGGCCTGAACGTTCATTCCCATCCGCATGTACGACGCGCCCAGGATATACGCGGCCGTGGGGTCGCCCGGCGACGCCTGATGCACCAGGCCCGCTTCGTAACCCGCCAGCGCGTAATCGCCCAAGTCAAAATGAGCATAGGCCAGCAACTCCAACGTCTTGGCGTCGTGCGGGTTGGCCATTAAGGAGCGCGCAAATTGCGACGACGCCTCCTTCGGACGGTCCGTCTTCATATACGCCAGACCAAGGTTGGTGAGAACGTTCGCGTTCTCCGGGTCGAGCGCCAGCGCCTGCCCATACGCCTGGATTGCCTCGGGGAATTTCTTTTGCTGCGCGTAGGCGATGCCGAGGTTCGACAGCATCTTGAAGGTCGGCGGACTCTTGGACAGGCACTTATTGTATTCGATCACCGCCAAGTCAGGCTGTTTCTGGGCCAGCGCTTGATCGCCGAGAACGCAGGCAGGAGGCTCCTGGCCTTGTGCGCCCGAGGCTTGTGGCTCCGGGTCCGGCGCGCCCAACGCTTGGGCCGCCAGCCAGAAAACGATCAGGGTCGTGAAGATTGGCCGGCAAAATTTCATTCCCGCATTCTACTCCAAAGTGCTGCATTCAACCATACGCAGATAACAGGAGCGCGCTCTCTGTGACCTCTGTGTGCTCCGTGGTGCAGGCTTTTCCGACGAAGATTCACCACAGCGCGGCCTAACGGCCGCATCCAAGATTCCAGATTCAAGATTCCAGAGCAGAATCTTTGCAAGCTGCGAAGAAATTCGGAGGTACTAGCACAGAGGCACGGAGCCAGAGTCACTCCCTCGGTATTGCTTCGGCCATGCCTTGCCATGAAAAGAAAAGGGGCGGGCCTTGCGCCCGCCCCGTGTGACTATCGTTCCATCCGAACAAGGCCCGCAATGGCGGCCTCAGAAATAGAACTTGAGGGCCAGCTCCATCTCCCGGTGGCCATGTTTGTCCAGGATGCACCCCACCGTGTTGCCGCCGCTGCAATTAGGACTGGAGTTGAGGACAGGTGAGGCGGAGCCTTGAGTGAAACTGGTCGCACCCGCTGGTAGCATCCAATTGATATTCGGGTTTGCGACTGCGTCCTGGGCCGGAGTATCGAGTTGCGCGCGGTTGAAGATATCGAAGGCCGCGATGCGGAACTCGAGGCGCCGCCCATGTTCGTCGAGCTTAAAGCTCTTGAACAGCGTCATGTCCCAGTTATTCGACGCCGGTCCGAGGAACTGCGGCAACTCGGTTGTGCCCAACTGGCCGACTGCCGGGAGCGAGACAGACGCCGGATTGAACCACTGGTAACCTACGCCTTTGTGGCTAGCGCCCTTTTGCGGGTTGAACAGCAGTTGTGGAGATAAGGCGCGGTCGGGTGTCCCGTACCAGCCTGTGCCGTTTGCGTTAAAATTACTGCAGAGCCCAGCATTCTGCACCCCACCCTCGTAGCAATTGATAGTGCCTGTGGCCGCGGAACCACCAACGTACGGCTGTGGCGCTCCGCTTTGGTAGTTGGTGATGCCGGAGAGCTGCCAGCCATCCAGAAAGCCTCCTGCCACCTTGCTGCCGCTGAAATACTTGGCGGCCGCATTCGGCATTTGGTAGATGTAGGAGACGTTGAAGATCTGCGGCAGGGAATACGACATGAGACCGTAATTCAGCTTTGAATTGAACGGGTCAACGGTCCCGTTATAGCCCCCGGAGTACCCCATCGTCTTTGAGTAAGTGTAGGAACTGAGCAGCGTGAGGCCGTGGGTCACATTCCGCCTCACCGTCGCTTGCAGGCCGTTGTAGTTCGACGTTGAGACGTGGTGCAGGAGGTCCATGGCTCCGAAAGGCTTGTAGTAGCGGAGCGAGTTCTGGACACCGCTATTGCCCGCATTGGGGATATCGTTCTCCGTTCCCGGAATCCACAATGCCCCCAAGGGTATGGGGGTGAATATATTCTCGATGTATAGGTGCCGCCCGACAGTGCCCACGTAAGCGGCTTCAAGAATAGTCTTCCAGCCGATGTCCTGGTCAACGGTGAAATTCCACGAGTAATTCTCCGCGCCATGGTGGTCGTGAGTGTCATACATGGTGGCGCTGATACCTCCGACCTCGGATAAGGGGTCAAGGGTTGCATAATAACCGAACCCCGTCGCAGCAGGATTTGCCGCCGTAGGATCGTACCTGCTGGATGCGGAGATGCTGGTACCGAACTCGAAGGGAGGGTTATCTGCGGCGCCGAAGATGGTATTGCCTTGGTCGCGCTCCTCATAAACTCCCCCGCCGGCGCGAAGCACCGTCTTTCCGGTTCCAAACAAGTCGTAGGCGAATCCTAACCGGGGCTCAACGACAAGGGGTGGGGCGGGGAACCCGCCACTCGGCGGCAGTCCGCCAGCGAACTGCGAGCGGACGGCCGAGGGAATGTAAGGTTGGTTTTCAACCAACTTGTATCCGGACCCGACCTGAACGCCGTCGTTGATGTTCGTGTCGTTGGCCGCCGTCCAGATGGCGGGGTTAAAATTGCTGACCTCCCCGCGCGCCTCAAACCAAGGCGGAAAGTAGGCAAAACGCGCGCCGTAGTTCACGGTCAGCTTCCGCGTTGCCTTCCAGGAGTCCTGGGCATAGAACTCGTAATTCCAGAACCGCCACATGCCATCCGGGTCGTTTGTGGACTGCGAGAATTGGTAAACGCTTTGGTCCAGCAAGTCACCGAAGACGTTTCCGGTTGTGTTGACGCCCGCCCAACCCACATTCGACCAAATGCTGCCATTCACATTGGCTTGATTCTGGTCGTTGCGCGTATGGTTCATCATAAAACCGAATTGCAAGGTGTGCGTCCCCTTGACCTTGGTTAGATTGTCGGTAAGCTCAAATATGGTCTTGTTGCCATAAATCCCGTTGTATTGATCGCCTTGGCCCCAAGTCTGTGAATTAGGCGGCTGGCCGTTCCATACCCCGGGCACCTCGACGCTGCGGGTAAAGTCTGACCCACCCGAGCTCTTCGCCCAATTGACGCCTGGGAGGACCTGAAGTAAGGCGGTGCTGGCCATCTTGCTGGGATCCGCGTATTTGTAGGGGTAGTTTATAGCGCCCATGTTGAACTGGACTTCGTTGGTCAGCGTGGGATTGATGACCCTGACCAGATTGATCGAGGCGTTCTCCCCGCTGTCATGCCCCACTACCGGGCTGACCCTCGGAACGTTCCCGCCCCAGCCATCGCCTAAACCGGATGCCCAAAGCCCGTAGGGGTAATACTCATGGTCCGAGTTTTGCGCCAAGCGCAGGAAGGCGCGGGTGTTCTGGGTCAGGTTGTAGTCAATGCGTATGCTGTTCTCGATTCGGTTCGTGGGGTATAGGGGATGGGCAGCCAAGTTCGAGTTCCCATTCGGGTCAACATAGTTGGGAAGCACATAGGTGCCATTCAGCAAGTCTTGGCCGGCCGCTGTGACCTCGGCGGGGGGGAGCACATTGAGTTGCCCGCCGTAGTTCGCCTGGTTCCCCGTAGCGGGATCCTTCACAATGCAAGGCATGCTCAGAAAATTCCCGCCCGTGACCGCTCCGCCGGCTGTCGAGCAGAACTTGGTGTTTAGAAGCTCGCCAAAATTGCCTTGGCGCATAGCCGCATCGGGTACCGTCCTTAACTGGGTTCCGGGGTCCGCGAGTTGCCGCTGCCACTCCACGCCGTAAAAGAAGAACATCTTGTCGTTATTCTTGTTGAAGTCGGAGTGCGGAAAGCGGACCGGCCCGCCAATGTTGAAGCCCGGGTAATTGAATTTGCTGCCCGGCTTGGAGATACCCGCCTCGTTGTTCGACCAGTCATTGGCGTTGAAGAAGGCGTTACGGGCATACCAGTAACCCTCGCCGTGCAGCCTGCTGCCTCCGGATTTCGTGACCGCCTCAACGATGACGCCGCCGCCGCCCTGGCTGGCTTCAAAGCCCGACATCTTGACCGTAAACTCCTGGATCATGTCCATGTTGGGCTCGACCATGAACCCGCCGTTTTCACCGGGGTCGATCGTGTTGGCGTTGTCGAGCATAACCATGTTCTGATCGTTGCGCAGCCCGTTGACGTTGAAACCATTGATGCCCTCGGTGTTGACTCCGCCGACGGTCTGGAAACCCGATCCGCTCGCGCCATTGAACCCGCCGGTAATGCTGCCCGGGGTCCCCGTGCCGCCCACCACGCCGGGCAAAAGCGTGAGCAACTCCAGCGAGTCGCGACCGATGGTGGACTCATTCTGAATCTGTGCCTCGCCGATAGTGGACATCTGCCCGCCCGTCGATTTGGGAATCAAATTTACGGCGCTACCTTTCACTTCGACGACCTCCACCTGGGTGCCCACCTCGAGGGCTGCGTCTTCTTGAAGCACCGCGCTGGGGGCCACGTGAATGCCCGTCAGCACGTACTCCTTGAAGCCTTTCGTTGAAACCGTCAGCTTGTAGGTTGCAACGGGAATATAGTTGAAATTATATAAGCCGCTCGCATCCGAAGTGGCCTTCAGTTCCGCGCCGGAGGCCTCATTGCGCAGTACCACAGATGCCCCCGGAATGACCGCGCCAGAGGCGTCGCGGACCGTTCCTAAGACGCTGCCAGCGCTTTGCTGAGCGAAAGCCATGGGCAAGCCGAGAATCAAAGCCAGGCCCAGCAGCGCAAGCAACCCGGAAACTCGGATCGCCGTTCTCGCGAGCGTGCGGCGAGCAAGCCAGACACCTACGAGTTTTCCGCGCCATAAGCTTTTCATCGTTCGCCACCTTTCTCTTGTTTTCAAAAATTAAGATTCGAGATGTGAGCCGCTCGCCGATCCACTTTAAGCGGCCCAGAAAAAGCGGGAAGTTTTGAACCCCAAACCCCGCCCGCCCAGAGAGAATCTCGCATACGTCTCCCTGCAATGTTACGCACGAACAACTTTGAATTCCCCACGTTCGTGATTATTAATTAATTGTTCCTTCGCTGACCCAAGCGCGGACGCAAGACTAACATAAAAGAAAGACAGAACTACTTAAAATCAATTACCGCGCCATCCTACGGGAGCGGCGTCCATGCGTCAAGAGACAATTTGCGTAAAAAGGTGGTCATTCTGCGTCACATCTTTAGCGACCGTTTCTCACGCAAAACCCCTTGAATGCGCTTACGGAAAGAACTATGCTCGGCCCGTAGCAATTTTGCGGCGTGCGCCAGCGCGCCGGATGATGAATAAGGGAGGTAAGCATGCGAAATCATCGTTTCCTCATTGCCGGCACGGCAATGATCATAAGCATAGGGATGCTCTACGCGGGCAAGAAAAATGAGAACTGGATGGACGAACCCTTTACCAAATGGGACCAAAAGCAGGTCGCGGAGTTGTTCAACAAATCCGCCTGGGCCGTGGCAAAGTCGTTCCGGGGGCAGGCGTCGGGCATGCACGGCACCGCAACGGACATGGGAGCAGGCGCGGCCACCAATGGCGCTGTCACCGGAACTGGCGGAGGCACGAAGGGCGTGGATGTGCCGGAATTCAATTTCACGGCCAGGCTTTTTTCCTCCCAGCTCATCCGTGAGGCTTACGTCCGAATGCTACAGATCATGAATCACTATGAAGGATTGCCTCCCGACAAGCAACAGGCCTTCGACCAAAAAATGGGCAGCATCCTACACTTCGACGTCAGCCAGAAAGTTGTGATCATGCTGGCTTATCAAACCAACGATTCCAATTCTAAGCGGGACATGGACCAGTGGTTCAATACCCAAACCACCGCCACATTGAACCAGAACGCGTATCTCTTCAGTCCCACCGCGGGCCAGTTGCAATTGGTCCAGTACTTTCCCCCGTCGCAGAACGGCGGACTCGGGGCCCAGTTCATCTTCCCGCGAAACTTCAAGGGCGAGCCCATCCTCCAGCCCGGAGCTGGTAAAATGCGCTTCCAACTCTCTTGGCAGCCTCAGATCGGCCAGACAATGTATATTGACTTCGATCCCAAGCAAATGACCTATAAGGACCAGCTTTCGTATTAACGGGCCGCGGAAAAACCCTTCGGACTGTCGTCCTGAGCAGCCGCAGGCGGCGAAGGATCTCCACAGTTCCTTGAACCAACAACTGCGGGGATTCTTCGCTTCGCCTTAGACCGTACGGTCCAGGGCTTCGCTCAGAATGACAGCCTTCCAGGGTTTTTCCGCAGACTGCTAAACCTCAATCTACGCTGGATTCCCGCTTGCGCAGCAAGCACGAGCAATTCGGCCTGAAATCCGAATCCTGTTACTTTTCCAGGTGCGACAGGCGCTCGTAAGCTTGCCGATACGGAGGGGTGTTGGGATCGAGTTGGTAAGCAGCGCGATATTCCTGCAAGGCGGCTTGGCGGTCCCCTTGCTTCTCGAGCGCCACGCCGAGGTCGTAATGCGCCAAGGTGTTGCTGGGGTTCAATTGCAGCGCCTCGCGCAACTCCGCAATAGCTCCGTTCTGATCACCTCTTTGTCCGAGCAGAGCGCCGAGGTATACACAGACGGCCCCGTCCTTGGGCGCCAAGCGCAGGGCTTCCCGTTCTTCGGAGATGGCGCCGTCCCAATCGCCTTTGGTCCCGAGCGCCAAGCCGAGATTTACATGGGCAATTTCATCGCTTGGGCTCAGAAGCACTGCGGCGCGATATTCTCCGATCGCTCCGTCCAAGTCGCCTTTTTGCCGTAGCGCCGTCGCGAGGTTGACGTGCGCCAATTCGTTCTTGGGATCCAAGCGCAGCGTTTCTCGAAACTCTTTGATCGCGCCCTCACCATCGCCCCAACCCCTGAAAGCAATGCCCAAGGCGAAGTGAGCGTTGGCATTGTTGGGGTTGATTTGCAAGGACCTGTCAAACTCACTCTTCGCCTCGTCAATAAGGTTTTTGTTGGCCAGGGCAAGGCCGAGATGGGAGTGCAGGTCCGCGGAATCCAAGTCATACTCCAAACCCTTTTCGAACGCGGCAACCGCCCGATCCGTTTGCTCTGTCAGCAGCAGCGCGCGGCCGAGACTGAGATAGACGGTGCTGAAACTGGGGTACTTCAGCTCCAGAGCTTTCTCAAACTCGGGGACCGCTTCCGCCGGCCGGCCCGCCTGCGTAAGGGCGGTTCCCAGGTTATAATGAATGCGGGCCTCGTCAGGATGGTTGGCGAGGAGGCTATTCCACCCCGTGATGGCCGCATCAAGCTGGCCCTGACTTTCCAGTTGCGCCACGCGGTCGATTTCCTTGTACATGTCGATGGCAGGCGTGCTGATGGCCATGGGTTGGTCTGGAGGGATGTTCACAAACTCCGGAATATTCACGGCGCGATTCGCGGCGGTCGCGTTGTCGATCAGAATCGCGGGACTGTCGTTGCCCTGCTCGTCGATATGGGTCAGATACATTTGCGTGTAGGGCGAACGGCTCTTCGAGGAGAATACCAACCAGCGGCCATTGGGTGAAAAGCTGTGCCAGGAGTTCATGAGGGAAGTATTGCAGTTCATGCGCCGCGCTACTCCGCCTGACGGCGCGGGGACCATGTAAAGCTGGCTGTCGGGACGCATCAACTGCCCATTGCGGCACTTCACCCAGACGATCCAGCGGCCATCGGGTGAAACCTTGGGAAAACTATTGCTCATGCCGTTGTGGGAAGCGCCCGCGACCGGCTGCGCACGGCCGCCTTTGCCGTCATTGAAGGGAACCCAATAGAGATTGTATTGGATTTGGGGTTCGTTGGGGTCGTTGGCGTATTCGGGCATTTTCATGCCGGGCGTATAGGGATCCATGGCAACTGCCCGGGCAAAGACCACGTATTTGCCGTCGGGGCTCCAGACGGCGTTCGTTTGCACATAGGCCGGATCGTCCGCCCCGGGCAAAGGCTGCTTTACCCCCGTCGCCCGGTCGTACCAGGCCACGATGCTGCGCGTCGGGTAGAACACCTGGGCGAAGCGGTAGTCTTTGTAGTTCACCGTGAAGTAGCCGTTGCCAAGGTTCTTCGTCTGGCCCCGGTAATTGGTCAGGATGTACTTGCCGTCCGGCGAGACCTGAGACATGAAACCGATTCGGGAGGTCGATGCCGTTGTGTCCCGGATGGAACTCCACGAGATCACATCCTCGTTGCGGACCGTCATTTGCGGTTTGATGGGAACAATTGCGTACAACCCTTTATCGTTGAGAGGTCCGTCGAGATCCATCCCCAGGGTCTTGCCATCCCGAGAGAACGAATGGCAGTTGATGCAGGTAGGCACGTCCGTGAGTACTACACGGCTTTCGGTTTTTGAGATGTCGCGCAGCCGCCATTGGATCAGATGGAGCGCGTCCAGGGCCAAGGGCATGATGATTCCCTTTTCAGTCTGGGTAGGCATCAAAGGCACATCGCGATAAAAAATGGGTGCGCCGGTCGGGTCGCGGGAAGTGACGATGGTGACGCGCCCGCTCGAGACCGTGCGCCGGTCCTTCGGCCCGCTGAATCCGCTGATGGTCACCACTGCGGCGCCCGCCGCGGAATGTTTCTTGATCTTTTCCCAAACTTTCACTTCGGGTATCCAAGTGTGCGCCGAGGCCTGCTCCGGCGGGAGTTTAGGCAGTTCATTCGTGGAGGAAGCACAGCGCGGATCAATCGTGCCGATGGTCAAGCGCTCACCCGCAGATTCGGCCTTAATTAGAGCCGAGCCATCGGCGAAGGCAATGCCGATTCGCCAATAGGTAGCGCTTTCCGCGGAGTCGTGCCAGATAAAAGTGGGCGGAGTTATTTCGGGAGGGAAAATCGAACCCTCCAAGGGATAATCGATGGTTAACGAGGCCGGGCGCGCCGCCGTAGCACCTTGTGCGCGCTTCGGCTGAGCTGCCACGCACTCGCCCGCTAACGCAACCATGACCGCGCCCAGTAGGACCAGATATTTCATCGATATTCTGCTCCTCACTCCACCAAGTGCGGGAGTACTCTCATTCACGACACTGGCCCGGCCCGCAATATACAACTCGTCGCTCCCGAATGCAATGGCAGTTCGGGCTTTAGCGCTCAGAGCCTCCGGCGCCCACGAAAATCCTGCACTTCTGAGACCAAAAACCGCGACGGCTTCTAACACCCCCGATAAGGGAGGTCAAGGAGGGTAGGGCCCATGGCCTTGTGCCTCCGCGTCGCACCCGCCTGACCCGGGCGGTGTAGGGGTAGGGCTTGCCCTACCCCCGCCGGGGCCAGCAGAAATGCGCGGACGGTAAGTCGTCTCCCCACAGCAGGTTAGTTATCGACGGATTGGGGCCGCGCAAAATCCCTTGAATACGCTTACGGAACGAAATATGCTTGCTCGGCACGCAGCCATTTCGCGGCTTGCTCCAGCGCGCCAGATTATGGATGGGGGAGGTAAGCATGCGCAGTCGTGGTTTCCTCATTGCCCGCACGGCGATAATCTTGAGCATAGGGATGCTCAACGCGAGCGAGAAAAATGAGAACTGGATGGACAAGCCCTATACCCAATGGGATCAAAAGGAAGTGGCGGAGTTGTTCAACAAATCCGCTTGGGCTCAGGCAAAATCGTTCCGGGGCCAGGCGGCGAGTATCAGCCGCACAGGGGCCGCTCACCTTGGCCAGCACGGCACGGCGGTGGACGCTGGAACGGGCGGTGGTAACACGACGGGCAATATCGGAACTGGTGGAGCAGGCGCCAACGCGCCCTCTGCTCCACAAGGTCGAGCCGGTGGGGGCGCCCGAACCGGTGGCGCCACCCCAGGCGTGGATGTCCCGGAATTCATTTTCACGGCCAGGCTTTTTTCCGCCCAGCCCATCCGTGATGCTTACGTGCGGATGCTACAGATCATGAACCACTACGACGCGCTGCCTGCCGCCCGGCAACAAGCCTTCGACCAATCACTGGACAGGTTTCTGCACGCCGACTTCAGCCAGCAGGTTGTCATCGCGCTATCTTATCAAACCAACGATCCCATGTCTCAGCGGAACATGGACAAGTGGTTCAATACTCAAACCAACGACACATTAAAGCAGAACGCGTATCTCTTCAGCCCCATCGCGGGCCAGTTGGAGTTGCTCAAGTACTTTCCCAACCAGGGCGGGCTGGGGGCCGAATTCGTCTTCCCGCGAATATTCAAGGGCGAGCCCATCCTCCAGCCCGGAGCTGGTAAAATGCGCTTCCAACTCTCTTACCAGCCTCAGATCCACCAGATCATGTACATCGACTTCGATCCTAAAGAAATGACCTATAAAGACCAGTTTTCGTACTGAGAAGGATCCATCGGTCATGAATCGCTATTTGTCCTGCGCGCTCTTTATTTTTCTCGCCGTATCTCAAGCCTCCGCTTCTAGCTCGACGCTGCCCAGCGGCGCCGAGTTCCCCTCCTGGGAGAAGCCGCTCCATTTTACGCACACGTACTTCGTCAACGGCCAGGCGGCGAATGCCGACGACAATGGCCCCGGCACCGAGCAGCGGCCCTTCCGCACCATCGGCGGTGCGGCGCAGATTCTCAAGCCGGGCGAGCGCGTGGTCATCGCTGAAGGCGTCTACCGCGAGTTCGTCCGTCCGGCGCGCGGCGGCGCCGGCCCCGACGCGATGATCAGCTACGAGGCCGCGCCCGGCGCCAAGGTTGTGGTGAAGGGTTCGGCCGTTGTGACCGGCTGGCGTCCCAGCCAGGGCTGGAACTTCGGCTTCGATCCGGTGACCCACAAGCCGGTACAGGCCTGGGAACTGCCGCTCTCGCCGGCGCTCTTTCACGACGGGTACAACCCCTTCGAAGTGGACAACGTGATCGGCAACCGCTACTGGCTGCGTTATGCCGAGGACAACATGGCGACGTACTTCCGGCGGCGAGGCATGGTGTTCGTGGACGGCCATCCGCTCGAGCCGGTGGAGCTCTCGACCGAGCTTGCCGGCCCCTCGAAGCAGTCAATGAACTTCTTCAGCACCGTTCACTGGTCGCCGCTCTTCCAGGAGTTCTCGCCCTATGCAGGCAAGGTCTGGATTGAAACCAACGGGATGACGCTGCACATCCGCCTGGCCAACGACGAGGACCCTTCGCGGCACACCCTTGAGATCACCACCGAGGAGCAGGTTTTTTCGCCCCTCGAGCGCTACCAGTCCTACATTCGCGTGAAGGGGATCACCTTTCAGCACGCGGGCAACGGCTTTCCGGTGCCGCAGCGCGGCATGGTCTCCACCAACCGCGGCAATCACTTCATCTTCGAAGACAACACTTTCGAGTGGGCCAACAGCGTGGGCCTAGACATCGGCAACGAGGACTGGCAGGCGAGCCGTCCCCCACAGCCGGTCGGCTTCGATGTCATCCGCGGCAACACCTTCCGCTATTGCGGCATCGAGGGACTGGGCGGCACGGGAGGTCCGCGGGATACGCTGGTCGAGCGGAACCTTTTCGAGTGGATCGGCTGGCAGGACGCGGCGATGATGTCGGAGTCCGGCGGCACGAAGATGCATACCGCCCGCAATCTTCTGTTCCGCAACAACGTGCTGCGCCACATTCGCCACGCCAACGGCATCTGGCTCGACATCGGCAACGCCAACGTGCGCATTACCGGCAACCTGTTTGCCGACATTCCCGGCAACGTGAACCCGCACGCCGTTCACATCGAAGGCAGCGAGGAGCTGAATGAGATCGACAACAACATTTTCTCGCAGCTTACGGGCGGCATCCTGATCCGCGACACGAACAACGTCATCATCGCCTACAATCTATTCCTTGATTGCGACGAGGTGGGCGTGGACACGGTCTCGGGGATCAACGGTCCGCGGCCCATCTTCGGCCATACCATCGACGTGCACGGCCTGATGGTGTACGGCAATATCTTTGCGCGCATGGGCCGCTCGGCGATTGAGTTTACCAACGCCCGCAACGATGCCGACGGCAATGTCTACGCGGGGCCGCAGGGGCCGTTCGGCTTCGGCTTTGGCCCCTACCTGCGCGTCAAGACTCCGGAGCCGCCGGAGTGGGACAACCTGAGGTCCTGGCGCGAGCAGCACGGCTGGGACAAGAACGGCGCCGAAGGCCGGATTACAGCTTCGCTCGACCCCGACAAGCTCACGCTGTCGCTGACGGTTCAGGGCGAGATCAAGCCGGTCAAGGCATGGAAGTCCATCGACACGGATTTCTATGGAAAGCCCGCCGCGGGCACCCGCCTGCCCGGCCCATTCCCGGACTTGCTGACCGGCCCAGCAACCCGCAGCATCGATCCGCGCAGATCCTTTGGAGACCCTACCGACGGCCGGTAGCGCAGACCGCCGCTTTCGCGGCCTGCGGTTCTTCGCAACGTTGGATAAGACTAGTAGCCTAATAACGTCATCAGCAGATCACGATTCGGGACAGACGCGGACCGCAAAGGCGGCGGTCCGCGCTGTCTCATACGCGCTTGACAGGCTTGAAGCGCGGCGCTAAGGTTGAGTCATCGAGGGTTCTTGGGAGACACCCATGCCAGCCGCACCCCGTTCCACGGAAGGCATCCGAGGGGTCCCTGTCGGGAGAGTCGTATTCTGCCTTGCCTTAAACCTCGCTGCACTTTCGGTTCGACAGATTTGCTGCCAGGCGACGCTTGACTTTGCCGGGCAGACCGGCACCCCCAATCCGCCTCTATCTTCAGCAACTGCGGTAAGGACGACCGTTGTCCTTGCCGGTCAGGTCCGCAGTTCCGACGGCCATGCCATACGCACCGGCGTAATCGTGACTTTGGAAACCGTGGATCACGTGCCGATGGCAACCAAACAGGCCGATTCCGACGGGCAGTTCGAGTTTGATTCCGTGCCCGGCAACGCCGTTCTCCTGCGGGTCTCGGCGCAGGGATTTCATACGTTTCAGCAACGCCTGGACGAGGTGATATTCGTCCAATATCGTACCGTCATCAATGTCGTCCTTAAACCGGTGGCTCAAGGCGGAAGCGAGGAGGCTGCTCCCGCCGTTTTAACTGACCAGAAGGCGCCGCAGAAAGCTCGCGACGAACTGGTTAAAGGGGTTCAGGCGCTTTTGAAAGAGAAGTATTCGGACGCTCGCACTCACTTTGAAAAAGCGATTGCCATATATCCGTGTTATGCCCGGGCGCAAACCGAGTTGGCCATCGTGTTGATCCCATCGGGGGATTTCACCCTGGCTGAATCGGCGCTGCGCAAGTCAGTCCAATGTGACTCGGGGTATAACCAGGCACGCTTGGTGCTGGGCCAGCTTCTGAATATGCAGAAGAGGTTCGGGGAGAGCCAGAAGACCCTGCGCGAGGCCATCCGCTTTGCCCCGAGCTCGTGGGAATTGTACTACCAGCTCGGGGTCGCAGACTTCGGTCTGGGTGAGTACGCCAAGTCAGCAGAAGAGTTCGAGCAGGTCCTCAGTTTTAACCCTGCACCCCCCTCGTACTACTTTGCGAGAGCGGCGGACGCCTATCTGGCCCGGAAGACGTATGACAAAGCTTACGCGAAGATGCTGGATTACCTGCGAATCGACCCACACGGGCAATTCGCCGGGAAGATCCGAGCAACGATTCAGAAAATGGAAGCCCAGGGAGTCCTAACCAAGTCCATGGAGAACGCCGCCCAAACCGAGAAGGAGTGAGCCGACACAGGCTAGCGCGGCAGGCCGAGCTTTCCGTTATCTCCATCCTGGCGCGAACCCTCCCCACTCCGGTTGCCGCGGCCCAGCACGGAAAAGACGCGGACGCGTCAGACGATGGGCAGTCAGCCCTGCTTGCTTACACGCCGCCCACAGGGATTTTCACTGAACCGAGATTGCCGGAGGCTGGATCGCGCACCACCAGTTCCAGCGACGTCGCTCCCGGGACGAGGTCCACCCATTTCTCCATCTGCAACCCTTTTCCCTGAAGGCGCTGCGTTCCGCCGGCCACGACGCGCATTTTCACGTCGTATCGGGAAGCATCCAGAACCTTGCCGTCAGGTCCAGTCTGGGCAAGAACCAATGCCAGTCGCACGCTCCCGCCCTCGCTCCCACCCGGAAGCGTGATGTCGTGCATGTCCACGTTGATGCCCAGCAGAGCGCGGTCCTTATGAAATGGGACGACCTTGTTGGTCGCCATATTCCGGCGGGTGTCGGTCTTATGAGTGACTTTTTCGAGCGTGACCCTCAGCCCCAGGCCCGTCGAGTCCAGCGGGCCGTAAATGGCTTGATTGAACTGGGTGTCGACCTGGTCTCCGGTCTTTGGAGTTTTCGAAGTTTCCTGGGTGGCGAAATATCCTTGGCGGTAACGCAAGTGGACGCCGTGTCGCGAAACCTCGACTTTAAGTGAATGATACTTATTGTCCCAGCGGATGTCATGAGGGTAAAAACCCAGTGTGTAGCTGGCTTCGGAATCATCTGCGGCGGCTCGCATGACGTGGGCGAGGTCATTGGTGTTGGTGAACGCTTGCCCGCCGGTTGCGCTCGCCAGTTCCTTCATCGTGCCCACCGTGGAATAGAATTCGTTCCAGTCCGTCGTCCCCGGCGCCGCCGCCACCAACCCGCGCGGATCGACGGGATAAATGGCCAGGTCGGCCTTGTTCAGAGCTGAGTTTAGCGTTTTGTACGCCCGACCGAAATCCGCCGCAAAGTGGATCTGGTCCCGCGTGTCGCCTGGCTGACGATCCCCCACAAAGCCAATTGAAACCGGAAAGCTGCTGGAAACCCAGATCAAGTTCTTTCGCCCGGGAAACTGACCTAGATAATTCGCAATGGCAATCAGCGCGTCCAGGGTGCGCTGCATGCGGTCGACGGCGAAGGAGGAGCTCTCATGACCCTGAAATTGGTTCATTATCGCCTGCATCTGAGCCATGGCGGCGGCCTCGCCCGCCGCTCCCGCGGCAGCGCCCGCCGCTGCGCCGGCGGGCGCGCTGCTGCCGGTCCCCAAAGCTGGGTTCGACGAGGTACCCGCCAAGGTCGACGGGTCGGCGGATGAGGGAATAGGTGAGCCCATCACGTTGATCGACGCTTGGTCCGCTTCGCCAGGATCGGTCTGAGGCGGCGCCGAGCCCGCAACTTCCCTCGGGTTGCGAATCTTCGCATTTCTCAGAGCCGCCAGCAGAAGCTGCGGGTTGCTGGTGAAATTCTGCAGCACATCGAGGTGCTCACCCAGCGAAAAGATGGCGACGCGGTCCTCAGGCCTGAGCGCTTCAAGAAACCGGACCACTTCCGTGCGGGCCCAACTTTGGTCATGAAAGCTGGTGTTCAGGCCGTCCAGGAGAACCAGCGTGACGCTCGGCAGCGCGCCCTGGACGCGGTTGGAAAACACATTGGGCGGCAAAGGCTCGACAGCCGTGGGAGTCGTGGGAAGCCCCGAAAAGACCTCGATGGGAACCTCTTTGCCGTTGTCATAAAGCTTAAAATCGCCTTTCGTCAGGCCTTTGATCGCCTGCCCCTTGGAATCCCGGGCCACCACACTGACTTCCACCAGGTGCGTTTCGACTCGAAGGATAGCCTCGTTCTTGGCGGCGCGGATGGCCGCAGATGTGCCCGTCAGCACGGTTGCGGCGACGCACCCTAGGAACAACATCGTCCAGGTCTTCATGCGTCATCGACTCCTTTCCCGGATGAGGCGCCTCCACCTTGGGGCTTCCGGACCTCTGCCTCTGGAGATTATAAGGCCAGATGGCCTGGCGTTTTCATTTTTCTTATGCGTCAGCCGTGAGGCCGCTAGCTGCCCGCCCAAGGCTGGCGAAGGTTCCTGGCAGCTCTTAGGACCACAAGCCGCGCACCTGGCGGAGCACGATTTGGTGCATAGGCCTGCCAGGTTCAAGCCGTCAGTAGGGCCGCTGGCTCTCGGTGATGCCGGGCCAGTGGTCGGTGCGGAACGGCGCGGCAGGCAGGCCCGCTCCATTGAAGAGATTGGCAGCCGGATTGGCCTGCCAGGCGTAGCGGACTTCCCGGGGATTGGGCACCGCAGGGGATAAGACGACGATCGTGTCGCCCTCGATGTGGGCCTCGGCCCAGACCCATTTCCGGTCTTCGCCGGCGATGGAGAACTCTTCGAGCTTTGGGCCCTTCACGATCAGGCCGCCGTCGGTGTGGGCGAAGTGAAGGCGTATCGCCCTGGGAAGCCGTTCGACGGAAGCGAGGGTGGGACCGGAATAGACCACAGGCAGGCCGTAGTAATTCGCCAGTGCGCACCGCGCGAGGCGTTCACCGACCGGGAGCTTGTCCTGGGGATGAATGTTGTCCGGGTCGCCAGTATCAGCAGTCACGGCGAGGCACGAGTTGGGGACCGAGGCGGCGGTGAGCGCCTGCGATTCGCGGGTTTCCGCCCAGGCGTCATCGATCGGCGTGGCGCTGCGATGCTTGAAAGCGGGCAGGCTAACGATGTAGAAGGGAACATTGCCCTGGGCAAAGAGCCTGCGCCAATCCGCGATCATCGCGGGCAGCAGCTTGCGGTAGTGGTATCCGCGTTCGGAGTTCTGCTCGCCCTGGTACCACAAAACCCCGGCGATGGAGAGCGGCGCAATGGGCTCGAGCATGCCTTCATAGAGGACGGTTGGCATGACAGGCCAGTTCTCATACGCGATGGGCAATGGTTGCGGCGGCCGCGCATCCACGCTCAACTGCCCCTTCCACTGGCCTGCCAGCGGAAGGGCGGTCTTGCCGCCGAGCAGCAGGCGCAGTTCTTCCGGCTTACCCAGGAAACCTCCATCGGGTTTCGTCTTGAGCACGCGAATCGCCACAACGTTGCGTCCGGGCCTGAGCACGCCGCCGCCGATGAAATAGACGCGAGGGTTCTCGACCCAGGCGCTGGCGCCGACCTGAACGCCATTGATCCAGGCCGTGTCCATCCGCTCCACAGAACCGAGGAAAAGCAAGGCCCTCCCGGCCGGGACGGGATCCGGCAGAATAATCACCTTCCGGAACCAGGCAACGGCCGGAGTGTCCGGCACACCGAGCTCGGCGAATCCTCCCGGGACGCTGACAGTCTTCCAACTCGAGTCGTCGAACGTGGGCGCGGCCCAGTTGCCTTTGACCCCCAAGTCGTACTGGTCGTACCAGTGCATGACGTAGTTGCCATACTCAGGCGCCCCCGCCGCGGCGAGCCGATCAAGCTCGGCTAAGGGAATGTCGAAGTCCTTGATCGCGCGAAGAGCCGCAACGCTGGTCCAGGCTTCGGCGGGTGTTCCGCCCATCGCATCGACAACCAGGCCGATGGGAACGTGTGTCTCCTCGTGGACCTTGCGAGCGAAGTAGTAACCGACCGCCGAAAGCCCCCCGGCGGTTTCGGGTGTGACGGCCTTCCAGTTTCCTTCCACGAGGTCCGTGTGGTGGTAGGCCGCGTGGCCGGCAACGTCAAAGAAGCGGATCTCAGGATGATTCGCCGCCTTCACTTCGTCGGCGCCATTGCGTGCGAACCGTAGCGGCAGCCCCATGTTCGACTGGCCGCCGCACAGCCAGACGTCGCCCACGACGACATTGTGCAGTTCGAGGGTCTCGCGGCCGGAGATCCGGAGCGTGTAGGGGCCGCCGGCGGGAGGAGGCTGAATCCTCACCTCCCAGCGGCGGTCGGCCCCGGCAATCGCGGAGGCCGTGTTGTCTCCAACCTGGACGCGGATCGTCCCGCCGGGTTCGGACCATCCCCAGAGGGTGTTGGCCTTGCCGCGCTGCAAGACCATGTTGTCGCCGAAGATCGGGCTGAGGAACGGAAGCGGCTTGACCGCCGCGGACGATTCGGCCTTGGCCGCGGCCTGCCCGTCGGCTGACGGGCCGCCTGACGGCGCGACCAGAAGCAAGGTTGCTGCCGCCACGGCGAGCAAGCATCTGGAGATCATTCGTCGGAACTCTGATGCGCTATGCACTTGGCTTTCCGGAGCTTCGGTTTTTGCTTCCTCCCAATCGGCGATCGAGGATGATCAACCGACAATTAGTTAGGGGGTGCCGGGGCCGTCTTCGACTTTAGGCGCAGGCGCCGCGGGAGTGCGGCGCTGATTCTCGTTCTCCGTGGCGCTCACGTTGAACAACTCGAAGTTCGAGTAGCGATGTTCATTGCGCAGGCGCTTGCGACTCCAATCGACGGCCACGAACACTCGCTGCGGAAGCCAGAATTCCTCCGTGAACTTCTTGAATCGCACCGCGCCAAAGTCGATTTCAGTGGTCTGGCGCTCCAGGCGTATTTCGGGCAGTGGCTTCAAGAGATCCTGGCGCAGGCGAACGATTTCGTAGGTCCCGGCATCGATCCAGGCCAAGCCTTGGAAGTACGTCGGCTTGGGGACGCCGTTTACGCGGAAACCTCCGGCGATACGCGCCTTGTCCGGATATTGCGCGAAGGCCACGACGTAATACTCTCTTCCCTCGGATTTCTGACGCCCCAGATAACGAAATTGGGCGTCGCCGCGGTAGAAGGGATGAAAGTAAAGCGCCGCAGAGGTGAATCCGGAAGTCAGCATATACCCGTCATCCAGACCTTTCAGCGTTGCCTTGCCCCCGTTCTTGTCTGCTCGGTACTCGGTGATGCCCGGTCCGGTGGGATCCGGCTCCATCAGCCAAAGATAGTTGAACTCCTGGTCTTGGCTCCCTGCAATCTTGCCGTGACGTTGCAGTTTTTCCTGGTGAACCTCCTCCACGGATACGGTGCTGGGAAAATCGTGGAAAGAAGCTGCTACCCTCTTGCCGGTTTCGTCCAGGATAGACGCTAACAGGCTCTGGTCGGCCGCGGGCTCCAGCCCTTTAAGCCCGGGAATGGTTTGAATCAATTTGTCGGTGGGCAGGTCCATGCTAAAGATGCCCCCAGTCGAGGCAAGGTCCTCTCTCTCCCGGGTCTGGATGTCCAGCCATAGCTGGCGAATCTGCGGAGCCATTTTTTTCACATCCCGGCCGGCGAGGTACGTCGTCAATTCGCGGTCAGCCTCCCTGTAACTGTCGAGATGGAGCAAGGCCTCCGCGCGCATCAGGTGCGCATCCCGGCCGGCGCCGGCAGCGATAGCCTTCTGAAGCTGGTCGCTGGCGTACTCCCAGTTCTCCAGCTCCAATTGCGTGCGGCCGAGTTCCTGAAGGGCCAGCGGGTCTTGCGGGGCAGATTTGAGCGCCTCGAGCAGAAAGTCCGCCGCCCTCTTCGGATCGTGAAGCCAGGTCTCCATCACGCCATACGCGATGTCGGATTCCGGACGCGCTTTGGCGTGGTCGCCGTGCATTGTCGTGATGGCTTCACCGAAATTGCGTTCCGCGCCGTCCCAATCGTTCATGGCGAGCTGCGCCAAGCCCCACATGGTTCGGCACTCCGCGCAGGAAGGATCGCGGCCTGCCACCCTGGCAAAATTGGCAACCGCGCCAACCGGATTGTCCTCGATCAAAAACTCGTTCACGCCATGCGCATAGTCCTTGGCCGACTTCCCTGACAAGCCGTCAGCGGAGGATAGCTGCTTAAGTCGTGGGGCCAAGTCGGCGATCAGGTCCTCCTGGAAAAGCAAATTCGCATCCTCGCGCAGATCGCGCAAAGTGATGGTCAGCTTCCACGTCTTGCCGGACGTGCCGAAGTCCACGATTTCGTGAGCGGGCATATAGCCGCGCTTGTCCGCCTTCGCTTCCACTCCAAAGCCTATATCGCTTTCTTGGCTAATTTTCATTTCGGTGCTGAACTCTCCCCGATCGTCGGTGTGAAGTTCCCGGATGACGGCCGCCATCTTGGTCGCTCTAATCACCACTTTGGCGCCGCGGATGGGATCGCGCCGGATGTTCTGCACCTTGCCGTTAACCGTGTAGGTCCGCTGGATGAAGTCGGACTGGCTGCGCGAGATGGGGCTTATCGCCCCCCCCACGCCGGCGGGAGGGCCACCACCGTGTTGCGCAACCACCAGGCGCACGGCTGCCAAGAACACTACAATTCGGATCGATGTTTTCATAGTCACAGCTCCTCCGGTGGCTCCCGGGAAAGGCTTCGCACGCAGTTGCGGGCTAGTCCCGTTCCGGTTGCATAGCATATTCGAGAACGGTGGCAAGAGCAAGCGACCCAATTTGCAGGTAGTGTCCTAAATGTGTGTTGGCTTTTTGAGGGGTACTGTTACTTCCGTGCAATGGCTTGTTACGCACTCTGAACCTATGCTTCTCACTGGCCCGGCGACTCCACAAGTTTCGTTGTCGAAACTTCTCAACTCAGGCCGGGGAACTGGAATTACGAGACCATTTTTGGGATCGAGAGAGAGGCATGAGGGGTCTGATGAGCCCAGGATCAAGGGAAGGTCTGAAGTACGATCGGGCCTACTCTAAAAACCTGTATGATGCTGCCCGTCCATGCTGGATATGTGGGGCGCGAACATTCGATAAAGTTAGGTCTCCTCTCCCTCTACACTGGGCAGTGAGAGTATTTGGACTCCAATTGTGCCGATGTGGGGGCTGCCACCGATTTCGCTTTGTGCTCAGAAGCAGGTTTAGAAACCGTAGCTCTTAAAGACCAGATCTGCTTAGGTGTAAGGATTTTTGGTAGAGATGGAAGGATTGTTGCTGAGATAAGAGATAATGAGTTTTCAAGTAACCCCAATAACTATTTTCGGAAAGAACGACCGGATAAGAGCACGCTGATTGTTTATGACCAAGAGGACAAAAAGGTTCTAGACGTTCGTTTTCTTAATCCAACTACAGTCCGATTCCTTGGTATCTTAAATTACCCTAACTCCATGGGACCGCTTGTCATTTCCAAGACCGGGGGGACATTTTTCGATGGAATGTGCGCGGCCTATGACGTGATCGATTTCGATATTAGATGATTACAGCTAAATTACCAACACACATTTAGGACAGTGCCAATTTGCAGTTTGCCAGCTTCTTAGTCTGGGGTTTGAACCACGGGAAATCGATATACGTTTATGCTAAAGGGCGCAACGGATAACGCCTGGGAAACCTTGCCTATCTCTCTCGTCTCGACCTGCGGCTTTTGGCCGACGCGATTAGAGGCATCGAAGTCCTTCCCCCTCATCTGCCACAACGCAGATTCCTGCGGATCCATCAGCCTTCACTCCTGTCAACTTCTTACGCTCTGCGTTGGCGTCCCTGTGCGGCGGTTCATGGCCGCGGCCGGAAGGCCGCCAGGCTATGCGGCTCGATCTGCAATTCATAGCTGACCAGATGAGCCTCCGGCGTGCTTCCCGGGCCGCGCGGGCCGAACCACCCCCATCTCCCTCCGGCCAGCGGCTCACCCGCGAGCGTCGCCCCCGTCATCAAATTCTCCAGGCGCGCCGAGCCGCCCGTGATCCTCACTGCCACCGGATGATCGAGGAAAGACTCCACCACGAAGGCGCCGTTGTTGTATTCAAAGAGACTCACTTGCGCCGGAGCTTCGAACTGCACGGGCAATTCCAGCCCCAGATATCTCCGCAGGGCGTCGAGCACCCCGCTGGGCAGGCGGTAGAAATCGTTCATGCTTTCCGGCACCGTCAAGACGTACAGTTCCCCTTTCCCGTAATGATCCATCAGCAGCAGCGGCACGCCCCGACCGGCGGCCAAGCCGCGCACCACCGCCCAATCCTCGTTGGTGTAGAAGTGAATCTCGGGAAAGAGAATGGGACTCGAGGAGCCCAGCTCGGTGCCGCTCCCGAAGCCGCGTCCCTCGACGTAGGAGGTGGCGGCCAGAACCTGCCCGGTAACGCGCATGTCCGTAATCTGATCCATGCCGCGATCCTGGAGAGCGCGCAGCAGGCCGCTGGTGATGATCACGTTGTCTCCGCCGCGCAGGTGTTGCTCGATCTTCGCCACGATATCCGCATCGTACTTCGCCGCCTCGGTCAGCAGCACGCTTTTCGCCTGCGGCCACGCGGGGTACATCTCAATGGGGATTCCCATCATGCCCAGCGCGGTTTCCAGAAAATCCTCGCCGCTGGAATGATAGGGCCGATAGCAGCTCAGGCCCACCGGCGCGCCCAGTTCGCCCGCCACCTGGTCCACCCGGCGCAGGGCGTAAGCCGCCGCATCCGCCAGCAGAGCGTCTTTCGCTCCCGGAGTGCCCGGAAAACCGCAGCATTCACTCAGCATTTGGAAATAATTGAAAGTCGTGGGCCGCATCTGCCAGGCCGTGCGCTCCCCCGCTTCCGCCGACCGCAACAGGTCAGTGTACTCAAACAGGTTAATGGCGGGCGCCTTGGCGAGAATCGTGTCCCAAAGCTGCTCGGCATAACGATCGATCGACCCCATGGAGATCGGATCCACCCATCCGCCGCCATTGCGTCCCGGCGCAATGTTCTCGAAATACCGGAAGATTTCGTAGCTCTCGTACTGCTGCAATTGCTGGTCCGTGACGATGGGATCGCGCGTCTCATCCCCCGTCCAGATCTCGGGAAAAATCTGCGGTTGGTGCTCGAGATCGAACCCCATCCCCTGGAATGACGGATAGAAGTTGGGGAATTTGATGATCACATGCACCTTGGGATTGGCCTCCTTCGCCGGCTTCAGAATCAGGTCGCGCGACACCTCATCCATCGTCTGGAGCCGGAACTGGTCCCACGTCTGCTTGCCCTTGGCCGCGATGTCGGACTCGCTCTTGGTATTGAAGAAGAACAGGTCGTCGAGAATGAACTCATCGAAATGGCGCGCCGTCAGGGCGCACACGCGGCTTACCAGCGCCCGATCGGCGGGGTCGGTGTAGTCCAGCGTGCGGAACTGCCCTCCCCCCCCAGGTCCCAGCAACGCCATGCCTCCCGCCACCGCCACACCCTGCGACTCGAAGAAACTCTTTACGTGAGCCAGCGCGGCGTCATCCGCCGTCGTCCCACTGCGATAGCTTTCAATGAATACCTTGTCCACGTGTAACCGGCTGCTGATGGTGTTCCAGCTCGATTGCATCCAGCCCGGCTCGCGTTCCATCCGCTGCACCGCGTATACGGGAATAAAAATTGTGACTTTAAAATTCCGGTAGGCCTGCGGCTCTGCTCCTGCCAACAAGGCCGGCATCAGTAGAATCACGGCAGCGCACAACCCGCGTCTGCGCAGCATCGTTTTCTCCTCTCTCAACTGTTCTTTCGAATCAGGGACTCCGACTCTTCCAACGTACGCGGTTTCATCCACAGGGGTTGGATGCCCAGAAGAACAAAACCTTCCTGTAAGGGGAGAGTGTTTTCACTTGACATCCCCTTTCATAGAACCCTTTTCAGCCCACGCGGATCATCGACAGGATGGTTCTCGCCACACGATGTCAAATCGGCCACCTAATCAGCGGCCGGCTGGAAGAGCCTGGGCGCGAAGTCGTTCAGATCGCGCCGCCAGGTGAGCCACTCGTGCGACGTGCCGGGCGACGGGAAGTACACGTACTTGATTCCCGCCTTATCGAGCATGGCGCGGAAGGCGCCGATGGCGTGGGGGAATGGTTCGGGCTCCTCGGTGCCCATGCCGATCCACAGCAGTTTGACTTTCGCGTTGAATGCGGCGCCGTCCTTGAAAATCCCAGTGAACGCCGTGGCCGGATCGAGCGCTTCGGTGCTGAGCCCGTTCATTGTGCCGCTAAAGCCGGCCATGTAGGCGAAGGTGTCCAGGTTGTGGGTCGCCAGATGGAGCGCCTGATTGGCTCCCATGGAGAGGCCCGCTATAGCCCGGTGATCGCGGTCCGGAATAGTGCGGAAGCTGGAGTCGATCATGGGTAGGACGTCCTTGGTGATCACGTCCTCGAAGGCAGTGAAATCGCCCGGTCCCCTGGCGCTGGGCGGTCCGAAGGGCCCCGCCGGCCGCGAGGCGTAACCGTTGTCCATGACGATGATCATCGGCACCGCCTTCTTTTCAGCGATGAGATTGTCCATGATGAGGTTGGCGTGGCCCTGGAAGATCCACCCGGTCTCATCCTCGCCCATGCCGTGTTGGAGGTAGAGCACCGGGTAGCGCGCGCTCAGATTGGTGTCGTAGTCCGGTGGCGTGTAGACGAAGCAGCGCCGCCAGGCGCCCGTAATCTTCGAGTGGTAGACGCGGATGCGGACATCGCCGTGCGGCACATCCTTCGCCAGATAGTAGTCCGGGCCGTCCTCGGGCACCTCGATCCCGCTCGCGTCCTTGCCGGTGCCGAAGTACGCGTGGCTGCCGGGATCGTTCACGCGGACGCCATCGACGATAAGCTGATAATAATGGAATCCCTCGACCAGCGGCGGAGTGGTCACGCTCCAGGTGCCGTCCGCGTCGCGGGTCATCGGATACTGCTTGTGCATGATGTCGACCGCGACGCTGCGGGCCTCCGGCGCCTTGAGCTGAAAGGCCACGCTATGGTCGGCCAGAATGCGAGGATACTGGGCGTCCATCACGTTCGTCGTGGCGGGCCGCGCATCTTCGACCCCGGAGGCGCGGACGCCCTCCGGCGAGCGCCGCCACGCAAAGTAGGCATCGAGCGCCTTGAGCCCTTCCTCGTTGGGAACCGGTCCGGTGTGGGGCGTTCCGGCGAAGTACATCAGCTCGGGAGACTGGTGGCTGAATTCCGGCCAGTTGGGCATGCCCTTTCCGTTCGGGTCGACGTATTTGGCGAAGTTGGTCCAATAGGTGGACATCGCGTCGGAGATGGCGCGGTCCGCCTCCGTGGGCTGCTCGTTGTGGAGTTCGTTCAGGTGGCCGAAGACGTACGCAACCTCCCGGCCATGCGGCGCACCGAGGTCAGGCTGGGGCGAGTTGGCAGGCGGCTCCGGGTGCTGGTCGAAGTAGTAATAAAAGACCTTGGACTTCCCGAGCTTCGACTGAAGCTCTGCCCAGACCCAGGTGTGCCAGCCGAACGCCGCGTCACGGCTCAGGTCGCGGGCGGTCTTAGGCACCGCCGTCTCGCCAACAGGGTAGGCCTTCAGCAAGCTGTCTGCGAAACCGGCGTAGCGTTTGTGCACGCCCTCCATATACTCCCGAGGCGTGCGGTCATGGGAAAAGCTCGCCCCCTCATCCGAGTTGTATCCGATCAGGACCGGGACGTCGTTGAACTGTTTGGCGGCGTAGAGCGTGTATTGGTCGTTGGGGATGACCCAACCGTCAATGATCGGCCAGGCCAGCCCTCGTGTGGTGGCCAGAATCTTGTCCGCCGGCAGCTTGCGCAGGTCGGCGAGCGAAGCGGCGCCCGCCGTCCGGGCAAGCAACGCGCCGGCCCGTTCGGCGTCGGCGAGCTTTCGCATATTCTCGCCTGGCGCGCCAGCGGAACGCGGCGGGCCAAAGGAGCCGCCGCTCTCCGAGACCGCGCCGTCGAACAGCCCCTTGGCCAGGGGCGAAGCGCACAACATGCTCACCGCAATGCCGCCCGCCGACTCGCCGAAGATGGTCACCTTGTGCGGATCACCGCCGAAGGCCGCAATGTTCTTCCGGATCCACTGCAGGGCGGCGATCATGTCGAGAAGGCCGTAGTTGCCGGAGACGTGCTCGGGCGACTCCGCGCTCAGTTCCGGATGCGCCAGGAAGCCCAGCGAGCCGACGCGATAGGCGATGCTGGCCAGCACCACGCCTTTGCGCGCCAGGACCTCACCGCTGTAGGTGGGGATCGAGGTGGCGCCGCCGTTGAATCCGCCGCCGTAGATCCAGACCAGCACGGGGATGCGGTCGGAGGCGGACCGCGCCGGCGTCCAGACGTTCAGATAAAGGCAGTCCTCGCTCATTGCGGGTGGCTTGCCTCCGTTCGGCGGCGGGCCGAAGCCGCCTTGCACGCACTGTGGCGCGAACTTGTCGGCGGGACGCACGCCGGTCCACTTCGCGGCCGGCTGCGGCGCGCGCCAGCGCCGATCGCCGACGGGCGGGGCGGCGAACGGGATGCCGCGGTAGACGGTGAGTCCATCTTCTTTTGTGCCCTGTAGGACACCCTGCTCAACTTTCGCAGTGGTGCCAGCGGACACGCTCATCCAGGGCGCCGCCGCGACGACAACTGCCAGCAAAAACGTCTTCATCTTCGGTCCTCTCTTTCGCTGCAGACGCTCAGCGCGCGGCCTTGATTACCGCATCGAAGGCCGGTTTGGGCCCGCCCTCGCGGTCGAAAAGAAGTGGGTAGTTGGTTCTTCCTCGTACGGGCCAGTTGTTTAGCCAAGAGCTGGCATCAGTGACCCCCCAAAAAGTTACGCGTGTGAGCTCGCCCCGGTGTTTGAGGAACAACGCAAACAAAGCGGCGTACCTTTCTGCCAGTGTCTGTTGGACCGAATCCGGCAGCCCGTTCGAGTAGGGATTGAGTTGGGATTGCAACTCGACATTAGCCGAGATATCCGCGCCATGGTGCTGCAGGGCCGGAGGCAATACGTCAACGTCGAGTTCCGTAATCATCACCTTGACACCGAGTTGTGCGAAGGCGGCGATGGTCGCGTCCACCTGATCGGTCGAGGGCCAGTCGATTCTGTAGTGCCCTTGGAGACCCACACCGGTTATCGGCACGCCCTGAGCCCTGAGTTTCTTGATCAACTCGATTGCGCCCTGCCGCTTGGCTTCATTCTCCAGCGAGTATTCGTTGTACTGTAGTTCCGCCGTGGGATCAGCTTCATGCGCGAACTCAAAGGCCTTGGCAATGTAGTCCTCGCCAATGATCTTCAGCCAGGGCGTTTGGCGGAGAGTGCCATCTTCGTTGAGCGCCTCATTGACCACATCCCAGCCATTGACGCGGCCTTTGTACCGGCCGACGACCGTTTGGATGTGTTCCCGCATGCGCTTCAAAAGCGTTTCGCGATCGACGGGATTTCCTTTCGCATCCTCGAAGACCCATCTGGGCGTTTGCTGATGCCACACCAGCGTGTGGCCGACGATAAACATGTGATTCTTCTCGCCGAAGGCAGCGTACTTGTCGGGCAGATCGAAATTGTAGCGGTCCGGTTGAGGATGAACCATCTCCCATTTCAAAACGTTCTCCGGCGAGATGGAGTCGAATTGCGCCTTGACGAGGGCGGCCTCGCGAACATTACGTTCGGTGAATTCGGCTGGGTTGAGCGCGGCCCCGATGAGGAAAGAAGCTTTGAAGGCGTCTTTAAGCGTTGACGGAGGCTGCTCAGCCGCCCAAAAGCTCAATGCGAGAAGCAGAAGATTCAAAGCGATGGCCGCAATGGACATGGTTCGCAGATGTTGCCTGATGGAGCATCGAACGGAACATTTCATGACGTGCACTCCTTTCGCCGTTCTGCCAATCCCCCCGCGCTCACAAGTTGTTGATCAGGATCTCCTCGATGACGCCGCGGTTCGCCGCTGGTTTTAAGTGCGCCTCAATCAAGCGCTCGTGAGGCAGGCGCGCTACGCGCTCCTTCAGCTTGCGGATCGCTTTGATGTTGAGCTCGACGGCCTTCTCGACCGGCATGTTCTCGGGATTGATGTCGATCCCGCAATAGCCGTTGTAGCCGTGCGCCCACAGCGTGTACAGCAGCGCCTCGGCCTCAGCCGGGTTGATCGCGCCGACGTTGTTGTCCTGGTCGTAGTTGCCGTCTGGCTGGCTGTTCCAGTGGGTGTGGGCCAAGCGGCCTTCCATCATCACGAGCGCGTAGGCAGCCGGCAGCATTTCGTAGCTCATCTTGACGTGCCCGATCTCAGGGTTGAGGCCGACCAGACAGTGCCCCTCGGCCAGTAGCCTTTGGTTCTCAGCGTTCTTGAGCATTCCCTCGACGCGCATGGCGGCCAGGATACCTTCCGCCGTCGTGCGGTAGATGTTGTTGGGCGCCGGCTCATAGCCTTTGGGCTCGATGGCGATGCGAACGCCCGGCACCTCGTCCATGGCCTCGGCCATGCCGGTCTCGAACAGGTTCCACATGTACATGAAGGGTTTGCCGTGCAGATACCGGTAGCCGTCCATACCCGGCCAGGAGATGGCCGTGTCCGCGCCGATCTCCTTGACCAACTTGAGCCCATTGACCGCAATCTTCTTGGCTCTCTCGCGCACTTTGGGATCCGGGTTCGAGAGGCTACCGAACTCGAAGCTCGGGTCGAAGAAGTGGGAGAAGGGCACGCCGACCACGCGAATGCCCGCCTCCTCCTCGAGTTTCTTGTAGAGCCCGACATTCTCCTCGTTGATCTCGTCCGGGTAGTGGGCCTCGATTCCCGTGACGCCCAGCTTGGCCATGCCGCATGCCATCTCGATGCGCTCAGGGATCGTCGCGGCTTTCACGAAGCGATCGTGGAAGCGTCCGCCGCCGGGGGCGAAGTACCAGATGCCCACCGAGAACTTCAACTCGAAGTCGCGACTGAGATTGTCAAGCATTGCATCGGGTAATAGTGCTTTCTTCTGTCCACGCAGATCTGCCAAATGATAGGGCATAACTCCTCCTCCTGAAGGTTAGGTATCAGGCCAAAAGCAACGGCGGTGACTCGAGCGCCGTACCGAATATCGAGCACGTGAAAGAGCGCAACGCCGGAGTGCCGACCTTCGTGTTGCCGGTGCGCTCCTGTGTCTCTTTGATGAATTGCATGACCAACTGGGTTGGGACGGCCCCCGCCCTGGGATGGGCCGCCACGATGGAGTGCGGACCCTTGACGGTCTCTCCGTGTTCCTTCTCCCTGCAGGTGGTAGAAGCGCTTGCTGAAGTCGTCGGGAAGGATCGCGTCAACGAAACGCTGGCACAGCTCCTGCTTGACGTCCGGGAACAACATGAGCAGCACCATTGAGTAACAGTCAACGTCCGAAGGGTCGATGTAGGCGTAGTCGAAGCACTCCAGGAACCACGCCACATCCTTGCCGTCCTTTTCCATCCGGACGCATGCGTTCGAGAAAGGAAAGCTGAACTCGTCGAGGATCAGGCGGGTGAGTCTCAGGGCACCCGCGCACGTCGGTCATCTTGTAGACCTTACCGCCGATGCCAAAAACAGGGATGGGATCCAAGCACGTGTGCCCTGCGGCAACGATTTCAAGATCCCATTTAGTGACCATTATAAATTCCTTCTCAAACCGGCGTGAGACGAGTCCGCGCACGAGTTCACCACGCCTTCGCTGGGTCGGGTGCGCGTGTTCCGTTCCAGAACGCTGCCACACTAACTCATGACGCGAGTAGCTGTCAACAGACGAGCGACCCGGGGAATCCAGTCAGTCAGAATCCGAACCGTCACCCGGCAGGCCCGCGAGTTCCTCAGGATCGCTTGCACGCTGCCTTCTCTTGATCGGCGAGGTCCCGGGCATGTCAGCAGCTCAGCCGTTTCCCGTCATCTTGACTGCCTTTGTCTAACTTCCGAGTGGTGCGTCAGCCAGCCGGAGTTGCGCGGGTCGTTAACCCGGGGCGGCCAGGCGGGTCCTATTTCCTCGAACCCCGTGTCTTGGGAGTTTGGATGTGAGGCACTTCTATGGTTTGTCGACATAACCGGCCAAGTGAACCACCAGTTTCCGAGGAGAACAGGTAGCCACGGTCAACGCTGTCTTGACCGTGGGTTCTCTCCTTTATTGCGGAAGCGTTGCCAGGTCGCAGTCGCCACTGGGCTCGGCGTCTGGGACAAGAAAGGCCCACAGTCAGCAAAGCACTGACTGTGGCTAACCGCACGTTGCGGTATCACCAGGAAAACCGCAAGGCAACCCACAATGACGAAGATGTCGTGGCCATAAAGGAACAGACACGGCAGCCTGGACATGCGATCGATCTATTCGCGCTGCCGCGCGGAGGCGTAGTGGGTGGAACGCGTGAGCGCTGGCGGGCTTATCAGTCACCCGCTTAGTCCTCGACCCGCAATTGTCCAACTTCATCCAGCTGCCCGCGCAATCTCCTGAGAGGTCCGAAATCGATTAACCAAGTTGCCTTGTAACCCTCAGAGTAGAGGGTTGCGTTGTATTCTTTCGGCCTAACAAAGACGACCCTCACGTCGGGGCGCAGGTAGCAGAAAAGTGCTGCACCAAGGGCTTGCATCTTTGATCCCATCGCGGATAGCGTTAGCCTGAACGTGTTGGCCCGCTCGAAGTGGATTTTCTCAAGCGTTCTGAGTGAATCCTTGTAGTCGAACGTACTCACTTCGTATTGGGGGTCGTCCGACCCGAGGTCGTTGGCCCACCGCATACAATTCAGGCGCCATGAATCTTCTGCATGGAGAGGCATTCCCACCAGCCAAAGCACTTTATTCTCCGGCAGCGTTAGCAACGATGGGTCGACCTTACCGATCGCAACTCTTGCGCGATCCTTTTTGAACCCCGCAAGCAGAATGACGCAGTCAGGAAGTTGATCGAACCCGTACCCCGGATATTCTTCACTCACAGCCACATTGCTGATGCCACGCTCGAGACCTAGCGATTCCGGGCGTTTCCACCTTTCTGGGTTTGCCTCGTACTCCTGCCGAGTGGGGTGGTAAACGGCTGCCTCTGAGTATACAACGGCCAGCCGGAGGTCGACCTCAAGGAGAGCCTTGACGGATTTCATGACTATTTCGTTCGAAGCAACGCTTAAGTCGAGAACCACAAGCGGCTCCTCTTGAAGAGGAGCTCTCGGCGTCGACTCCAAGAGGTCCCTGATGCGACGGGAGAAGTCGTCGGCACCCACCTCAAGGGGCACAACGCTATTAGAGATCGACTTCAGGCTCTCCAACAACCGAGATGCGTTAACAGCATTGTCAGCTCGATTCGTAGCATATTGGAAGTACGCAGCTCGCCCCGCCCTAAAGTTCTGCGCCGCGAGAATACCCGGAATCGTGAGACACCTTGGCTCGAAGCCAAGGGCGCAGAGGAACAGCGCGCACTCCGCTGGTCTCGGAGACCAAGAATCGAGTCCCTGTATATCGGGCAGGTTCGCCATTACGCTGCTCAGGGGCACAACTTGTATTCTTGCCATGACTTACTCCTCAACGTTGGCTACTGCAGCTCCCCCTGACCGTATTCTAAGTGGGTTTGTGTGTCGTCGGTCTCTTTCTGCCTTCTTTCCCACTCGCGGTCGCAGGCCTCCCTCGGATTTGTCACGAAAAATTTGAAGTCGCTGGGTTTCCACTTGACTGCATCGTTTTTGGTCAAAGCGGCACCGAAATGTGGCAAGTAGACCCGCCTAAGCTGCCAGCGTAAGGTCGGGAGGAACTTGTGGCGGGACCGACCTGGCTCCATCTCGATGAAAGCGGCTCTCCGTACGAGCGCTCTGGCAAGATTTTGCTGCTCTTCCGAAAGCGTCTCTTCAGGTCCGCTAATATCTTGGTCGACCTCAATCCTAGGGCATTCTGGTGGCACTCGGTCCCTGCTTTTCTTCTTCAACATCCTTCCTTCGCGAAGGACCCTCCCGACTAGGTTTCCAAACTCAGCAACAATTCGGTGCATTTGTGGACCGTAAGGGAAGTGAGCCCTTATTGCATCAATGAGCTCCCTCGAGACGCTCTCGATTGCCTCATGTTGGATTCTTCTCGGAACCTTGCCAGTGGTCGTCTTATTGACGTTGGCTTTTTCGAAGATCCGCCTGTAAACAAAGAGCAATGTCGACACGTCACCCGAACAGAGATCGGCGATGCATTCGAGCCCGTGGTATTGCTCGTCATTCCGTCCACGACGCCTATCCCTGAGCGCGCGACCCAGAGAGCCCTCCGCCCACTCGGAGTTTCCAAGCAGGCCTTCCGGTGAGCCCGCGTAACCCGCTGCCGCCAACCGGTTATCGAGAAGATCCTTCGCGAAGCGTCGAGCTTTTTGCTTCTGGTCGAAATCATCCAACGCGATATACTCCCTTCCGCAGTCAATTTCAACCATTTCACGCGTGAGATCCACCGTGGCCCCGAAGGCATCATCCATCACGGTGCCATACTTCTCAGATGACAGTTTGAAGATGTGGCTACTGCGTCTTTCCCAAATCACACGGTTCAGGACTTTCTGGACGGGCTCCGCCAGTCGATGCACCGAGAAGTCGTCAACCAGAAATGCAATCGGCCGCTTCGCAAAAAACGTCACGGTCCTGGCAAGCAGTTCCGTGAAGTCGCCTAGAAATGTTTCTGGCGTAGGGAGTTCAAGGTTTCTACCTCTTAGCATCTGGACATGGCATTGGAACATCTCTCCTTCGACGATTTCCACGCATTGGCGTAACAGCGACACGCCCTGCAGTAAGGGCCTTGCTTGTTGAAGGCTCTGCAGAATGAAGCTGTGGACTGCTTCTTCCTGTGCCTTGCCCAGCCCCCAGAATGTTTCACGGTCTGCGCGCAGCGAGACTAACCATAGCGTGTGGAGGATCTCCCGAGCAAGAAGCAGGTTGAAATAGTGGACGATCTCCCTGCCAAATCTTTCAGCAACCGCTTCGGTCCTTATCCAGCCCATGCGATTCTGAAGATCGCTGCTGCAGGAAATGTAGAGGCCCGCAATTGAAAATTCTTCGATCTCCGACGCAGGCTTATGGAGATGAGCTCTCAAACTGAGCCACCGGAAGATAGTGGATTTACCGCATCCCCTTGGGCCGGTCACCAAACAGGGATCACGGCTTGCCACTTTTTCGAGCCAGGGGCAGGATTGGGCAAAGATATCAACGAGTACGCGATCATCAGCTATGTGCTCTGCCGAAATGTACTCAAAGGGCAAGCTGAGACGAGGCGTTGCAGTAGACTGGGGGGGAATACACGCACGGGTATAGGCGAGCTTGAAATGGGAGAGAATTTGGTCTGGAGATCGCAAAGCGATACTCGGATCCTCGTCAAGCATGCAGTTCAGTAATTCAATAGACCCGTTGATAAAGCGCCGCTCTATAATGGGTATGAGCTTCCTTGCTTGAATAGTGTTGACGATGCTCACCAATTGATCGATGAAATTCCTGTGGTCATCTTTTTCTTTCTTGGTCGGAGCGTCGCCAGGCTTCAGGCTGCCCGTGTCGATTACCTTGACCGTCCATGTGCTGCCGAGGGCGTCCGGGTCGGGCCGTGCGAGCATGACGTTCTTTGAATGGAGGTCGTCGTGCCGCAGATTCTTGGCCTGGAGCGCGTGCAATGCGCCGCACATCTGGTTCACATAGGCCAGGAGGAAGTTCGAGTCAACGACATCACGATATTGAGTGAGAAACTCTTCTAGCACAAGCCCGTCAATCCATTCCTCGATAAAGCAGACAAAACGAATCTTGCCAAGCTCAGGGAACTGCAAATCGGTAAGCCCGGCATCGATGAACTTCGCGAACTGCGGAAAAGGCTCAAGCTTGGCTGCACGGGATAGTTCCTCTAGGAATGACCGGTCCTCGTAATCCTCGTAAATGGCCAGCTTTGCCGCCCTTGCTCGCCCATGTTCATCGGTTACCTTCCAGACCGCCGCCTTGAACCCTGCAGTGACGGGCTTCATTGGAAAGTACTTTTGGCCCTTCACCTCTATAGGATTGGTAAGGGCTTCTGGATCCAGCAAGGCTTTCCGCAGTTCAGGGCTAAGAGCGATCCGGTCTGCTGGCATTGTTTCCTCCCGCGGGTGTTTGGGTACACCAGACTGCCCATTGCGCTGGATTCCAGATCTTAAATCGGTCATCCCGCTGGCTCCGAGGCAAGAGATAACGATCCCTAAAAAAATCGAATAGCTCGTCAGCGGGCATGTCGTGCCAAAGCAACTTTGAGTGCTCCCCGCGTAGGAATTCTCGCGAGTTTCGAGCGAGCGGGACCGCGAAAATCTCACGGCGTATCCCGTGATATAGCCATTCCGTGGGCAGACCAATTTTCGCGAGGCACTTCTTGATCACTTCCCGGCGGTTGCGGAATCCGGTCCCCCATGATTCGCGCTTGGCAGTGGGCTCGCAGTACCTTGCAGCATATAGCTGAATCGTGCTGTAAAGACCATTGGAGAACTGAAACTCGCCCGAGCCGCGAGTGAATCCTATGTGCTCGAAAACCAGACGGCCCCGATACTTCAACCGGTTATAGATAGAAGACCGCCCAAGGGCTGAGTTTGTCGTAACCAACGCTAGCCGACCATCCATGTATTCGTGGCGAATTACGGACCACGACCGCCCATACTTCCGCCTGAACGCGTCCTTGACTTCATTGCTGGCAGCCAACATTGCTATTAACTTTCCGCAGAGCAAGAAGGAATACGGTGGCACGGCCCCCAGAACGAAGGCATCCATTACATGCCGAAGATTCTCCCTTTGTGCTGAGCCAGTCCACCCGATCCAGGCATCGCGATCCCCCAAACGAAAAACTGGATCGCCCAGTCCAAGTATTCCCATAAGCTTGCCGTTTTGCTTGTCAATTATGATAAATCGGAGGCGGCGCCCGTACCCTGACGAGGTTGGGATGCTCCAGTGTAGCTTCGCGTAGCGAAATAGCAACTCATCATCCGACCCAGGCACAACTTCTACCAAAGCAGGAGCGATCAGCCCCGGAGTAATTTCGTCACCAGAAGCGATCCTGCCGAGAAGCCTTTCCTCGCGGGGGCGCAGGCTGGCACATGCGACGTCAACGTTATGCCTTACTGCTTCTCTGTGGAGGTCGCGCAGCCCCTGCTTGTCGAGCTGGGTGGGCAGCGATATCCTGTTGTCGCGAAGCCTGAACCCCTGCTTTCGCAACGAGCTTCTGATTAACGCCCTGAGATCTTCCCTGTTCATTTCGGTCACACGGACGACATAAGGGTACGGCACTATGACCGGTTAATCAAGCGCGTAGCCATTGTCAGCAAAGTCTTGACCGTGGGTTTTTCTCGTCCCCGATACCCCAGCAGCAACCACACGGCGTCAATCTGGATGGGGCAGGACGCTGAAAATAAGTGTTCAGCAGGCAGCGCCGAGGTGGACGTAGTTTTCCCTCCTCGGCGGCTCGTCATCTGGCCGTCGCGGGGAACGACGGAAATCGAATGGGGGTGCAGTAGAACCGAGGAGGAAGCCGAAGTGGGGCTACCTGCACGCTACCTGTCTCGTTCCATTATCGATTCTTGGTCAGGAGTGCCCGTGGATGAACGGCCTGGATCTCGGGATAGCGAGCGAAGTCACGCTCGTTGAAGGTAAGAATTCGTTGGATGCCGTGGACGCGCATTGCCGCCGCCAAGCGCGCGTCGTGGACCTGCACGCCAGAAACGTTGCGACTCACAAGCAGGGCGCGCCATTCCTGGTGGACTGCCACGCTATCGGGTAATAGTTGCAATTTATCCTCAAAGGCTCTGGCCCGGCGGTCGGT
>Ga0187891_1000430_pt1 | contig 42448 bp, 39 predicted proteins | sample June2016WEW_21_4_FD_132990 | JGI IMG/M metagenome (GOLD analysis project Ga0187891, IMG submission 132990) | Peatland microbial communities from SPRUCE experiment site at the Marcell Experimental Forest, Minnesota, USA - June2016WEW_21_40 | ecosystem: Environmental > Terrestrial > Soil >... | reverse complement strand
CCGCAGCCGGGCCGGGTCTTCTCCTGGAGGCACCTTGCGCGGGGCGAGGTTGCCGGGACAGCAAGCCAGGAGGCTTGACGCTGTCCGCTCTGGACCCGCAGGAATCGTAGCACCGGTCAGGTGCCGGCCCGACGTCGGCGTCACAGCTAACGATGTTGGCCAGCGCGGAGAGCGCATGCCGTCAGCCTCCCCGCGGGGGCCCCGCGTTCGGAGAAGAGCGCCGCCGCACCCAGAGGGCGGCAGCGAGGACGGCGACCAGACTGATCGCCTCCAGGATGCGCAGACACAGGCCGCTGTTCGCCCAGGCGGACAGCATGAGGCCGACGACGAAGAGCCAGAAGCAGCCGTTCCCGAGGCACCCCAGACAACACCTCGACCTCTTCTCCGCCATCTCACGCCCCGAGGCCCGCGGCCTCCGCCTCGCCCGCCGGCGCGGCGGCCGATGTGCGGGTGACATCGCCCGTGTGCAGCGAGCCCTGGAAGCTGCACCCCACGGCGAGCGTACAGGCCGCCAGGGCAGGCAACGGCAGGATCGCTCTTGGGGTCATGGGCGCCTCTTCCTCCTTCGTTACCCACCGAAACCGGCCTCACCCAGCGTGCCGAACGACGGCGACATCGCCCTGTCGCAACCACGCCAGCCGGCGAGGAGCGCCACCTAGAGGTGCCTCAGCAGGGGTAGGCTGCGAGTGCCATGCCCGCCAGATCCGGCTACTCGACCGGCGACAAGTTCATCCGAGTGATCGAGCTCCTCGACCGCTTGGGGAACACCCGGGTCGGCCTCACCACCGCCGAGCTTGCCGAGGCCTTCGAGGTCAACGTCCGCTCCGCCCAGCGCTACATCCGCCAGCTCCGCGACGACGTCGGCCTGGACATCGTCTCGGTCGACGGCCGCTACAAGCTCGGCGAGGGGACCCGCCTTCCCGCCCTTCAGCTCGACCGCGACCAGGCCACCGCCCTGCTCATCGCCGTCCGGCTGCTCCAGCAGCTCTACCCCGACCGCGATCCCGCCCTGGTCGGCGCCATGGCCCGCCTGGCCGCCGCCCTCAGGGTCCCCACCGTCACCGACCTGCTCGGGCGTTTCATCGAGACGGTCGAGAAGCGCCCGGAGGATCCCCTCGCCCTCCAGCTCCGCAGAACGGTGGTCGAGGCCTTCACGGGCCAATTGAAGCTGGAGATCGACTACACGGACGCCCAGGGGCACGGCTCGCGCAGGGTCGTCCACCCCTACTTTCTCGAGCCACGTTCCGAGAGCCGGACCATCTACGTCTTCGCCCACGACGAGGCGTCCGCCACGGTCCGCCTCTTCCGGCTCGACCGGATCTCCCACGCCCGGGTGGTCCGCGAGCGCTTCGAGCCGCCCGCCGACTTCGACGTCGACACCCTGGTGTCCGGCTCCTGGGGCATCTGGCAGGCAGAGGGCCACGACGAGGTCGTGCTCCGCTTCGCCCCGGACGCCGCCGCGAGGGTGCGCCAGTCCTTCTGGCACCGTAGCGCCCAGCTTACGGACCTCGAGGATGGTGGTGTCGAGCTGCGGCTCACCGTGGCCAGCGAGGTGGAGATGCGTCCCTGGGTGCTCGGTTGGGGCGCTCAGGTCGAGGTGCTGGCCCCACCCTCGCTTCGCGAGCACGTCGCCGGCTCCATGGTCGCCGCGGCGAGGCTTTACGCGGGCGGCTGATCGACCCGCGCGCGGTTGATCACCGTGGTCTCGGGCAGCGGCGCTCCCATCGTCCAGTACTCCCAGCCGCCGAGCTCGAGGTAGGTGTTGTGGTAACGGGGCCGGGCCGCCTCGCGCGACCATGGCTTCACCACACCCTCGCGCCGGATCCAGGCGGCGAACTCGAGAAAGTCAAGCTCGAGGTCGGGACGCCACTCCCGCACCGTGTACTCGTGCGGCCACTGCGACATCGTCTTGGCGAACTGCCAGCGAACCCTGGCGATGTAGGCATGCGCATCGCGCACCGTGAAGGTCATGGGTGGAGGTTGGCCGCCGGCCGCGACATCATCCTGTCGCCGGGCGCCTCCACAACGCCGGCGTCCATCGACCGACCCGAGGTACGAAGCCTACGAGCACGCCGCTCGCCGATCAAGACCGGCGGCCTGGGTTCGGCCGACGGGCACCTGTCGCCGCCCGGACCCACCGTGGGGCAAGCACCCGCTTGGAGACCGCACCAGGACTCGCCCACTTTGCCGCACCATGCCCGTCTCCTCTCCCCTCGCCTCCTCAGCGCCATCACCGCGGGCCCGCCGGGGCGCGATCGCTTTGGACTGACGGTCATCCCGATACAGGTCCGCGGTGCGGATGCGGCCCGACCCCAACTCGCCCAGCCCCTCGACATCCGGGAGCTCCAGCCCCCCGTCCCGGGCAAAGTGGTGGCCGCCGGCGCTACCGGGCCGGCAAGGACGGCCGCCTTCGGCCAGCGGCTGACCGGCGGGATGGCCGACCGCGTGGTGGTGGCGACCTCACCGATGCGCCGGGGTGAGAACGCCCTCATCCCGGTCGCGCCGCTCGAGCCGAGATGGTGGGACGAGGGCCCGCTGCGCCTCCGAGGCCAGCTCTCGCCGGCCCTCCTGGCCCTGCTGCACCTGGCGATGAGTGATTGGATCGGACTGCGCTCCCTCGCCCGCACCGCCCTCTGGGAGGCCTGCCGAGAACCCTCCCTCGACGATCCGGCGGCAGAAGAGGGCGGCTGGGCTCTCCTCGACGGACCAACCCTCCTCGCGGCGCACCTGATGCTCCCACCTGCCGCGTCGTCACCTCCGGTTCCCGGCCCACCACCCGACCCGCGCCCGTCGGCACTCGTGCGCCGGGCCCTGTCCGACGCCGCCTGGGACGATCGTGTCGGGTGGGCGGTGCACTCCCAAGGCCATCTGATCAAGCTGTCCATAGTGAGAGCCTCCTTCACCCTGCCGGATGCCGTCTTGCGAGCGGCAGCGCTGGATTGATCCCACAGCCCCGACGGGACGCCGCAGCAGCCCTCACGACACGCTCCTGTCGCAGCTGCGACTCACCCTCTCCTCGTTTCCACCACAGGAACAGTCGAGGAGTCACCGATGGGCGTCCAGGCACCGTCAGCTCGCCCTCGGCAGATCACTCTCGGCCTCCATCCATCCGATGCCTTTCGAGGCCTTGCGAACCTTGACCAACGTCATATACCCCTTGGCCACATTGAGGCGATTCGCGCGCCTGTCGAAGCGATAGATGTGCCGGAAGAGCCCCTCGAGTTCCTTGATCTCGTCGGTGCGGATGTTCTCGTGCACCGCGAACACCGAGAAGTGCGTCCACTCTCCTGCCTTCTGCCGCGTGTGCGCCCGGAGACGCCCCCGCACGCCCGAGCGAACTCCGATGGCCGCGATCCCGACGTAGACCACGTCAAACCGCCATTTCCCTCGGTCCACACCAGTGCGGACGACGTGCTTCTGGTAGAGGACGTACATTCCGCGTGTTCCGGCGGGCACCTTTTCCACCTCTGACAGAGGTGCGAGTTCGAAGCAACTCTTGATCAAACGAAGGGGCGCGACGGGCACTGGGTCTACCTCCGGAGCTCGGCTGCCGTAGGACTGGCTGGGCTCTGTGTGGCGTCAGCGGCGAGCTCTGGCTATTGCAGCACATCCCCCTGCGCAGCGGGCCATCGTGCCGACCCGACATCGAGACGCGGCGCTCAGGCCCGTGACGGAGCCAGACGGTGCCGCCTGGAGCATCTACACGGATCCCGCGGGGACCGTGTTCGCGATCAACCTCGCGGTGATCGCATCCCACAACTTCTCCGAGGGCTCACTCGTGGCGCTCGCCGACGCGTTTAGCCCCTTCACGGGGTAGTCGCGCTCTACTGCGAACTGGAGGGCGGAACTGGGGGCGGCGCCAGTTGATCCCGGTGGGGTTCTTCGCGGACCCGGGCGCCGTTGACGTGATCATCTCGGCCACTCGACGCCCTGGTGACGCCGTGAGCTTCGGGGCCCCGGAGCGGCGTGCCCCGCAAGTCCGCCAGGTCGGTCAGTGGGGACAGCCCGGTCCGCCGCCGACCACCCGTCGGCAGCCCAGACCACCAGCTCCGCCGTCCGCCACTGGCCTGTCGCCTCCGGCTGCGGAGCGGTCGCCTCCGCGCTGGCGGGACGGGTGGGGGCGCGGGCGCTGTAACGACCCAGCATCTGTCATCGAGGCGCGCGCTTGACACCGATAGAGTAAAGCCAGCGACCCGCTTCGCCATGACCATTACCAACTCCGACCCCACCAGAGGGCGCGCCCTCGAGCAGCAGCTCGGCGACGCGCTGCGCTTTCACGGCTACGACGTGGCCACCAATGTCTGCGTCACGGGGAGATCCGGCGCCCGGCACGAGTTTGATGTCGTGGGCGAGAAGTCCGACGGCCTCACCCGCTACCGACTGGTGATCGAGTGCAAGGCGTGGGCTCACCCCATCGACAAGGATGTCGTCTTCAAGCTGTCCGGCGAACTCTCCGATGTCGGCGCTGCCCGCGGCGTGATCGTGGCACCGGGCGGCTGGACGGCTCAGGCGGCCGCGGTCGCCCTGCAGCTCCACATCGATCTGTGGGGGGCCGCGGAACTGGACGCGCGCCTGCCGCTTCTCGGGGCGGGCTTCGTCCCCGTGGGGCACACACCGGTGACCGCCCCCGGCGTGCCCTTCTCCAGCCCGCCCGAGAGCGCGCGACGGGAGGTTGAGCGGGCTGCTCGCGGCCGACTGGGACTGAGCAGAGATGTGGTCGCTTGGTTCGGAGCCGCGTGGCTCCCGGTCTGGACGCTCCAACTCGGACTGAGCCGACGTCAGGGGGTGCTTCGTCGAGTGGACAGCGCTACCCACGTGTGGAACGACTACGAGGCACTCGACGGGACCCTGATCCAACAGTCGACTGCAGAGGCGGCCCGCCCGCCCGTCGACATCGGCGAGCATCCTATCCGCGCCCAGCTGAACGAGGAGAAGGTCGAGACCAGGCTCGCGGATGCCGATCGGCGCTGGCAGCGCGCCCGCGACGTCAAGGTCCGTAGCTCGGACGCGGCCTTCCAGCGCCAGCTCAATGCGCGTGACGCGGCGCGGAAGGCCCTCGCCGTCCTGGGCGTCGACCCTCCGGCCGAGCGCATCTCTGTCGAGCACGCCACGCTTACCTACCGGCCGCTCTGGCTCGGACTCCTCACACGGGGCAGCCACGAGCGCCTCATCGCGGTCGACGGGGCCAGCGGCCAGCTTCTTCCGGCTGTCAGCGACGTCCTCACGGCCCATGTCCAGTGGGTCCGTGAGTCGTTGGGCGGCCCTGTGTCGACCCCGTAGCGCTGTTTTCGGAACTAGCCTCGTCAACGCCAACTGTCCCTTCGGCTGCAGGCGCTCAACCGCACGGGATGATCCGCTATTCGCCAGGAACCATGGATCGCAGCCACCCGGTGCCACTCTGGAAAGCCTCAGGTTGAGGCCGGCTCTCCGCCAGTCGTGGCTTCCGCCGGCGCGAGAATCACCCCCAGAGAGGACCCGCGGTGCCCGAGCAGTCCCGCCTGCCGGCCTTGGGCTGCGCTCCCTCGCTCGCACCGCTCTCTGGGAGGCCTGCCGGGAGCCCTGCGACGACGATCTGGTGGCAGGACAGGTTTAGCTGAGCGCTCTTCGACGGACCAACACTCCTCGCGGTGCACCTGATGCTCCCACCTGCCGCGTCATCACCTTCGGCTCCCGGCCCACCACGCGACCCGCGCCCGTCGGCACTCGTGCGCCGGGCCCTGTCCGACGCCGCCCGGGACGATCGTGTCGGGTGGTTGGCGCACTCTCAAGGCCGTCTGACGGAGCTGTCCATGGTGAGAGCCTCGCTCACCCTCCCGGACGCCATCTTGCGATCGGGAGCGCCGGACTGACCTCTTACGGCCCCAACGGATCGAGGTCGTCGACGGTGACCCGAGCCAGCGGTCGAGCTTGCGGGCGTTGCGGGCGGTGGGCACCATCTGGCCGGCCTGAGTGCTTGGGGCGTTGGCTGCCGATCAGTCCAGGAGCTTCGCCTTCTGGGCAGCGAACTCCTCGTCAGTCAGGATCCCCTGGTCACGAAGTTCGGCGAGCTTCCGAAGCTGATCTGCAACGTCGATCGTCGGCGGCGGGGGCGCTGATGGCGGCGCGACGGCGAACCCGCCACCCCTCGCAGTGAGCACAGCGTTGTCGAGGAGCCCCTTCACCCGCTCTGCGTCGGCCTTGGGTATGCCCTCCATCGCCACAGATCTCCCCCCGGTGGACTCGATGGCGATGGTCGACCAGACGAGGCCCCGCGCGAGCCTCACCTCGGACACCTGCTGGTAGCTGATCGCTCGCGTCTGCTTGTGGCGGAGGGCGTGGTACTCGTACTCCTCGACACGGTCCGGCCAGATCCGGATGACGTTGGGGGTGAGGAGGCGGCCGCCTCTGAACCGGGAAGCCTGGAACTCGTACAGGGGGGAGGTGAGGCCGTCGCCAAACTTGCCTCGGCCGCTCTCCTCGTCCCCGTTGGCGCTGGTGTCGTTCTGTGTCATCGACACGCTCCTACGGCGCCCCGACAGCCACAGAGATGGAGTGGTCACTCTGCCGGAGCGCGCCCTCACGTTGCTCGCCGTGCCGATCCTGCGGGTAGGGTCTGAGGTCATGCCGCCGCTTGGGTCGTTTGCCTCCAATCACTCCACGCTTTCGCTTGGCCAGTCCTCGTCTGACGTACCCGCAAAGCAACCTGGCAGCCCATCCGTGGCCCTCGGGGGGTTGCGAAAACCCGGCTTGAGCTTGCCGGGAGGATCGAACGCGCGACCGCGATGTGAGGGCGGGGACCCATCCCCGTGGGAGCTGCTATGCGCGGAGGTCTCGGAGACGGCGAGGCCGTGGGCGAAGGCCTCATGGCGGGCGGGGCCGTCACTGTGAGCGCTGGGGAGGCCATCGAGGCACCCTGACGCTATCGCGCACGGCCGCCTCGACGATCACCCTGATACGGCGAACGGGGTGATCCGGCGGGACCAGCTGGTCCGGGTCCAGGGTCAGCAGGATCGGAACCTGGCCAGAGGGGGCCGCCACACCCCCGACGACACGCTGCTGTCGCAGCTACGACTCACCCTCTCCCCGTATCCACCAAAGGAGCAGTCGAGGAGTCACCGATGGGCGTCCAGGCATCGTCTGAGCAGGTCACCCTTCAGGCAGCCGGCCACCGCCGGCGTCCAAGCACCCTGCCTCTGTTAGCCGCAGCGTTCACGGCGATAGTTGTCGCCGCGTGCGCCTCCACCGCCGGCACCTCATCGGCCGCCTCGGCGCCCGCGACCGCGCGCCCCGCGGCCTCCGGTTCGCATACGGCGACTCCCACACCTGCGGTCTCGCCGGCGCGGGTGGCAACCTCCACCCCGAGCCCCACGACGCCCCGGACCCTCCTCAACCAGCAGGGCAGTGGCACGGCGAGCACCCAGAGCTTCTCCGCCCCCACGAACTGGGACCTGGTCTGGTCCTACGACTGCTCGAGCTTCGGCAGCAGCGGCAACTTCGAGGTCAACGTCCAGGGCAACCTCGGGCCGCTGGGCGTCAACCAGATGGGCACCTCCGGCTCCGGGACCGAGTACTACCACCAGGGCGGCAGCTACTACCTCGAGGTGGACTCCGAGTGCTCCTGGCAAGTGACCGCCCGCACTTCCGCAAGCGGTGAGAACGGTGGCGCCGGCCTCAGCGCCTCCGGCAGCGGTTCCCACAGCACGCAGACCTTCACGGTGCCCAACACCTGGACGCTGGCCTGGTCGTACGACTGCTCCAGCCTCGGCAGCAGCGGCAACTTCATCGTTGACGTCCAGGGAGCTTCTGTTCAGGGCGTCAACCAGCTCGGCAGCGACGGCTCCGGCACGGAGACCTACCACTCGGGCGGGACGGTGTGGCTCGAGATCAACAGCGAGTGCTCCTGGCAGGTCAAGGCGGGAGCTGCATGAGAGAGGTGGCATCGCGCTGGTCAGGTGATGAGTTGAACAGGGCAACGCGAACCGTCACGCTGCGAGACGAGCGGTCTGGCAGCGACAGCAGGCATCTGTGGGCGTACCTCGACGATGAGGATAACCTCCACATCGACGGCCAGGACCTGGGGCCAGGCACCGCCGTGGTCAGCAACGACGGTGAGTACGAATGGTTTCAGAAGATCAGCGCCGACGATCTAACGCGCCTCCTCGACCTGCTGGGCGCTCCGTCAGCCGCAGATGTGCTTGACATCCTGGAGCAGCAGTGGACCGGCGGCAAGTCTTACGATCTCGAGAGGCTCATCCGCGAGAGTGATATCAAGGTCGAACGGTTCGTCTGGGGAGGGTGAGGCAACGGATCTGCCGTACGCGACGGTGCTGATCGGCATCGATGCCTCGCTCGCGGGCGCCGTCTGCTCGAGGCTAGACCGGGCCACATGACCGGCGAAACGCGGCCCGATCCGGTCTTGGACTCCCGCTTCGTCGAGGCCCTGCGCCTGGGTGTCGACCTGCATTCTCGGCAGGCTCGCAAGGGCTCGACGGTTCCCTACATCGGGCACCTCCTGGGCGTCTGCGGACTGGTCATCGACGCCGGAGGCTCCGAGGATGAAGCCATTGCGGCGGTCCTCCATGACGCGGTCGAGGATCAGGGTAGTGCGGCGACGTTGGAGCGCATCCGCACCCACTTCGGAAGCAATGTGGCCGCCATCGTCGAGGCCTGCTCGGACACTGACTTGCTCCCCAAGCCCCCCCGGCGAGCCCGGAAGGAGGCCCACCTCGAGCATCTGCTGACAGCTCGCGACTCTGTGCTGCGCGTCTCCCTCGCCGACAAGCTCAACAACCTGCGCGCCATCGTCCGGGACTACGGTGAACACGGAGAGGCACTCTGGGCGAGGTTCGACCCTGATGCCGACCCAATCTGGTACTACGGTAGCCTCCTGCACGTCTTCGAGGCGCGCCTGCCCGTGCCCATGACCAAGGAGCTTCGGCAGACCTACGACCGACTGCTCGACCTGACGAACGGCGTGGAACCGAAGGTCTGACGAGAGCAAGCACTCTCGCCCCCCAAGATTTCCCCGTCGCGCCACCTGGCGGTCAGTCGCGGCGATCCGGCTGGTTGACCGGCGCTGAGGCGGCGGAGGACAGCAGTGCCCGCACCTCGCCGACGACGGCGCCGACGTCGGTGACCGTCCGCACCTCTCCCGCCGTGGCGAAGACGAACTCGATGCGGGCTACCTCCCGCCGAGTCACCTCGGCCACCAAGAGGCCATAGACGCCACCCTGGAGGCGGTAGCGCTCCATCCGGCGGTCCACCTCGGCGCCGCTGACACTGTCCGTCTTGTAGTCGACGACCACCAGCCGCCCGTCGGGCAGCTCGTAGAGGAGGTCGACGAAGCCCTCCAGCAGCACGCCGTCGACGGGGGCTCCCAGGGGCACCTCCCGCCAGTGCCGGGCGGTCGTGGCGCGGTGGACCGGGTCGCTGTCGCAGGCCGCCCCGACCAGCCGCGCCACCTCCGCTGCCTGCTCGGGGATCCCCTCCGCCGCAGCCTGGGCCCCGGCGAGGTCGTCGAGGCCGGCCCGGGTGCCCAGGTCGATCACCTGCAGCACTGCGTGGACGGCGCGCCCGCGCGAGGTGGCGGCGCGCCCGCGGCGGCCGGCGGCGACGTCCTCCCCCACCTCGGGCGGGAGCCCGGCCTCGGCGTCGGCGTGGGCGAGGCCGGTGGCGCTCTGCGTCCTGAGGACGCCCAGACGATCGAGCAGCCCGGCACGGCGAGCCACCCACGCCTCCTCGGCGATCCGCTGCTCCTCCGGCGTCGTGTCGTCGGGTGGGCCCGCGGGCCGAGGAGCACCGGCCCTCTCCCACGTTTCCTCCATGACCTCCACCCCCTCGCGCCCGCGCAGGAGCAGGTCGAGCCGGCCGGCGTCGGTCTCCTCACCCTTGGTGGCCGCCCGGAACACCCCGACCACCAGGTGGTCGCGGGCGCGGGTGAGCGCCACGTAGAGGAGGCGCACCCGCTCCGCGGCCTCCATCGCGCTCTCGTGCGCGTCCAGCGCCTCCCGGCCCTCGGTGGCGAAGCCGCCCACGAGCAGCTCGACGCTGCCCGAAAGGTGGTCGGTGACGATCGGGGATCGCCTCGTTTGCGGCTTGCGCCCCAGCCCGGTGACGATGACGATGGGGAACTCCAAGCCCTTCGCCGCGTGCACGGTCATCACCCGCACCGAGTGCTCATCCGGGGACGTCTCGGTGGCCACGGAGTCGTATGCGGGGTTGCGGGCGAGCCGCTCAAGGTGGTCCACGGTGTCGTGCAGGGTGCTGCGCCCGCTGCGGGCTAGAGCCCGCGCCTGCTCGGCGACGAAGCGGTAGCGCCGGTGGGCCTCGCGCGGCCGCCAGTCGTCATAGGCGGCGGCCCGGAGCAGCCGGCGGGAGAGCACCTCCTCGATCAGCGCCGGCACCGACGTCGCGTGCCGCAGCCGATGCAGCTCGCGGAGGTCCGCCATCGCGGCGGCCACCCGCGGCTCCTCACAGTCCCCCGACCTCTCGTAGGACCACTGTCCCCCCGACGCCCTCCACCTCACCAGCTCGCCGTCACTGCAGCCATACGCCGGACTCCGCAGCGCGGCCACCAGGGCCACCTGGTCGGTGGGATCGTCGATCGCGCGCAGGATGTTGAGCAGGTCGCGCACCTCCTGGGTGGCGATGATCAGCGAGCCGCTCTCCAGCCGGTACCGGAGGCCCGCGGCCTCCAGCTCGCGCTCGAGGTTGCGCAGATTGGTCCGGCTGGGCATGAGGATGCAGATGTCGTCGGCGGTGCAGGGGCGCGGCCCGCTTTCCGTCCCCTCCCCCACCGTCCAGCCCTCGTCGAGGACGCGCTGGACGGCGGTGGCCGTGGTCCGGGCCTCACGCAACCACATCTCGGCGGCGCGCCCGGGGACCGGCCCGCCCACCACCCGGACGCTGCCGTCGATCTCGGGCGCGTGGGCCACAAGGTCCACGTACTCCGCCTGGGCGCCGGGGGAGCCGGGGTCGGCCCGCATCAGCCCGTCCGCACCACCGAAGACGGCGTTGACCGCCTCGATGATCCGGCGCCCGGAGCGGAAGTTGACCGAGAGCCGCACCCGCGCCCGCGGGTCGGCCCCGACCAGGGTGCGCTCGACGGCGGAGTAGACGGCGATGTCGGCACGCCGGAAGCGGTAGATGGACTGCTTGGGGTCGCCGACCACGCAGAGGCGGCCGGGCTCCGGCACCAGCTCGCGCCACTCCCCGTCTGCGCCGGAGACGGCCGCGCAGAGGCGCAGGGCCAGCTCGGCCTGGAGGGGATCGGTGTCCTGGAACTCGTCCACCGCGACGAGGTCCCACCGCGCCCGCAGCGTGGCCCGGACGTCGGGGTGGTCGCGAAGCAGGTTGCGGGCCCGCACCAGCAGGTCCTGATAGGTGACCAGGCCGCGCCCCCGGCGCTCCTCCGCGTAGGCGAGGACCAGGTCGCGCAGCTCGGCCGCGATCCGGCCCAGCGCCGCGGTCCGGGCCGCTCCCAGGACGCGCGCCACCTCCTCGGCGACCGCATGCATGGTGTCCCGGATGACCTTGCACGCGTTGACCCCGTCCACGGGGCCCCAGTGAGCCAGGGCGCCCGAATTGCCGAGCTTCGGCACCTCCTCCAGCGCCAGCAGGGCGGCGAGCGCCGCATCCTCGTCCGCCGCCTCGCGCAGTCGGGTCGCCACCAGGCGCAGCGCGTCCACCCGCTGGTACAGCTGGTCGGGCGTGCGGCAGAAGGGCAGCAGGTCGATGCACCGCTCCACGTCCTCGGCGAGCACCCGCGCCGGGGCGACCGCCGCGACCGTCCGCACCGGCCAGGTCGCCTGCTCGACGACGTCCCAGTTGTCACTGAGGGCGAGGAACAGGTCCAGCAGCTTGTCGGGGCGCAGCCCGAGCAAGAGGCCTCGGCGCACCGCCTCGGCGCCCGGCTCCCCCGGGGTCAGAGAGTCGAACCAGCGGCGGAATCGCTCCCGGACGTCGAGATCACCGGCGAGGTTGGCCAGGGTTTCGAAGTCCGGAGGCAGCCCGGCCTCCAGCGGACGCATCCGGAGGAGCGCCGAGCAGAAGGCGTGAATGGTCTCGATGCGGGCGCGGTCCACCTCCGATGCGGCGTGCGCGAGCCGGGGCCGTTCCTCCTCCCGCGCGGCACCGGCGGCGGCCGCCTCCAGCTCCTCGCGGATGCGCACCCGCAGCTCGCCAGCCGCCGCGATGGTGAACGTGATCGCCACCAGCCGCTCCATGGCCAGTCGCCCGGCGGCGACCCGGGCGACGATCGCCGCGACCACCGCGGCGGTCTTCCCGGTGCCGGCGCCGGCCTCGACGAAGAACGTCCTCTCCAGCTCGGAGACCAGTCGATCGCGTTCGGACTGATCGGCGACGGGTGGGCGGCTCATGGCTCATCCCCGGGCTGGTCCGCCTGCAGCGCGCGGTACGGCGCCAGGGCGGAGTCGCCGCTCTTGGCCTCGGCCAGGGAGTCGCGACCGGTGGGGCAGAGCCCGTTGTAGTCGCAGTACAGGCAATTCTCGCAACGGCCATAAAAGTCCTGGTACGCGCCCGGCACCTGGGGGAAGCAGCCGGCCCGCACCCCGGCGTCGATCCCGTCGAGGACATCGGCCAGCGCGGCCTCGGTCTCGTCGCCGGCCACCATCTCGCGCTGCCGGAAGTTCGCGCGTCCAGTGCAGAACCAATACAGCGCCCTCACCACCGGAACCGGACGCCCCGCCGCCCTCTCCCGATCGCGGACGGCCCGCGCGTAGAGCGCGAGCTGGACGGCGCGACCGCCATCCAACCGGTTGGCCGCGCTCACCTCCGTTCCCGGATCCCGCCCCGTCTTGTAGTCGATGACCCGGAACTCCCCCGCGCCGCGGTCCACCCTGTCGATGACTCCCCGCAGAACAACGCTGCGACCGCCGGGGAGCGTGACCGTGACCGGAGGCCACAGCCCCTCGCCCATGCCGAAGCCCTGCTCCAGGTGGGCGGGCCGCCAGCCCCCGGCGCCGCGCTGCTCAGTGTCGTGGCGGAGCAGGGTGCGGAGGTCGGCGAGGATGACGGCGCGCTGGTTGTCCCAGACCAGCGGGTGACCGATCACCCCGCGGGCAGCGGCGCTCTCGAACTCCTCGGCGGCAATGGTCTCCATCCGCCGGACGTCCTCGGGGTCGTACGCGGCGCCGGGCTCCGGACGGCCACTGGCCGCGACATCCGCGAAGAACCGCTCCAGGATCTTGTGGATCAGGCTGCCCTTCTCGGCGGGGTCGATCTGCCACCACCGTTCGTCCTCGACGTCCTCGGTGGCGGCGACGCCGAGCACCCGACCCACCAGGAAGCGGAAGGGGCAGATCGCCCAGCTCTGGATCCCGGTGGCGGACTGGGCTGCGCCGGTCAGGCCGCAGGCGATGAGCGGGAGGCCTGCGACCGCGGCGACGTTGCCATCGAAGTCGCTGAGCCGGTCGGAGCGGCGGGCCCGCACCGTCTCCAGGGCCCGACCCAAGGGCAGGTCGTCGCGCAGTGCCAGCGCGGCGTGCGAGAGGTCGATGTCCGCGCGGTGCGCGGCCGCCGCCTCCTGCTCGCGCCGCTCGGCGACGTGGAGCGGCGTCCCGCCGCCGGGCACCGCGGCCCCCACCCGGCGGAGCCGGGGATGGGTCACCGTCCCGGCGCGCACGGCGGTGGCGGACAGGGGTGGGCCGGCCCCGCCGCCGAGCAGCTCCAGAAGCCAGGGAGAGGGGTAGACGGCGCGGCCTTCCGAGTCGGTGGCCGGAGCGCTCACCACCACCTCGCCGCCATCAGCGGCGGCGAGGGAGGACACCCAGTCACGGCGGGATTGAGCCTCCTGATGAGCCCGCCGCTCGAGGGGGTCGCCGGCGAGCAGCGGGTCCACCGCCAGCGTCCCCGGGAAGGTGCCCTCCAGCGCGCCCAGGATGTGGACGCTGTCGAAGTCCATGCCGAGGAGCAGGCGGTGGGGACCGATCACCACCCCGCTGCCGGGCCGGCCGTCGGGGCGCCGTCGCGTGCGCAGGCCGTCCTCCAGCGCGCGGAGGAAGACCGCAACCGACACGGTGGGCTCGATGTCGTGGGCGGCGGCCAGCCCGCGCACCACCTCCTCCACCATCTGTGAGGCCTCCTGGTCCTCCGCGGTCCATGCGGGGTCCGGGGCGAGGAAGCGGTCGCGAAGGGCCAGGGCCCAGGTGACGTGCGCCGCCCAGGTCGGCTCCCCCGGGGGTCGGGTGGCCAGATCCATGGCGGCCACCTGCTCGGCGATGGCGCGGGCGTCGTCGATGTCGCGCCGGATGGCCGCGCCGCGGCCGTCGGTGAGGTCACCCGCGGTCTCCAGGTGGGCGAGCTGCCGGGCCCGGGAGTCCGCGAGCTGGGTGAGGCGGGAGCACCATTGGTCCGCGCCGCGGACGGCGCCGGCGTCGCGGGAGAGCTGGTCCCAGCGGACCTGGCTGCGCAGCAAGCCGCCACGGTGCGGGAGACCGGAGAGCCAGGCGAGGACGGCGGGGCGGGCCCACTCCTGCTCGCGCAGCCGGACCAGGCCGAGCAGGCCGCGGGCCGCCACCGAGTCCGCGAGCGGCCGGCCGCCCAGCGCCACCGGGGTGATCCCGGCCGCGCGCAGCGTGTCGCGCAGGGCGGTGCCGTAGGTGTCCTCGTCGGCGTGGACGATGGCGACCCGGTGGAGAGGGACGGCCCGGTGGCCCTCCATGGCTGCGAGCACGCCGCGGACGGCGGCGCGCACCTCCTCGATGGGGTCGGTGGCGATCACCGCGGTGGCGGCGGCCGGAGGCACTGGGGCGGGGATGGCGGCGGGTGGCAGGTCCACCCCCAGACGGGCGGCGAGCTCGGCGCCGCCATCGCCGTCCAGGTCGGGCAGGGCCACGACCACCTGGGTGTGCACGGCCATCGCCCGCAGCAGCCGGGCGTCGGGCGCGTCCAGGCGCGCGGGCAGGTGGACCAGGAGGGTGCCCAGGTTGCCGGCGACCCCGGTGGCGTCGCCGGCCTCGAGCGCCGCCGCAGCGGCCTCGAGGAGGTCCACCTCGTCGTACCGGCGGGCCACGTCGCGGAGCCGCTCGTACTCGGCGATGGTGTGCAGGGCCGCCCGCGCCGTCGACGTATCGGCTCCGAGGATCCGCCGGGTGTCGGCGGAGAGGTCGCCGCGGCGGCGCAGCTCCAGCGCCAAGGCGGCGATCAGATCGACCAGGCCCGCCTGGTCGGCGCTCCCAGCCAGTACCTCCCCGGCGGTGCGCAGCGCCCGACGGACCAGGGCGGCACGGGTCACCGTCGTGAGCGGGGCGCGGCCCTCGGCCGCCAGCCGTGCTGCGCCCAGTGCCTCCGCAAGCTGCGCCAGCACCAGGAACCGCACGCTCGCGTACCCCTCCCCGGCCAGCCTCCGGCGCAGGTGCAGCCCGAGGTGGTGGCCGGGGACGACCACGGTGACCGGACGCAGCGGGTCACCCACCTGGAGCTCCCGGATCCGGCCGATCAGCCACGCCGTCGAGGTCGGGCCCGGACGAACGCGCACCACCTCGAGGGACGGTGTGGTGGCCACCTCAGCTGACCTGGCGGACCATGGCTCAGCGAACTCTACGGCTCAGCCGCTGTCCGTGCCCCGCCGCTGGCTGGGCTCTTCGCCACCGCTTCCCGCGGAGGCGTCTCCGCCGGCAGCGGTGGGGGTCCAGAACTCGATCATGGAGCCCACGGTCCGCTCCGTGAAAGTGTCGAAGAGGCTGCGCGTGATCCCGGGCGAGAGGTCGATGTCAGCACCCAGGACGATCCGCCAGGCACTGTCCGCCCCATCCATGACGCACGCCTTCGGCCACCGGTGCTGGCGGTTCCACGCGTTGCAGCGCTCCAGTGCCTCCGTCCGTGTCGAGGGACACTGACCCTCAGGCGGGTGCGCGTGGACGTGGTAGATCTTGCCGTCCTTCCCGTCGGCCAGGAACCAGAGGACCATCCGCCCACCGCCGTCGGGAAGGTTGAGCTCCACCCGGAAGTCGCCGTCCTCGTCTCGGAGGAAGTGGGTGGCGTGGTCGCGCAGGTGGGCCGCGATCATCTCGCGAGTGAAAGGCTCCGCCCGCGGCAGGGTGACGTCGTTCAGATGGATCTCATGGATCACCGGGGAGAAGTCCTCGTCGAGGTCGTACGCGGTGCGCAGCAGGGTGTCGGTGAGCTTGGCGAGCTTGGCGGCCGAGCGGGGCAGCCCGTCCCGGGCGAAGTTGCGCTCCGGGCCGCCGCCAACAAAGCCCAAGCGCCCCAGAGCTGCGACCGCGGCCCCCGGAAGGGGCCGTTCAGGCTCCGTCCACTGGCGCGAACCCACCTCGCCAGAGACCCGGTCGTCGTGGGCCATGAACTGCACGTACTCGTCGGACCGTCCGAGGACTCCAATGACGATGTAGCCCCTCTCCCTGGCGCGGGAGAGGAAGGTGGTGAGAAGGCTCTGGTACAGTCCGGTGCGGTCGCTGGAGTTCATGTCCGTTCGTCTTTCCTCTGGTCGCTCGTCTCTGTGCGCACAGTGTCGCCTGGGCCGACGACATGAGCCTGTCGCGCCGCCTGCGTTTCTGCAGGGGTCAGCCGGGGCTCTTGCTCCCAAAGCAAGCGCCTTCGACTTTCGTCGCTCGCATAGGTCTTCTTGAATTCGCTTGGTCCACTTGCTTCGCCATCCGTGCCTTTGGCCAGCACTTGCTTCAAAGGTCAGGCGAAGATCCGGAAGCAATGAGGCGCTCGAGCGGCAACCGGAAGGGGGATCGAACTGCACCCAAGCGCGCGGACTCGCACGGGGCTTGTGTTGCGGCCGGCAACTCCTCGGGCTACTCCCGGCCGCTGACCTGCAGGCGCGGCCAGCGCTCCGCCGTGACCCTACTTGGGCCTCCCTCGGCTCGAAACCGCCGAGCCCTGTTGCACCGACCGGTTGAAACCGGCGGCTGTTGAAATAGCGCCTCGGGCCGGCGATGATCGCCCGTTCGAGGAGCGCGACGGGCCCGTCCCTTGGTGGACCGCCCTCCCGACCGCCCACGGAGGGCGGTGGGTCTGACCGAGGCTGAGGGGTAGCGGGTTCAGGCCGCCTGGAAGCAGCTCCGCCACCGGGTCTTCGAGGAGGGTGACTGAAAGGCGCTCACGGAGCTCGAGATCTCGGCCGCGGTCAAGGACCTGGTTATGGTGCAGACGGACGAGACCTTCGTCAATAACCGGGCTGGCGCGAAGCTGGTGCTGCCACCTGCCACTCAGCAGGGCGCCTTCAAGGCCAGGCGGCTGTGGTTCGTCAGCGACGGGGCGCTCGACCTGGGCCGGTTGCGCCGGGAGCACTTCTCCACGGCTGTCTACTCCCTCGACCTCTGGCACCTGGAGCACCGGATCCTGGAGGCGCTCGGGGTGGAGGGGCAGGATCGGGTGGGTGGGCTGCTCACACGAGCGGTCCAGGGCGACGTCGATGGCCTGATCGGTGAGTTGACCGAGCTCTGGGCGGCCACCGGCGAGGACGAGGAGCGGCACCGGCTCCTGGGCGAGCTGATCCCCTACGTCGACGCAGCCGCGAGGACATCGAGAACTACGCTCGCCATGGCGCCCAGGGATCGGGGGCCCATCGACAAGACCATGGACGTGGCCGTGGGGCCGCCGTTTCAAGGCCAAGGGCACCTCCCTAGTTCCGCCCCGGCGTCCACCGCCTGCTCAGACTCCGGACCCGCAAGCAGGACCGGACCTGGAACCGCGACTGAGCAGCACGCCGCTCCCGCACCTCCTTGCTCGCTGCCCTGCCCGGGTAACGCCGGAATCGGGGTTGCATCCCAGCGGGCGCCTCCGCGTTGACAGCGGAGGCATATACGTCCTACTATCACTCGTCTAGATGTCCGACGAACTCTCCATCGACCGTCGCTCGATAGTCCTTCAGCTCCGCGACGAGCTCCGAAGGGAGATCCTGACCAGTAGCCTTGGTGCTGGACACCAGCTTCCGTCCGAGGCTGAGATGAGCGCCCGTTTCCACGTGGCACGGGGGACCGTGCGGGAAGCGCTCAAACTGCTCGAACAGGGCGGCCTTGTTGAAGTCCAGCAGGGTCGCGGGCGGTTCGTCTCAGCGATCGCCAGCGTCATGGTGACCCGGCCGGTGACCGAATTCGAAAGCGTTACAGAGATGCTGAGGGGACTGGGCTACGAGCTCACCAATCGGGTCCTGTCCGTCGAGGTGGTGGCTGCCGATGAGGAGCAAGCCGCGGCACTCGGGCTCCAGCCTGGAGCGCCGGTTGTCCGCCTGAGGCGACTGCGCCTTCATAAGAGAGAGGCCCTGATCTACGACATCAACGCCTTCTCTGCCGACCTGCTCGGCGGTCGTAGCGCTCACGACATCGACTTCACCGGCTCACTGAATGCGTGGCTGGAATCGATCGACCGTGGGCCGGTCTCGAGTGCAGCCACGATCAGGGCGGTCACCCTCCCCGCAGAGATTGCGGCCCTTCCCGAGATCGATAGCCACCAGCCATGGTTGCTGATCGGCGAGCGCTGTGTCGATCGACAAGGCATGGCTGTTCTCTTCTCTCAGGACTTCCATCGAGGAGATGTCTTCTCATTCCAAGTGCTGCGCCAGCGCAGCGGCGACAGGAGCACCCATGGTTGAGCTTCAGCGGTATGTTGACCGAGCCAAAGAGAGCCTCTACTTCAGCGGCGCCAAGATCGATCGCCATCTGAGCACGTTCCTCAGTAGTCATGCTCACGAGTGCGAGAGTCTCGGCACCGAGTGGGCAGGCAGATTCAAGCATCTGTTCCTAGCGGGCAGCGGCGGCTCGTTTGCTAGCGTTCAGACGGCGAAGTACATCCTCGACCGCGTCCTGCAGTTGCCCTGCGATGTGTTGATGTCATACGAGCTCCTGTGGCGAAAGCCGCTGCGTTTGGACGAGGATGCTCTCGTCTTCCTCACCTCGTACTCTGGGGAGACTGAGGACACGGTTGCCGCGCTCCGGTTTGCGAAGGAGAGGGGAGCCCACACGGTTGCGATCGTCGGCACGGCCGATAGCACCATGGCGCGAGAGGCAGACGTCATCATCGACTACGGGAGCGGGGCCATCTTCGAACTGCCGATTGTCGCCCTTATTCTGTTCGCTTCCGGTCTCGCCCGACGCGGAGCAGCAGACTCGGCAGCAGAGGAGCTCGCGGCCCGTCTCGCGTCGCTGCCTGACGTCCTGCGCACGACGCTCGATCGTGAACAGCAAGTGGTCGAGCGCAAGGCGCGGGATTTGCTGCATGCTGGGCACCTGTTCGTTCTGGGCGCGGGCGTTCTCGGCCCGCTAGCTTACAAGCTGGCGATGAGCGTGGTCATGGAGAACCTTCGGATTGGCGGTAGCTTCAGTGATGCCTGCGAATGGCGGCACGGGCCCGCGGAGGCACTCGAGCGGCTCCGTGGTGACTTCATTGTGCTTCTTGGCACGGACGAATCGCGGGAGGTCACGCTGAGAACCATCGATTTCTGCCGCGGCCAAGGCTGCAGCGTCTTGGTCTACGACGCCACCGACTACGGCGAGGTGCATCCGCTCCTCACGCCCCTTGTCATGAACTCTCATACGCAGTGGCTGATCGTCTACTCGGCGATTCTGCGGGGCATTACCGACCTTGACGAGCGTGTCTTCATGGGTCGCGACGTGCTTGGCTCCGATGGTGCGCAATGGCCCTAGGCTCGCGTTCCAAAAGCCCGCTTGCACCCTGTCCAAGGGGACCTGACGCCCGGAGGGCGATGCTCCACTGGGCGAACGCCCCGAGGGCCTTGGGACATCGGCGCTGCTCGGTGCCCTAGCGGAGGGCAACGTTGGATGTCGGACGTAGGACAGGTGAGATGAGAGATCGGTGTCCTCTCGGAGTTCATGTCTGCGCCGAAATCGTGCACAACATGTACGCAAGGGGGAGCTGCATGGCCGTGACATGGTCCAAGTTGCGTCTACAGACACACGTGTCCAACTATGACACCCAATTGGGAGACCAGCGATGCAACGCAGTAATTTGAAGCCAAGAGTCTTCGCACCCTGGTTTGGGGTTGCGATGGTTGCGGCCCTCCTCTTCGTCGCGTCGTGCGGGGGGTCCACCTCGACGAGTTCTGGGACGACGCCGCACCAGGGTGGCTCGCTGGTGATTGCGCGGACTGAGAACACGGCCACCCTCGATCCGACCGCCACGTTCGACAATGAGTCGATATGGGTCCTCGAGCAGATCTACAACAGCCTCTACACCGTGAACAAGGCCGGCACGGGAGTCATCCCTTCGCTGGCGACAAGCTACACGCTATCGCAGAACCAACTCACATGGACGTTCACTCTTCGGTCGGGTGTGAAGTTCTCTAATGGGCATCCCATGACGTCCGCCGATGTGAAATTCTCGTTGGACCGGGCTCGCAAGAGCACGCAAGGCCTCGGCTATTTGGACGCCGCTATTTCTAGCATCGACGCTCCAAATCCTTCGACGGTGGTGATCCACACGAGTCAGCCTTGGGCGCCACTGCTAGCGGATATCTCGTTGTTTACGAACAGCATCTTCCCGGCGAATTTCGGCGGTGAGACTGAGCAGCGTTTCTTCCAGAGCCCTGTGGGTACTGGGCCATTCAAGCTGTCTAGCTGGCAGCCGGGTGGCAGTCTTACGGTGGTCCGGAATCCCTACTACTGGCAGCCGGGGCTGCCCTACCTCAACAAAGTGACGTGGACAGTGGTTCCCGATGCAAACACTCGGGTCCTTCAGTTGGAGGGAAACCAAGCGCAGATTGACGAGTTCCCACCTTACCAGTCTGTGGCGACCCTAGGGCAGACGGCGGGCGTGACTGCGGAGGCGTTCCCGTCAACGGAGATCTACTTCCTGATCATGAACGAGAAGGTGGCGCCGTTCAACGACAGCCATGTGCGTCAGGCGATCTCCTACGCCGTCGATCGGCAAGCGCTCGTCAATTCGGTGCTGTTCGGTCATGGGGCAACCTCGAACTCGCTATTCCCGCCAACGCTGGCCTTCTATGACCCAGACGCGCAAGTGCCGCAGTACGATCTCGCGAAGGCGAAGCAGGCAATGGCCGAGTCGTCTGTACCCAATGGGTTCTCTGCCACGTTCCTAACTTCGACCGATCCTACCTTCACCACTATTGCCCAGGTCGTGCAGCAGGACCTGGCCGCGATCGGCATCAATCTGACCCTCACCACGGTGGACCCAACCACGATCTGGACGATGCAGGGGGACTTCCAGTACCAGATGTCGATGGGGTTGTGGACCATGGATATCCCTGATCCCGATGAGCTCGTGGAGTTCTTCTACAACTCTAATGGCGGATCATCCTGCGACTACACGAACTATCAGAACGCGCAAATGAACTCAATGGTCACCCAAGCGGCGAGCGTTTTCGGCGCTACGCAGCGTCAGACGCTGTACTCGGCCATTCAGGTGCAGGGAGCGCAGGATCTGCCCAACGTGCCGCTGCTTCATGCCGCTCTCGCGTATGGATTCTCCACTAAGGTTCATGGATTCTTCGTATATCCCCTCGGCAACTATCACCTAGAGAACGTCTGGCTGAGTAACTAGTGCTCCGTCACACGAGTACATTGAACGGCTAGCAAGGCCTGAGGGAAGATACGCGCATGTCGGGGTTAGCTGCGCCGGTCCGAAGCAACGAAGGGCAAAGGGAGCGGCTGGAGGCCTGGATAGCTAGGCGGCTCGTGTTTCATCGCCACGTCGTGCGGGCCCGCATCGTCGTGCGGGCCCGCATCATGCCGCTGACGGCTGACGGCGTGGCCAACCAGGGGATCGCCGATCGGCTGCACACCTCCAAGACCAGCGTCCTGAAGTGGCGAGCCCGTTTTCACCAGGCCGGCATCGACGGTCCGGAGGCGGGAGGAAGGCGCCCCAAGCCCGCCGACGGCGAAGGCTTCGGGAAGCAGGTGGTCAGCGCGGCTCCCCGTCGACCCACCGACGGCATCACCCACCGCAGCACCCAGAGGCGACCCAGGAGGTGGGGGCCAGCCACGCAACCGTCCATCGGATCATGCGGAACGGCGGCCTCCGGCCCCATCTCACCCGAACCTTCAAGTCCAGCCACGATCCCCTCGTGGAGGAGAAGGTCAAGGACATCGTGGGCCTGTGAATGAACCCGCCCGAGAAGGCGCACGTGCTGAGCGTGGATGAGAAGACCCAGAGCCAGAGCCAGACCCAGGCTCTGGATCGGACCCGGCCACTGCTGCCGATGAAGTCGCACCAAGTGGAGCGGTACACCCACGACTACCTCCGTCATGGGACGAGCACCCTCTTCGCCGCGCTCGACCTCGCCACCGGGACCGTCACCGACGGCTGCCACGAGAAGCACCGAGCCGAGGAGTTCTTCGGTTTCCTGAAGCTGATCGCCAAGACCTATCCCCACCACCCCCTGCATGTGATCGTCGATAACGCCTCCACCCACAAGACCCCGGAGGTCCAAGCCTGGCTGGCCCAGCAGCGCCGTACCCAGCCGCACTTCACGCCCACCGGATCGAGTTGGCTGAATCAGGTGGAGACGTGGTTCTCGACCCTCAGCCGGCGGGCTATCCGGCGGGGCGCATTCACCAGCATCGGGGTGTTGCTCCAGGCTCTCCAACGCCTCCTCGACAGCTGGAACGGAGACTGCAAGCCTTTTGTCTGGGTCGCGGCAGCCGAGGAGATCCAGCAACGCTGCACGGTCACCGTTCCCGTCAGACGGTGCACGAGTAACCTGGTCGGGACATCTGCGAGGCAACTGCCTAAGGCGGCTGGTGATCCAGCATGAGCCGGATCGCGTACATCCTTCGCCGACTGCTCCAGATGATCCCCACCGCGCTCGGCGTCACGATCTTGGTGTTCTTCCTGATCCACCTGATTCCAGGCGATCCGGCCCGAGCCTTCCTCGGCCCTCACGCGACTGCCTCACTCGTCAACGCCTTCGACAAACGATGGGGACTTAACCAGTCCCTACCCGTGCAATACTGGTTATTTCTAAGCCGGCTTGTCCGAGGCGACTTGGGGACGTCCTTCTTCTACCAGTTGCCGGTCACCACACTGATCATGCAGAGGATCGGCTGCACACTCCTGCTGCTTCTGTATGCGACCGTGTTCACCATTGCGATCACCGTCCCATTGGCACTCATTGCTGCCACCAAGAGGGACAGCCTTCGCGACCACATCATCAGGGGCATCCCGCTCGTTGGACTCGGCATGCCTACGTTCTGGGTTGGCATCATGCTCATCCTCACGCTGGGACTCAAGCTCCAGTTGTTTCCAGTGGGAGGCTATGGGAATGGTCTTCTCGACCATCTGTGGTCAATGGTCCTTCCCGGTCTCACGGTGGCTTTTGCTATCTCGCCTATGACCATCCGAAGTCTCAGAGCGAGCATGCTGGGCATCCTCGAATCGGACTTCGTGACGACGGCGCGAAGTAAAGGAATCCCCGAACGCCGGGTAATCGGCATTCACGCTATGCGAAACGCGGTCATCCCCGCGATTACCGTTCTCTCGTTGAACATTGGGTGGCTTGTCGGTGGTAGCGTGGTCATTGAGCAGGTGTTTGCCCTCCCTGGGCTCGGAGAGCTGATGTTTGAGGGGATCTTCAACCGGGACTTCGCTGTCGTGCAGGGGGTTACGCTCGTCTTCGCTGTGCTGATTATCCTTGTTTATCTCGCCACTGACATCGTGTACTCGTTCGTCGATCCAAGGGTGCGGCTGACATGACCCAGGCAGTGCGGGCCTCTGCTCCGACGCTAGGCGAAGAGACGCGAGCGATTGCGGTGCGCCCCTGGTACCGGATCCCGACTCTGGTCATCGGACTTGGCCTCGCTGTCGCGATTGCTGGCCTAGCCCTCCTTGCTCCTGTCTTGACGCCCTATAACCCGACCATGCAGAACCTCAACCAAATCCTGCTGCCGCCATCGTCCGCACACCTGTTGGGAACCGATCAACTGGGGAAGGACGTGTGGGCAGAGCTCCTCTACGGGGCCAGAGTGGATCTGCAGATTGCCTTCATCGCAATGCTATTGCCCCTAGTGCTCGGAACCACATTCGGTCTCCTCTCCGGTTACTTCGGCGGGGTGGTGGATGCCGTCGTGATGCGGGCTGTTGAGGTCATCGTAGCGTTCCCCGTCTACGTACTCATCATTGCTTTCGTGTTCGTCTTGGGTCCGGGAGCGACGAGCATCTACATTGCGATTACCCTCGTGAGCTGGGTGTCCTACGCAAGAATCAGCCGCGGCGAGATGCTGGTAGCAAAGACGCAGGAGTATGTACTTGCTGCACGATCGGCCGGTCTCAGCAACGTTCGCATCATCGGGCGGCACATATTGCCTAACACGGTCACCCAGTCGATTGTCTTCGCAACGTCGGACGTCGTTCTCAACCTGCTCATGATTGTCACCCTCGGATATCTTGGTCTCGGCATCCCGCCTCCGAGCCCGGACTGGGGACGCATGATCTATCAGGGCCAGAGCTTCCTAACCACGAACTGGCAACTCTCGACAATCCCGGGTGTCGCGGTCGTGATCGTGGGCCTCGCCCTCTCCCTGATCGGAGATGGGCTGGCGGACCTCCTCCGGCGGGAGTGACACCATGCTTGAAGTGCAGGACCTCACTGTCGAGATTCGCTCTGGCCGATCCATTGTGCGCCCGATTGAACACATTTCCTTCGCCCTGGACGCTAATGAGACACTCGGCCTGGTTGGGGAATCAGGCTGCGGGAAGAGCACGACCCTTCGCGCGATCATCGGTCTCCTACCGAGAGGCGGGAGGATCGTTGGGGGCCGGATCCTACTGGACGGGCGGGACCTTGTGAAGGAGCGAAGGGCCGAACTTCAGCGAGTCCGCGGCCGGTCGGTCGCCATGGTGTTCCAAGATCCGATGTCCGCGCTGAACCCATTGATGCGTGTCGGCGAGCAAATCGCCGAGGGTCCACGCGCCGTGCTTGGTTACAGCCGTGGCCATGCACGGGAATGGGTCGCGGACCTCATGCGGCGCGTCGGCATCCCCGATCCGGAGCGACGCGTGAATGCGTACCCCTATGAATTGTCCGGCGGTCTGCGACAACGGATCATGATCGCGATTGCCCTTTCCAGTAAACCGAAGATCCTATTGTGTGACGAGCCAACCACGGGCCTCGACGTGACTATTCAGGACCAGATACTCAAGCTGCTCGTCAAGCTTCAGGATGAAGAGGGGCTCTCCATTATCTACGTGACCCACGATCTTGCCGTCATCGCGCAGCTAGCGCGACGGCTGGCAGTCATGTACGCTGGCCGGATCGTTGAGGTGGGCTCGGTCCGCGACGTCTTCGCAGCTCCCTCGCATCCTTACACACTCGCTCTGCTTCGCTGCGCGCCGCGGGCGGATCGTGCGAGAACCGGGCTCACGCCCATCGGCGGTACGCCACCAGACATGATGGCGCCGCCCTCCGGATGCCGATTCCACCCAAGGTGTCCTTTGGCGGTCGACGAGTGCGCGAGTGGGGACTTCCCGTTGGTAACGGTCGGCTCAGCGCACGCGACGGCCTGTATCCGGTGGGAGGAATGCGCCCAATACGCCCACAAGGGTCTGGTGATGGTCCGTGAGTGAGCACGCTCTTGAAGTCCGTGGTCTGACCATGCACTTCCCGCTCAGGAGGAAGATCAGTGCCGTCCTGCGGCACCGCCCATGCGACGTGGTGCACGCCGTGGACGGAGTGGATCTCGCAGTCAGCCGTGGCGAAATCGTTGGTTTGGTCGGAGAGTCAGGATCGGGAAAGTCCACACTCGCTCGTTGCGTCGTTGGCCTCTACAAGCCTACAGCTGGCCAGGTGCTCTTTCACGGCAAGGACCTGACCGCCCAGCGCACCCGGCAGGAGCGCCGTCGAATCCAGATCGTGTTCCAGGATCCGTACGCCTCACTGAACCCGCGTATGACGGTGCGGCAAGTGCTTCGCGAACTGCTCGCCACGCATCAAATCGTCCCCCGCGCGCAGATTGGCCGGCGGTCGGGCGAGCTACTCGGGCTCGTCGGGCTGGGCCCGCGGTTCCTGGACGTCTACCCTCGACAGCTGTCCGGCGGGCAGCGCCAACGGGTTAGTATCGCCCGCGCGCTTGCGCTCGAGCCCGAGTTTCTAATTGCCGACGAGCCGGTCTCGGCTCTGGACGTTTCGGTCCAGGCCACGATCCTGAACGTGCTCATCGGTCTACGTGACCGACTTGGTCTGACCATATTACTGGTCACTCACGACATGGCTGTGGTTCGGCAGGTGTCTGACCGCATTGCAGTGATGTACTTGGGCAAGCTCGTCGAGGTCACCGAGACCGAGGCGATGTTCTCCGATCCTCGGCACCCATACACATGCGCATTGCTTGCCGCCGTTCCAACACTGACCCCCGAGCGGAAGTCCGAGGCCGCCGCAGTGATTGGAGATCCGCCCAGTCCAGTTCACCCCCCTTCCGGCTGTCGATTTCATCCTCGTTGCCCATTGGCCGCCCCATTGTGCTCGGAACAGGAGCCGTCGCTTGTACCGGGGCCGGACCTTCCCTCGCATTTGGCGTCGTGTCATTTCGCTTGGACAGCGGCGCCGATCTCTCGCAGTGCCGAGGAGGGGCATGCCATGCGATCACAGCTGGAAAGCGACAATGGAGGGAGCGCTCATGAAGTTGGCGATGATCGGCACCGGTGACATCGCTGGGTACCATGCTCAGGGTATACGCGACCATGAGCACGCTAGTCTCGTGGCGCTCGCCAACTGGCGTGAGGATTCCCTGGGTCGTCTTGCAGCGAGATTCGCCGTTCCCAGTACGACGACCCGCTGGCAAGATATAGCTGAAGATCCTGACATTGACGCCGTTGTCCTCGCGACGCCGAATGCCCTTCATGCGGAACAGGCAGTTGCATGCTTGCGCGCTGGCAAACATGTGCTAGTCGAGAAACCGATGGCTACGAGCACGAACGAAGCCGAGGAGATGGTCGCCGCGGCACGGAGTTCCGATCGCTGGCTGATGGTGGCCCACTGTTTCCGGTTCCACCCTGATGTGCAGCGCATGCGAGCCCGCATCGCGGGCGGGGAGTTCGGTACTATCGTGCGCACCCGGAGCTATGGAGTTCACGCTGGCTCGGGGCCGTCCGGGTGGTTCACTGACCGGCGGCTGGCGGGTGGTGGCGCCTTGATCGACATGGGCGTTCACGCGATTGATACCACGCGTTACCTCCTCGGTGGGCCGCTTCCAACGAGGGTATGCGCCGTGGTCGGCACCCGCTACGGGAGTTATGATGTCGACGACGATGGCGTCATCCTGATCACATGGTCAAACGGCACCTCGTCGGTTGTTGACTTTGGGTGGTGGCAGCCGCACCTTGGCGGGCTGCTAGGTGATAATGAAATCTATGGCACAAAGGGCTACGCTCGGATCTGGCCGTTCACGGAGACGCCTACTGGTTACGACCACTGGCCGCAATCGATGTATTCGGCTCAGATTGCGGAGTTTGTGAACTCGATCGAAGCAGGGCGAAGGCCGAGTCCCGGCGGGGAGGACGGGCTCATAGTCATGCAAATTGTGGAAGCAGCATACCGTTCCGGCGTCGCCGCGGCGGCTGGAGGCGATCCAAAGTAGCGCGGCGCCCGCACCATGGAGAGGCTCATGATGAAGATCGCTGTACTGACCGCACCCCGCCACTTCGAGCTTGTCGACGAACCACTCCCCGAACTTGGCGCGGCCGATGCCCTGGTTCGCGTCACGAATTGTGGCGTGTGCACATCTGAAGTTGACGTCTGGGCGGGTCGGTCGTCGGAGGTGTTCCCACAGTTCCCAGGCCACGAGGTGAGCGGGGTCATCGAACGCGCGGCACCGGGCGCTGCTGTGTGTCGACCCGGAGATCGCGTCGCCGTGTGGGTAACCGAGCGAGGATTCGCGGAATACGTAGCAGTGCCCGCGGGACATTGTTTTCCAGCGGGGAATGTGCCGCTTTCGCAAGCCCTCGCCGAGCCATTGTCTTGCGCACTCAATGCTGTCCAACTTGCAGACGTTGCTCTCGGCGACGACGTGCTAGTAATCGGTGCGGGATTCATGGGGTATCTAGTTCAGAAGCTGACTCACCTTCGGGGGGCGAGCTCGCTTATCGTCGCAGATACTCGTCCAGACGCCTTGACGCGGGCCGCATCCTTCGGCGCGACCCAAGTCGTCGACGTCGGGGCTGAGTCGCTGTCGGCCGCAGTCAGTGCAGCGACCGGAGGGCGCGGCGCCGACGTAACCTTCGAGGTTACGGGGGCTCAGGAACCGCTGCGGGTTGTGGGCGACGTCACCAGAATCGGGGGTACCGTGGTAGTAGTTGGGTATCACCAGGGGGGAGATCGCACCATCCCTCTCGGGACGTGGAATTGGAAGGCGCTCCGACTTGTGAACGCCCATTTTCGCGATGCTAATCGGATCTTGTGGGGGATGGAGCGCGCAGTGCGTCTGCTTTGCTCAAACCGGCTGAAGATGGACAATCTTGTGACCCACGAGTTTCCCATTTCTGATATCGATGAGGCATTCCGTCTCGCGGAGAAGAAGCCGGACGGGTTCGTTAAGGCGACTGTGAGGTTGTAGTGCCGAAGTGCGTGTCAGACGGTCGGGCTCGTTGCGAGGCTGTGGACGCGAGACCCAGCGAGTGCACGGACTGGTGCCGTCCCAGGGTGTTGCGTGGGTATGCACCTTGGCGCGGACTACTCGGGTGATGCAGACGGGAGGGGCGTGCTCTTGAGGGTCTTGATAGGAGGGGTACTAGCGTCGGGGGTTGCGATTTGGTGGCGCGATGGCGAGGTGACGCAGATGGCCACGGACCGACGAGGCGGACGGAGGCGCACGGTCTGGGAGGTGCGATGAAGTGGGCAGAGGTCGATGCTCGAGCGATCGAGCGGAACGTGGCCACAATCTGCGGCGCGCTCAGGAACAGTGTCGCCTTGATGGCCGTTGTGAAGGCCAACGGATATGGGCACGGTGCTAGTGCGGCTGCTATTGCTGCCCTCGCGGGCGGGGCTACATGGCTGGGTGTTTCCTCGCCGGAAGAGGCCTTAGAGCTCCGCGCCGGGGGGCTGGATGTCCCTATCCTGAACCTTGGCTGGAGCCACCCTGCCCAATTGAATGCCCTAATCACGGGTGGGATCGAGTTGAGCGTGTGGTCGCCGGAGCAGATCGCGGCAGCGGCTGAGGCTGCAGCCCAGGTACCAGCGCGCGTACACGTGAAGATTGACACTGGTATGCGCCGGCTCGGAGCTGCGCCTGCCGCGCTCGGGCAGGTGATTGCCGCGCTGGATCGTGCAGTCGGCAGGGTGGAGGCGGTAGGCGCGTTCACTCATTTCGCAAGCGCCGACGCGGCGTCACCGGACTTCACTCTTGAGCAGAACGATGCCTTTGTGAGGACTGTGGAGCCACTCCGTCAGCGCTGGCCTGGGCTCCTGCTTCATGCTGCAAATAGTGCCGCTGCCCTCCGGTTCAGCGAGACGCACCACGATCTGGTCCGATGCGGCATCGCGATCTACGGCTACGCACCACTACACGCTGAGAGGCTTGCGCGGCTCTACCCAGCGATGGCCTTCAAGGCGTGCGTGACCGACACGAAGACGGTTCATAGCGGTGACACTGTTGGTTACGGGGGAACGTGGGTGGCCCAGAGAGATACGCGGGTGGCCACCATTGCTGTCGGGTACGCAGATGGTGTGCAGCGAGCCCAGTCGAACCGGGGCACGATCCTGATCGGGGGGCGTCGCTGCCCTCTCGTTGGCCGGGTGAGCATGGACCAACTTACCGCTGACATCTCCGAAGTAGATGGGGTTCACCCAGGCGATGCGGCGGTGGTGTTTGGGCGCCAGGGGGCCGAGTGGCTGGGTGCCGACGAGGTCGCCGCTACGGTCGGTACGATCAGCAACGAGGTGCTTTGCGCCGTATCCGGCCGTGTGCGTCGGGTGGCTGTGGGGTAAGTTGAGCGTGGCTCGTCGAACCGATGCAAGTCAAAGGCACCCCGGTGAAGGTCGTTGGGTTAGTGGGGTTAGAGGTCCGTCTCGCCTTAAGTTCCGACCCTCCGGACCCGACGGTCGTATACCTCGTGCTGGACTAAGGCTGGCGGCGGGTAGTGAAGCCGCGATCGTCCTGTGCAATTATCGGGGCGGTATGCGCATTGCCCGAGGCGCGGAAGGACGGCTCTTGACCACCGAGCGAAGCGCATCGCAGCTGGGAGGCTCCTGGCGGAGTGAAGTTCTCCGACGATGCGAAGCTCAGCAACGCGGTGGAACAGGGCATGTCTCGGGGGCGAGGGGCGACATGGCTCTGGGTCAGCAAGAGGAGCGTGCCTTGCTGCGACAGGTCAACCGAGGTGTATTCACTAGAACTCGTCATTGGCATGAACGCCCAGAGTGGGCGGTTCGCGGGGGATTCTGGGTGGGTTGACGTAGAGACCTGTGGGCAGGGTGGGAACGAGCATTGAAGGCGATGTACTGACCGGAGGCATGTATCGTGGCTGTAGAAACGGTGGTCACAGCACCGGGGGTCGACGATCCCTGGCTCAACGCGCAGCGGCAGTTCGACGCCGCAGCGGAGGTCCTCAACCTCGATCAGGGCGTGCGGGCAATTCTCCGCGAGCCCCAGCGTCAGCTGATCGTCAACTTCCCGGTCAAGATGGACGACGGGTCGATCCGGGTGTTCGAGGGCTACCGGGTCCAGCACAACCTGAACCGGGGTCCGGCCAAGGGCGGTATCCGCTACCACTCCCAGGTCACCCTGAGCGAGGTCAAGGCGCTGGCGATGTGGATGACCTGGAAGTGCGCTGCGGCCGGGATTCCCTTCGGCGGCGCCAAGGGCGGGGTGATCGTCGACCCCAAGCAGCTCAGCCATGACGAGCTGGAGCGGCTCACCCGGCGCTACGCCAGCGAGATCTCGGTGCTGATCGGACCGGAGCGGGACATCCCCGCCCCTGACGTCAACACCACCCCCCAGGTGATGGCCTGGATCATGGACACGGTGTCGATGAGCACGGGCTACTCGGTGCCCGCCGTGGTGACGGGCAAGCCGCTCAGCGTAGGAGGCAGTCAGGGACGCAACGCGGCCACCGGCCGCGGGGTGGCGATGGTGGCTCTCCAGGCCTGCCGCCGGCTGGGTCAGGAACCCAAGGATCTGACCGTCGCGGTGCAGGGCTTCGGCAACGCCGGGAGCATCGCTGCCGGACTGATGGCGGACGACGGCTTCAGCATCCGGGCCGTCTCGGACAGCGCCGGAGGTATCTACAGCGAGCAGGGGCTGGACATCAAGGCGGTCATCGAGCACAAGCAGCGCACCGGGTCGGTCGTCGGCTTCCCCGGCACCCGGCCGATCAGCAACGCCGACCTGCTCGAGGCGCCGGTCGACGTCCTTGTCCCGGCCGCCCTGGAGAACCAGATCACGGCAAGCAACGCCGGGCGGATCAAGGCCTCGCTGATCCTCGAGGCGGCCAACGGGCCGACCACCCCGGACGCCGACGACATCCTGGTCAGGAGCGGGGTGACCGTCGTCCCCGACATCGTCGCCAACGCCGGAGGGGTCATCGTCTCCTATTTCGAGTGGGTGCAGGATCTCCAGTCGTTCTTCTGGGAGGAGAATGAGATCAACGATCGCCTCGAGCGCATTCTGACCAGTGCGTTCAACGCGTCCTGGGAGGCATCCAAGCGCCTCGGGGTGCCGCTTCGCCTGGGCGCCTATGCGGTCGCCGTCGGCCGGGTCGCCGAGGCCACGACTGCCCGCGGCATCTACCCGTGAGGTCTCTTTTCCCACGATGGCTCGGGATCGAGGCAGCATGTGGCGCCGCCTTGGTGAGGCCCTGGCCGCATGCGATGGGTTGATGTGGACGTAATAACCAATCGGAGGAAGGTGGGAGCGAGAACGCTTATACCGCTATGCCCATCCTTGGTTAGCCGGCAAGGGCTTTTCAGCACTCTGCTAGCTGAGTTATCTCGAGACTCCGTCCCTGATGACGCGGGTTCCGTGGTTCGGGTTCGATGTGCTCGGTCCTGGCCCGCTATATATATTGGCCCCAGATTTCATGTTGATAGGCCCATGGCAGGTGGATCGTCGTCGGGGGTAGCCTTCCACGCTCAGCATCAGGATGAGAAGATACGAAAGCAGGTTTGTGAGTCGTTAGTCATCCGCTTGGGCGACTCGCCATATCGGCCCGCGAGAGATTACGTTGTTCTTCGTAGGCTGAGTCATCGTTGTTGCTCATCTTGGCGCTGGGGCTTCCGGCTCTGGGCAGACGGTAGGGCAGATGAGGTGCAGCGCATAGGCGCTCGCGCCCTGGCAGACGCATGGCCGATGAGGGAGACTGCATGACCACGTTGCGATTCGCTGAACGGATGTCCCGGCTGGGCACGGAGTCCGCCTTCGAGGTCTTGGCGCGCGCTCGCCGGCTCGAGGCGGAGGGCAGAGACATGATTCACCTGGAAATCGGCGAGCCCGACTTCGCCACCCCGGGGAACATCACCGAGGCGGCGGTGCGGGCGATGAGGGGAGGGGCCACCCACTACACGCCGGCGAGCGGCAGCTGGGAGGTCCGTGAGGCGACCGCTCGTCATGTGACCCGTCAGACCGGTGTGTCGACCCGCCCCGAGCAGATCGTGCTCGTCCCCGGCAGCAAGAATATCCTCCATTTTCTGCTCCTCTCCCTGGTCGAGCCGGGCGACGAGGTGCTCGTTCCCGACCCCGGGTTTCCCACCTACAGCTCGCTGGCCAGCTTCATCGGCGCCATCCCGGTCTCGGTGCCCATCCGCGAGTCGAACCAGTTCCGGCTGGACGTGGACGAGTTGCGCTCTCTGGTCACCGACCGGACCCGGCTCCTCATCGTCAACAGTCCCGCCAACCCGACCGGCGGGGTCCTCACCCGCGAGGACTGCGAGGCGATCGCGGCCCTGGCAGCGGAACGCGATCTCTTCGTGCTCAGCGACGAGATCTACTCCCGGCTGGTCTACGAGGGGAGCCACGTCTCCCTCTACGGCATCGAGGGGATGGCGGAGCGGTGCGTCCTCATGGACGGGCTCTCCAAGGCGTGGGCGATGTGCGGCTGGAGGCTGGGCTTCGGAGCGATGCCGGTGGAGCTCGCCCAGCGGATGGACACCCTGATGATCAACACCTCGTCCTGCGCTGCCGCCTTCACCCAGTGGGCGGCGGTCGAGGCCTTTGAGAGCCCGGAGTCGGACGCCGCGGTGGCCGCCATGGTGGCGGAGTTCTCGAAGCGCCGCGACGTGGTCGTCGACGGTCTCAACGCTATCCCCGGGTTGCGCTGCCACCGACCCATGGGGACCTTCTACGTCTTCCCCAACGTCGAGGGGACGGGCTGGGAGGAGCGAGCCCTGCAGCGGGCGCTGCTCGAGGAGGTGGGCGTGGCGCTGCTCTCGGGAACCGCCTTCGGGTCCTGGGGCAAGGGGTACCTGCGGCTCAGCTACGCCAACAGCATTGCCAACCTGGAGAAGGCAGTAGAGCGGATGGCCACCCTCCTGACCTCTTCGACTTCGACCCTTCCGCCTGGGTCACGAACCAAGGCCGCGAGCCACTAGCAGGGGCTGGCTTCAACCGGTCGAAGCAGAGCGGCAGCGTCATCATCACCACGAACCTTCCCTTCAGCGAGTGGCACTCCGTGTTCGCCGACCGTTGCCTCTGCAAGGGGGTCGTTCAATGGCCGCTTCGAGTCCCTGAACCCTAGGCTCCGGCTCCTGACCAGGATCGCCTTCGGCTTCCGCTCTGCTCAGGTACTCATCCCCCTAGCGATACTCAGTTGCGGCGGTCTCTCCACGCCGCTTCCGGGGCGCTCATGAGCGACGGATGGGCAGAAGAGGCACAAATCTGTTACAATAACTGAACTTCTCCGCGCATCTCAGGACGATCCACAGTGTCGGTCTGGACTCTAATGGACAGAGACCTCTGGACACTTGGGGGGTGCCGATGATGGACCCCAACAGGCTCGAGGATGGAGTGACTCAGACCCTCGCGCCTTCTCCTCTGGTTGCTGATAGGCATCGCCGCGACTCGCTGGCACTGGCCTTCCCCGAAGTCGACCGTGTCTTCGCCGACTTTCGAGAGCGATGGCGGATTCCGGGCGTGGCCTACGGCATCGTCGTCGACGGGGAACTGGTCCACGCCCAAGGAGTCGGCAACCGCGATCTCGGCGGTGAGCTTCCTGTCGACCGGGACAGCGTGTTTCAGATCGCGTCGGTGACCAAGAGTGTCACCGCGATGTGCGTCTTGATCCTGCGTGATGAGGGTAGGCTTGGCTTGGACGACCCCGTACTTGAGTACATTCCCGAGCTGGGCTCGCTGCGCCTGCCGACTGCCGACTCCCCCGAGGTTACCGTGCGTCACCTCTTGACAATGTCCGCAGGGCTTGTGACAGACGATCCGTGGGCGGATAGGCAGCTCGGGCTTGATGTTGAAGCATTTGGGTTACTGCTCGCACGTGGTGTTCCATTCGACCAACCTCCGGGTACCTGCTTTGAGTACTCCAATCTTGGCTATGCCATTCTGGGACGGCTGGTTTCGAACGTCGCTGGTGTGCCCTTCGATCGGTTTGCCGCAGAGTGGGTCTTCCAGCCCCTCGGGATGACGTCGAGCACGTGGACCTGGAACCGCGTCCCAGACGACCGCGTAGTGCGAGGATATCGGCTGGGGGACGGGGGATGGGTTCGCGAGCACGGACTGAGTAACGGCGCCTTTGGTCCCGCAGCAGGCTTGGCGACCTCGATTCGGGATTTCGCGCGGTATGTGGGCTTTCACCTGTCCGCGTGGCCACCGCGGGACCAGCCGGAGAGCGGCCCCCTCCGTCGCGCCTCTGTGCGCGAGATGCATCAGGCATGGCGCGTGTGTCCCCTCGACGTGTGTGCGGACCAGGTCCAAGACCTTCGTGCTGAGGGGTACGGGTACGGACTTGTATCTGGGATCCACGCCGCCGACGGACGATTCGTGGCCCACAAAGGCGGTCTCCCAGGGTTTGGGGCCTATGTGCATTGGCTTCCTGATCAAGGGGTGGGCCTCCTGGCATTCGCCAACCTCACATACGCGCCAGTCTGGGAAGCGGTATGGGCTGCGATGACGGTGCTCAGAGCGACCGGCGGCCTCGCGCCTCGGCGATCTCAGCCCTCCCCAGCCCTCATGGCAGCCCGCGATGCCGTGGTCCAGCTGTACAAACGCTGGGACGCGCGCGAAGCAGCGTCGCTAGCCGCCGAGAACTTCTACCTTGACCTGTCTGCCGACCGTCGCCGAGAGCAGTTTGAGGACCTTCACGCCACGTTGGGCGCATGCACCTCGGTCGGAGAACTCATTGCCCCAGGCGCACTCGAAGGGCATTGGCGGATGGACTGCGAACGCGGAACGATCGACATCTCGCTCTCGCTGTCGCCGACCGTCCCCCCTCGCTTGCAAACCCTCGACCTGATCGCCTCTATTGGGCAGCATGGCGAATAGTGAGCGGTATAGGCGAGCGACCGGACGTGGTCGTGGTCTGGGTCTGTGCGGTCGGCCGGATGTGAATTGAGACGCGCACGAAATAGCACGTCGTGGCGTGAGACGACGGCGACAGCGTGGGGCTTCACAGGCGGTCTTCACAATGGCGAAGCCTCCGCTAATTACCCATAAGTATCTCTGGGACCCACTCGTTTAGAAATGCAACGGGAATAAGGCGGCGCCGACCTAAGGTTATTGACCTAACTTCTGCGCGATAGATCAATGGGGATGGCGTTGCGCTGCTGACTCCGAGTCGAAGCGCCGCCTCCTTGAGGCTCGACCCAGCCGCTGCACGTCACCCGAAGCCCGTGCGTCAGTGTCTCTTCGGACGGTTGCGCAAATAATGCCGTGGCGCCCAGCGTCGGCTCGGTGTTGTCGAGCGCAAGCGGGCGGAGCTTGCTCGCTAGCAAGGTGACGGCCGAGTGAAGCTCCAAGGACGCTGCAGATTCAGCTAATGACACAGCTGTCAGCGGGCGATCTCTGGATGAGCTACTTCGATGGAACGACATCTGCGATCGCGGTGTCTCGCGGCGTCGAAGTGCGGTTCATCAGATTCAGGAGACAGGAGACGGACCCTGATTGACCGCCTCCTCGCAGCCAAGCTCAAATGCACCAAGCAGACCTTGGTCACTGACCAACTCTGCCCGCTTGATCTCGCAATGAGCGCGCGTGGAAGGAAAGCTTCCCTGGGCCACAGCAGCGACCATTTCTTTCCAAAAGTTGTCACCGGCGCCGAGGACGCCACCTCCCAGTGCGATGGCGTCCAGGCCGAGTAAGTTGATCAGGCCGCCCAGCGCAATCCCCAGATGGCGTGCGGCCACAGACAAGACCCTCTGAGACTTCTCGTCTCCTGTGGCTGCGGCGCGCGCCACATCCGCAGCGCTGTTGGCTCCCGCAGCGCTCGCTATGCCATCCCCCGATGCGATGGCATTTATACATCCTCGGTTGCCGCAGTGACACATGGGACCGTCCGGTACTGCGACCATGTGACCGAACTCGCCGGCGCCGCCTTCGCCGCCTCGGTAGAGTTGGTTGTTGAAGATGAGGCCCGCCCCGATGCCGGTACTGACAGTGATGTATGCAAAGTTCGCCACTCCCCGCCCGGCACCGCGGCGGTGTTCCGCAAGAACGGCCAAGTTCGCGTCGTGCTCGACAATGCACGGAAGACCGAGGCGCTGCTCCAGTAGCTGCCTGAGCGGGACCTCTCGCCAATTGGAAAGGTTCGCAGCGGCGTGGACCACTCCAGTAAGAGGATGGACGACCCCCGGGACACCAATGACGGCTACCGATGATTCAATCGCGAAACCGGGCTCGGAGCTCGCGACTTCGTGGACCAGACGGGCGATTTGGTCGATAACTTTGGGCGGTCCCCCGTCACGGTCCGTAGCAAACCTTGCGCGCCGCGTGATGGCTCCGGCTGGGTCGAACAGCGCCGCTCGCACCCAGGTGCCGCCGAGGTCTATGCCCACGACGTGAGACCTGCGGCGTTGGAGTCCCATCGACCCCAGATCATGCGGGCGGTGAGTGCCAAATGTCAAGCCGAGCAGGATCCCGTATGGGCGCGTGCGGCCTGGAGAGCTGGTGACATGATGGGAGAGTTCATGGCTGCGGAGATCGCTGATCAGCCTGCAGTCTTGGCTCGTTTGCTGGCAAGGGCTCCCCGAGACATCGAGGCTGTTAGCCGCCTGGTTCCGAGGCCCCTGCTCGGGGTCTTCTTCCTGGCCCGCGGATCGTCCGATAACGCCGCTATGTTGGGACGGTACCTCAGCGAGTTGGCTGCAGGTCGGCCGGCGGGCCTGGCGGCCCCTAGTCTGTACACCCGCTACCGAGCGGCCGTTAACTGGCATGGCTTCCTGGTTGTTGCGCTCAGTCAGTCGGGGACGACCCCGGAGATAGTGGCGACCTGCCGGGCGCTGCAGTCCAGTGGAGCGGTGGTGCTCGCCATCACCAACACTCCGGACAGCGAACTTGCGGCGGCCGCCGATCTGGTGCTCAGTACCGACGCTGGGCTCGAGCGAGCGGTTCCCGCCACCAAGACGGTTACGGCAGAGATGCTTCTGATGGTGACAGTCGCGCGTGCGCTCGGCCCAGTCGGTGCCACGACCGAAGAAGTGATGGAACTCGCGAGCGCGATCCTAGACGTCTTGCGTGACGCTACCCCGATGGAAGCGCCGGCGCGCCGCTGGGCTCAGGCTGACCGCCTGGTGGTCACGGGGCGAGGCTTAGCTTACGCAGCCGCGCTTGAGTGTGCTCTGAAGATCAAAGAGACAACCGGCGTACTGGCAGAGGGAATCTCAATCGCCGACCTCTTGCACGGGCCCGTCGCGGCGGTGAATGCGGGCGCGCCCGCGCTGCTAGTCAACGCTGGCGGGCCGACTGCGCAGGACCTCGAATAGCTTCGCGACAGACTCGCCCGTCGTGGTGCGGACGTAGTCGAGTTGCCGCTCACAGGCGGCATGCCCGAGCTCTTGGCCGTGATCACGGCGGTGGTCCGGGGTCAGCAGCTTGCCCTCGCATGGACATTGCAGCGAGGAGTCGACCCGGATGCACCACCGACGCTGACAAAGGTCACTCGCACGGAGTAGCCTGCAGCGGCCGTTTAGCGGGGGTGCTGCGGCGACAGCTCCGCGCCGCCCACCCTACCGGAAGAGGCGTTGTAAGGAACGGGCGCGCCGATCACCCTACCTGTGTTGTCGGTAGTTGTCGACCAAGCCGCTCAACGTCCCCTCCGCTGTTCAGCTGGCCCGGGCGCTGGCTGCCTGCCCTCTGATCGACTGGTCGGGGCGCCCAGACTCGAACTGGGGACCTCTCGCTCCCAAAGCAAGCGCCTTCGACTTTCGTCGCTCGCATAGGCCTTCTTGAATTCGCTTGGTCCACTTGCTTCGCCATGCGTGCCTAAGGCCGGCACTTGCTTCGAGCGTTGGGCGAGGGTCCGGAAGCAATGCGGCGCGCGAGCGGTAGCCGGGAACAGAATCAAACTCCACCAATGTGGGGCTCTGGACCTGATGGTCTCTTTCGTCAGCGTCCGCGTGCCTAACCTCGGGTCCCCTCGAGGATATCGCTCACCCGCGGCTGGCGGATCCCCACCGCCCCTGACCTGACCCCGGGAGCGCGTCAATCTGGTATGAGGGTTCCACGATGGGCAGCCTGGCCAGGAGGGGACATGTAGGCCGGGAATCCCGGTTCTGCCGGCCTGAGCCTTGGCGGCGACCCCGACGCGGGATCCCCGGTAGCACCTTTTGTATATCTCTGAGCTATACTGGGCGCCATGATCACGGTCTCGGCCCGGCCAGCCGCACGCCGCCACCCTCGGTGAGCGGACGCTCTAGGTGGCACCGCGGCGAGGTGGGCTCCCTCTACCCGACTTCGAGTGGGAGGAGTCCAACGAGGACAAGCTCCTCGCCCGCCACGACGTGTCCGCTGCCGAAGCCGAGCAGTGCTTTGCCAACCCACATCCGGGGCCACGCCGTGTGGGGGACGACATGCTGATGCTCGGCGTGACAGATGGCGGCCGTATGCTCCTCCTTGTCTACGAACAGAAGGCTAAGGGCGTGGTCCGCGTCTACAGCGCCCGCGAGATGACTGACAAGGAGCGACGGACCTACCGTCGTCTGGTGCGATGACCGAAGACCGCCGCAACGCCATCTTGGAGCGCGACTGGGGCGATGTCTGGGAGACGCTGCCGGGAGCTCCTCCCTTGATCCCGCGCCCGAAGACGGCACAGCTGACCCTCCGGATCCCCACGCAGCTCCTTGCTCGCATCAAGGCCGTCGCTGCGGCGAGGTCACTGCCGTACCATGCACTCTCCCGCGCCTGGATCATCGAGGCTCTGCGAAGCTCTGCGCCGCCGATCAACAGCGCCCTGGCCGAGGAGCCACAGGTCGAGCAGCTCAACATTAAACTCGACAGCGACACGCTTGACGGCTTGAAGGATCGAGCGGATCAAGTGCGACGCCCCTACCACCGCCTCGCACGCGAGTGGATCGAAGCCGCGCTCACACGAGAGGAGAAGAGCCTTGGCATCGACCCGACACGTAACGGACGTCCAACCATCAAAGAACTGATGGTCTTCCTTCTGCACTCCCCCGGTCGCCAAGGCGACGACGCCATTCGCGGTATGACCCGACTGCAGAAGCTGTTGTTCGTCATCGAGCAACGGCTCGCCGAGGAGCACTCCAACTTCTATGCCTACGACTATGGCCCGTACAGCGATCAAGTCCCAGACGCCGTCGAGGCGCTGAAGCTCGCTGGCTTCTTGCGGGGGTCGGAAGGGGTCAAGGCGCAGCGGCCGTCGTTTGCTGAGATGGTCGCGTCCGCCGAGCAGCGTTCCGGCCCCGGTATCAATGAGGAGTTTGCACTCAGCGAGCGCGGCCACCAAGCCGCAGAACGGCTGCGCCAATCCAGCCGAGCCTACAGCCAGTTGTCTGTCTACATCCGAGAGATTCGGAAAGAATGGGACACTCCGCAGCTTGACGAGCTCGTCGATCGCGTCTACGCGGACTGGCCTAGCTACGCGGACAAGTCGCTCATCCGCGAGGAGGTCGCCGCCCGTTCCGCGGCGAGGCGCCGCCCGTGACGATGGCACTTCAACCCCTCCACCACATCGTTCGTGTTCGCAGATCAGAGGATCTGAGATTCGTTCGGCCGGGCCTGATGGACGAGATCATTGTCAACGCTAACCAGCTTGAGCACTGCCCCGACGCGACGGCCACCGCGCTGCGCGAGACGACCTTGCCCTACAGCATCGACCCGGTGCTCACCCGCTTCCAAATGCCCGAGTGGTGGAAGAACGACCGCGGGGAGACGAAGCGCAACTACGCCCGCCTCGGCGCCGAGTACGTCAAGGGCACCACTATCGAGATAGCCGCTGGCCCGCTCGTCGAAACGGTGCCAAGTGACCGGGAGTGGCGCGTCCTCGCCAGGAATGTCATCGACTATCAGCGCGATCGCCTGCTCCAGATCCGGCCGCAAATGGAGCTGTTCCGAGACGAGCTGCGTCCCGTCCGACTCATGGCTCCGGCGCTGGTGGCCTTCGGCAAGACCGAGGATCGCGTCAACCGCTTGCTGGCTGAGGCAAGCGCCGAAGCCGCCGGTGCGCCGATTGCTGTCCCCGTCGTCGTTCCGCCCAACCGTCTCGGCGACGAAGATGAGCTTGATGCGCTCTTGGCCGATGTTCCTGCCGACGGGGTGAGCTCGTACTTCGTCTGGACCCCCCGGGTCACCGAGCAGCTACTGCTCCAGCACAGGCGGGGCATGCTCACTGGGCTCGTCCGTCTCGTTGCGACGCTTGCCGCTAGGGGCATCGCGGTAGGCCACCTTCACGCTACCTACGCCATCACCGCTCTTCACGATCTGGGCCTCTCGGCCGTTGTCCACCATACGGGGTGGGTCGACAAGGGTGACCCGGCCGATGAACGTCGGGGCGGTGTCCGTTCTTGCCAGATCTACGTCCCCGGGGTCCGTCACAGCGTTCACTTCGATAGGGCTCGTGACCTCGGCTATCAACTCGACGCGACGAAGTACGCCGCGTGCTTCTGCAACTGCGACCTCTGCGGGGGGTTCTTTGAGGCCGGCCAGCATCCGCTCGACCTACTCCTCGAGGAGGAGGTTCGGCATATGCAGAATGGCCAGGACCGGCGAACTCCGTCCAACCGTGCGGTTGGGCTCCTAATCTGGCACTACCTTCTGGCGCGCCGTCAGGAGATTGAGGCCTTCTCCGCCGCCCCCGCGTCCGATGTCGTGGCCAGCGACATAGACCGTGCAGCCGCGCTGACGGGCGGAGCCGAAAGCGCGCAGCTGTACCGCCTTGCTGAGGAACTCCGCTCGGCATAGATCGAGATGCGCGTGGAACTAACGGCGGAGCCGGCGGACCGCAGCCACCGGAGCCCGTGACTCCTGGTCTCTGTCGTACAGCGCACCGGCTTCAGTGGCCGGGCCTCGACCCGGGAGCAGGGTCCCAGCGAATTCGAAGCAAGTGCAGTCGGCGAATTCACGACGGCCCAGGAGGGCCGACGGTCGGGGCGGCGGGACTCGAACCCGCGACCTCTGGCTCCCAAAGCAAGCGCCTTCGACTTTCGTCGTTCGCATAGGCCATTCCGAGTTTGCCTGGTGCATTTACCTCGACTTGCGTGCCAATCGGGGTCACTTGCTTCACCCCTCCGGCAAGATTCCGGAAGCAATGCGGCGCCCTCCGCGAGGGGGGTGGCGGAATGTTCTCGGCTACCGGCGAGGGAGACGGGATCGACGCGCCGCCGTCGGTCTTCTCCCCCGCATGTACTGCCGTTCATAGAACGCCGTCCTGGGCTCGTAGTCGCGGACGTCGCCCGGCACGATGTCCTCCCGCTTCTTGCGAATATTGAAGTATGCCTGCGCGCCGAGAGCACGGATCAGAACGGTCTCAATCTCGCGTTCATGCGTCTTGTTCATGCCGAGGTAGAAGGAGAAGTACACGAGCTCCAGGGACTGCGCCCTCTTTCTGGCCCGTAGGCGGTTGAAGACTTGCCCTCTTCCTACGTAGCGCACCTGCCCCATTGAGTCATGCGCCATGTAGATGCCGGTGCGGGTCACCCTCGGGTGATTGTCTCGTAGATCGCGCCAGATATCCTCAAGTGCATCGAAGGGCAACTTCTCTCCGACTACACTGAACAAGGGATCGCCTTCTCGGGGCCGTCCGGGTGCGGGCACGAGGCGACCACATAGAACCTTCCAGCCGTCCTGAGAGTAGATGGGCGGTGTCTGCGTCTGCTTTTGGGCTGTCGGTTTGCGGGTTGCAACGGCGTTCACGGTCCTCACCTTATGTCGTACCTCACTCTAATGAGCTCACCCCTGTCGGCTCATCCTGGACGGGACAAACCTCTTATACCTCTTGACAGGCACGGAGGAGATCCAGCAGCTTCTCACCAACTTAGGGCCTGCTGGGGGCGCCACCTCCCCGGTGCTCAAGGAGAAGCTGTCCCGGCACGCTGAAGCCTCCGTGGGTGATGCTTCGCTTGACCAGCGCTTCAGGATCGAACTGGGTCAGCTGGTCGAAGCGGCACCGATGCCATGGTTTG
>Ga0187891_1000427_pt1 | contig 42467 bp, 38 predicted proteins | sample June2016WEW_21_4_FD_132990 | JGI IMG/M metagenome (GOLD analysis project Ga0187891, IMG submission 132990) | Peatland microbial communities from SPRUCE experiment site at the Marcell Experimental Forest, Minnesota, USA - June2016WEW_21_40 | ecosystem: Environmental > Terrestrial > Soil >... | reverse complement strand
GCCAACCACGCGCCATCCAGCCGCACAGTCTTTTCGCTTCACAGCAGTTCGCCACTGCCGTCTATCAATCCGAACTGACCTACAAACTCCGCCAACTCGGTTACGAAATCGCAACCGGACGGAGCGGCGCGCCGGAGATCAAGGGCTACACGCAGGAGTATCTCGACGCATCCAGTCCCCGCAGCCAACAGATTCGTGCGTACCTCGAACGCACAGGCCACTCCGGGAAGGAAGCTGCCGAAATCGCTGCGCACTCGACGCGGGACCGCAAGGAGATTCACTCCCCGGGAGAAGTGATGGCCGCGCACCGGAAGCTGGCGGCAGACTTTGGACACCAAGCCGAGACTGTTGTACGCGCAGCGCGGGAACGATCGCAACATCAGCAGAAGCCCGTTAACTCGTTTGACCGTGTTCGAGAATCTCTCACCTTTTCCCGCGACAAGAACTTCGAGCGCGAGGCTGTCGTGGATGAACGTGCGCTGATCCGCGACGGACTCCGTCGCGGCATGGGCGAGATCACCCATGCCCAGGTCCGCACCAACCTTGACGCTCGCTTGGCGTCCGGGGAATTTCAAATCGTCGAGCGGCCACAGGGCGTTCCGGGCCGCCAGTTTACCACCGCCAAAACCATCGAAGCGGAACACGAAATTCTCCGTCGGATGCGTGAGGGCCAAAACCATGTCGAGCCGGTTCTTTCGCGTCCTCACGCCATCGCCGTTGCCGACCAGCACCCGCATCTCAACCGGGCGCAAAAGACCGTTGTCGAGGATGTGCTCAGCTCGCCGGACCGCATCCAAGGAATCCAGGGCTTCGCCGGCGCGGGCAAGACAACCACGCTCACCGTTATCCGCAGCGCGGCGGAAATGCAGGGCTATCAGGTCGAGGGGTTCGCACCGACCTCTCGCGCCGCGCGCCAACTGAATGAGGCAGGAATCGAGGCTGGAACCCTGCAAGGCTTCCTCGCCCGCACTGCAGATCCAGACTTAGCAGAGCGAAAGCACTTCTACCTTGTCGATGAATCGAGCCTTGCCAGCACCAACCAGGTCCGCGAGTTCCTTTCGCAGCTTGGTCCCGATGACCGCGTGCTTCTGATCGGCGACATACGCCAGCATCAAGGCGTCGAAGCGGGCCGCCCTTTCGAGCAACTGCAGGAAGCTGGAATGCACACGGCCAAGCTCGATGAGATCGTTCGCCAGCAGGACCCGGCTCTGAAATCTACCGTCGAACTGCTGGCCACGGGCCAAGTCTCCGCCGCGCTCGACGCACTCCAGCAGCAGGGCCGTGTGAAGGAGATTCCCAACGCAGAAGAACGCGTCCGCGCTATCGCCAAGAGCTACGTCGAATCGCCCGAGAAGACTCTCATCGTCTCCCCTGACAATGCTTCCCGCCGCGAGCTGAACGTCGCTGTTCGCCGGGAGTTGAAGGCCAATGGAAGCCTTGCCCCGGAAGATCATACTTTTCGCGTCCTGGTACAGCGTCAGGACATGACCGGAGCCGAACGATCATGGGCAAGCCACTACGAGATCGACGACGTAGTTCGCTACACACGTGGCAGCAAAGCCTTCGGAATCGGAGCTGGCGCCTATGCATTGGTAGTCGCGATCAACCCGGCCGCAAACCAGCTCACGGTCGAAAAAGGGAACGGAGAACTTGCCACCTACGATCCCCGCCGTCTCACAGGCGTCAGCGTGTACCGAGAGATCGACCGCGAGTTCTCAGTAGGTGACCGCATCCAGTTCACCGCGCCCGACAAATCGCTCGGCGTTGCGAATCGCGACATGGCCGTGATCGAGGCGATTCACCTCGATGGTCGCCTCTCCGCCCGCCTCGACAACAACCGCCAGATCGAATTCAACGCCGGCGACCATCGTCATTTCGACCATGGCTACGCCGTCACCAGTCACAGCTCCCAGGGCCTCACCGCCGAATGCGTCCTCGTTCATGCCGACACTAGCGTCCACCCGGACCTGCTTAACTCCCGCTTCGCCTACGTCTCCATCTCCCGCGCCAGCCACGAGGCCGCACTCTTCACCGATGACATGGCGAAACTCCGCCCTCAGCTCGGAGCCGATGTATCGAAGACCTCCGCCCTGGAAATCAATCAAGGTTCATCCGTCGCACAGGGACTTGGGATAGCGATCTGACAGTGCCAACCATTAAGATGGAGGAATCGCGATGACGAAGATGGCAAACATTCCCGAGAATTACAACAACATTCGTGCCGGAATCGTCGAACTGCTCAAAGCCGCCAGGTCTGCCGCTGCTCGGAATGTCAATTCGATCATGACCGCCGTGTACTGGGACATTGGGCGGCGCATCGTAAAGTTTGAACAAAGCGGGGAGCACCGTGCTGAATATGGCGAACAGCTAATCGAGCAATTGTCTGGGGATTTGACGCGCCAATTTGGTCGCGGCTTTGGTCGAGCGAATCTTTGGCAAATGCGTGCATTTTACCGCGCATGGCCGGAGGCAAAGATTCTCCAGACACTGTCTGGAGAATCTATAAGCCCCATTGATCCCGATAATATAGAGGGCGACTCCTCAACAGTTTTAGCTCTCGCCTCTCGCTTCTCGTTGCCTTGGTCCGCCTACGTGCGGCTGCTTTCCGTCAAGGATGCGGAAGCTCGGACCTTCTACGAAACCGAGGCGCAGCGTTCGGGCTGGTCCATCCGCCAACTTGACCGCCAGATCGGCAGCCAATTCTACGAACACATCGCGCTCTCACACAATAAAGCCGCCATGCTGGAGAAAGCAGAGACCTCCCAACCCAGCGACTTGGTGACACCCGAAGAGGCCATCAAGGACCCGTTCGTTCTCGAATTCCTCGACCTCAAGGACGAATACTCCGAGACAGACTTGGAGGAAGCGCTCATCCAGCACCTCACGGACTTCCTCCTGGAGTTGGGCGATGATTTTGCATTTCTCGGCCGCCAGCGCAGGCTTCGTATCGACGACACCTGGTTTCGTATCGACCTCATCTTCTTTCACCGCCGCTTGCACTGCTTGGTCATTATCGACCTCAAGGTAGGCAAGTTCAGCTACGCGGATGCCGGGCAGATGCACCTCTATCTGAACTACGCCCGCGACCACTGGATGAAGTCCGGCGAGAACCCGCCAGTCGGACTCATTCTGTGCGCCGAAAAGGGAGCAGCAGAGGCCCACTACGCACTCGACAATCTCCCCAACAAGGTGCTCGCCACTGAGTATCAGACTGTCCTTCCAGACGAAAAGCTTATCGCTGAGGCACTTGAACGCTCCCGCCGGGAACTGGAGAAACGGGCGTCTGTCAGCCGTGCTCAGCGAGAATCGGCTAATCTTCACCCCAGAAGAAGAAAGCGATGACTGATATCGACAGTCGGATGTCACGCGGACCGTCCCCAGAGTCCTCAATGTTTTCTTCACAGGTTTTTCTGTAGTATTTGCTCTTAGATTATGTCAACCACCATTACAGGACTGCCCGAAAACTTCTCGAATCTGTTGGCGGCCTACCACTCGCAGATCAGCGATGCGATACGCAAGCATTCTCACCACGACCATCGCCGCGCTTTGCTCATGGACTTCCTCCGCAAGAGCTTCGGCATCGAGGTTGATGAGGTCGAGCTTGAAAAGAAGATCATGGTTGCTGAGGCACGAGGAAGAATTGATGCATTCTACAAGTACGTGATCTTTGAAGTGAAGATTGATCTAGAACGAGAAAGAAACGATGCGCTATCGGAGCTGAAGAAATATTTTGAGTCTCGCACGAGACCGAGTGACTACATCGCCGTGGTCACGGATGGACTTCACTGTGAGATCTACGACTACGATTCCGATCACAAGGAAGCGCGCCAGGTCCGGCCATTCGAGATCAATCCTGATGACCCAGAAGACACCTACCTGGAGCTTGATGAGCTACTAGCGTCCGGGCGGAAAATCCCTCCGACCTCAGATGACATCGTTGGGCGCTTCGGGCTCACAAGCATGACGTTCCTGCGAAGTCTGAGAGAGCTGGAGCAAGCCTTCGATTCTGTGGAGCATGACTCAAGCGTTTCCGTGAAATTCAAGGAGTGGAACTCGCTGCTCGCCAAGGTCTATGGCAGTGCCATTGGCAATAAGGATCTGTTCCTCCGGCACACTTATCTCACGATTCTTTCCAGAGCCATTGTGACGATGGTTCTTTTCCCTAAGCACGTCCGTGGCCACAGCCTCTATCGAGACATGCTGACAGGGAAGTTTTTCCGAGATCAGAGCATCTTGAATCTCGCTGAGCCGGACTTCTTCAGTTGGGCACTAGACACCGTTGCAGACAATCCCTTCTTTCGAGTGCTCGATTCGATCTTTAAGCGGTTGGAGGAGTTCGATTGGAGCAAACTCGATCAGGATCTTTTGAAAATGCTCTATCAGGAACTTGTGGACCCTGAGGATCGCAGCGGCTTAGGCGAGTTCTACACTCCCGACTGGCTTGCCGAGTTGATTCTCGAAGACATTGGCTACAAGTCGGGCGTGTTGTTGGACCCTGCTTGCGGGTCGGGAACCTTTCTCTTCTCCGCAATCAATCGGCTTCGACGCCAGGGGTTCACAGGGAAGAAGCTGGTTAAGTATGTGATGGAGTCGATTATTGGCCTGGATGTTCATCCGGTTGCAGTCTTGATGGCAAAAGCGAACATACTGCTTGCTCTAGCCCCAGAACTTAAAATGAAGCGAGATTTCGATGTACAGCTCCGCGTGTACATGGCAGACACCCTTCAGACTGGAGAAAAGACAAGCAAGAACTATCTCTCTGTACCCGATGGCATGGGACGAGAGTTCACTATTCCTCTCAAGAGTCTGGAGATGGATCGAGACTTGGATCAGATCATTGACCAGATGGCAGCGTTTGCCCAACGTGGTGCCTCGTCAGAAACGGTGTTGGAGCAAGCCCGCAAAGGATTTCTTGCCAAGATCCGGCACCTAACAACGGAAGAGATCAACCTGTGGAACTTCAATTTCGCATTGATGGCAGATCTTGTGAAGACTCGTCGTGATACGGTCTGGGCTTTCATTCTCCGAAACGCATACCGTCCGGCCTACCTTCGGAATACCAAGGTTGATGTGATCGTGGGCAATCCGCCTTGGCTGTCGTTTCGTGACATCGCGGAAGAAGCCTACAAAGACAGAATAAAGGACCTCACATTCCACTATAAACTTTTGGAGAAATCAGAACGAAAGTTGTTCACCCAGATGGATACATCCACGCTTTTCTTCGTTCACTGCGCTCACGAGTTCCTCGCAGAAGGAGGAAGAATTGCGTTTGTGATGCCAAAGACCGTAATTCTTCCTGCGAAGCAACATGCGGGATTCCAGACGAACGGCCTGAGCCGCATCCACGACTTCAGCAAAGTGACGGTCACAGGTCTCAAGAATCAGCATTTCTTCAACGTTAAATCGTGTGTCATCGTGACCGATGGACCTGCCAGCCGCGAATCAATCCCGATGACGATCTGGGATGGTGTCCTCCCTAGGAAAAATCTCACGCTCAGCCAATGCCGCCACTTGCTGCACTCTGAAGACAGTCACCATGATTTCCTGGACCGAACTCACAGCAAGTCGCCTTATTTCAGCCGCGCATTTCAGGGAGCGACCTTGAATCCACACACGCTTTGGTTTGTGGAGCCTGACCCAAGCGTTCCTCTGAATTATTCTCGCCCAATGCTGAGAACCTCGGAGAGCGCATTCAAACTCTGCAAAGAGAAAAAGTGGAAGTTGAAGGTTCGAGGACCAGTCGAGAAGGACTTTCTATTCGCAACGGTACTGTCTGATGACATTCTTCCTTTCTTCGTGCGTGGCCTGACCCTTACTGTGCTTCCGTTGTTCATACGAGATGATCGTTATGTGATGATGAACAGCGGCGAACTTCTGAGCGAAGGATTTGAAGCCGCGTCTGATTGGGTAAAGAGAGCCGAGAAGATCTTCGCAAAGGGAACGAAGGATGCTGACAACAGCGCAGAGGATTACCTGAACTATCAACAAAAGCTGACCCAGCAAAACGCCAGGACACCATACGTTGTGCTCTACAACAAATCTGGAACTAACGTTTGCGCCGGATACATCACAGCTGTTGACTGTGGTGGGATTGATGGTTTGGAGGTACAGGGTTTTGTTGCAGAGTCCGTCACATACAGGATCTACGCGAAAACCGAGGGCGAGGCATTGTTTTTGGTAGGTGTACTAAACTCCACAATAGTCAACAAGGCAATCAAGCCATACCAGACCGAAGGCGTGTACCACGGCAAGAGAGACATTCACAGGCGTCCCTTTGAGGTGTGTCCCATCCCGGAATTTGACTCCGACAATTCTGTTCACCGGGAAATCGTGAAGCTTTCCAAGTCAGCAAAGAAAACCGTGGAGAAGTGGGGACCCGAGATGCAAGGGAGCCTTGCAAAAGTTCGGGAGAAGACAAGGACCATGGTTGGCGATCAGATCCGAAAGATTGATTCTCTTGTGGAATCTATGTTCAGTGCAACCCAAATCCCCAGTGCCGTGGACAAGAAAAAGACCAACCAAGCTTCGATGTTTTGAGGTCGAGAAAGACCGGAATGCTGATCTTGTAGCGCCACAAAGCAGAGGAGGACTGTCCTCCATGGGAAAGACTAGCGTGTGATAAAGGACGCTATCATCCGGTATCAGGTCAACAAGCGACAAACGCCGTGGGCGGCACGAGAGGCCTCATCGGACAGAGAGTGCAGTTCTAGCGTTCTAGCTGGCTTGAATCACACTACGCTCCGGCGGACAGGCGGAGTTTTCTTTGGGTGATTTGATCTGTCACGCCGGCGACTGGTGTTTGGAAGCCTGGCTCGGCGAGACGCCTATAGGTGACGTCCAGGGCTTCTTGCTGGTTGAGGACCCCGGCCACGATGGCTCGCTCCATGAGCAGGTATTGTTCTAAATTCCGGTGCAGGATGGGGTCGTATGACTTCAGTGCGGCCTCGAGATGCGCCAAGCGTCGGTGTAGCGATCTTCTTCCATTGCAAAGAGGGCTAGACCGTGCAGGATGAGAGGGTCGTGTCCGGACGCACTCATGGCGCCTACCGTCCTTCATGAGTCGTAACAAGAGCAATCACAAAGGTGCGATCCCAATAATAGGGGGATGGCTGCGCGATCAGGCTAGCGGTTTTCGGAAAGATTGGGACAACTGGAGATGTTGTCGCGATATTTCCGTTTCGGTGGCTTTTAGAGGCCGAGAATCTTAGCGATTACGGCCCATAGCCTTTTCCACGAGAGCTTGACGTTCCTCAGCGCCGAGTCCGCTATGAACCTATTGAACTCTCGCATATCGAAAAGCGGATCACCCGTCTCTTCGGATGGATGGTGCTGGCAAACTTTATTGCGAAGCAGCTCCATCCGGTCATTAGGTATGACTGTTCCGCGATTGCCATCATAGTCCAGGTAGACAAACTCGGGCGGCTCCTTGAACCAGGGCGTCAAGAGTTGAGCGATGAGTCCGACAGCGGCTGAAGCCAGCGCACCGTTTGACCACACAACTTGTGGGCGACTTCCTGCCGCTCCGTATTTGTTGGCTTCCAGCGCCAACCGATCATCGGTAATCAGCCCGCAGCAACGTAAGCAAGCCTTGCCGGGCATGGAAAGAATAACCTGGCCCCCGATAAGATAGGTCTTGTCGCCCAAATCGTGTACGTCCATCCCTATGTCGATATAGGGGATGAGGTGCCTGCGTGCGAAACGTTCAAGCTGTTCGCGTTCTTTGAATGAATCGACGGCGCCGACAATGATGTCGCAACGCTTCAATTCGCCTGTCGCATTGTGCCAGGTATCACGCACGGGGATGATACGCGGCTGCTCCTGGAGCGCCCGAATGAGGCGTTCGGCAATGGCGACTTTAGTTGTCGCTGCTTCGAGGTCAGCCAGTGTACCTCCAATGAGGCGGTTGGTGTTACTTTCGGTGATGTGATCAGGATCGACTACGACATATCCGCCAATTCCGAGATGACCTGTTTGTTGGACTATATGTGAGCCACCACCGCCTAGACCGACGAGGCCAAGTGTCGCCGCACGTAGCTTGCTTTCACTATCCACGCCCAGGAAACCTTGACGATCGAAACGGCTCATGCGGCGCTCCAGTTATTGAGAGGAGAACCGACCTCTGCGAAGCCGGTAATAACCTCGCAGGGCTTATCGCCATCCAGCCAGATATGGCCGTGGGCGGAGTTATCGCTCAGTACGAGCGCGCCGTGGGGACATTGAGGAGCAATCTGAAAGAAGTTCGGTACAAATTTTGCCTGTTCTCGCAGGTCGATGCCGCTGAAGCCAGGTCGTCCGCGACCGCCGTGCGTGTGCACATGAAAAATCGCCACGCCGTCTGACATGGCCCATTGAAGGGCCTTGCGGATCGCATCGGGTCCCATCATTGCACCAACAGAAGGATCATGGAGGTAGTCGTCGTCAGCTACCGCACGATAGCTGCGAGCAAGAACCCATAGGTCATCATCGGCCGATGACAGGCCTGCGGAAATAAACCCGACGCGTTCATGCGCGAAAGGATGGGGCCGGGCCAGATCACGCCTGATTGTCTCCATCAGGCGGCGCGTAATCTTGAGGCGGACAGTCATGCGACCGCCCGCAGGTGTGCGCCCAGCATGCTGGTCCATGGCTGGTCGGCGGCGACATCTTTCCAGGAAGGAGCCCACCATTTGCGACTGAGCACGGTATGTTCCTTCCAATTCTGGCTTTCACCTACACCCTCAAGCCTTTGCTCAAAAAACAGCCGGGTGACGTAGCCGCTGTGCGCCGAGGGATATAGCAGCAGCGTCATTTCCACGGTCTTGTCGCCGGCGCGAAACTTGAAATTCGGCAGAAGCACCACCGAGTTCCCGCCTTCGGTGTGAAGAGAGGCGCTCGGGTGCATCGCCTGGATCGCGGCAAATTCAACTGCGGCGTCGGTCACGAAGAACCCCCGCCGGGTACCTGGCTATAAAAATGCATTCCGTTTTTCACGCGGATTTTCTGGCCGGGCTTCAACGTCACCAGCTCCCCGTCCTCGCTCTTCAGATTCAGGAGGTAGCCTGCTTCAATCGGAAACAGTGCGATCAGCTGTTCTGTCGTGTAGACGCCGCGCGCGATCTGAAACTTTTCCTTCTTGAAAAACACCGTCACGAGGCGCTTTTCGACACGCAGGTGCTCCGTGCCGGCATCAGCAAGATGGACTTCATCTTCGGGACCAAGTTCCTGGTCGGGCTGGTCCCGCCGTTCAAGGATGATTACCTCATCATCATTGACATGCGCGATTGCCCGCAACATCGTCTCCTTGATTCTGGCGTCGCCCCAATCAAAGCCGCGCTCGTCTACCGTGAAGCGGTAGATGCGGTCCGCCCTAAAAGCCCAGAAGGTCTCGATGCCGGGTTTGCGCAGATCGACGGTCTCGTCAAGACCAATCGCTCGCGCTCCATGAGCAAAGTCCTGGACGAGAATGCACTCATCAGCTGGCGTGTAATTGGCCGCGTTCAGAATCCGTCGTGCATCCGGCACAGGATCGTCGAACTCAATCATCTGGCCATTGATCGCCGCCGAGAAGCGATCCCGATTGCGGACGTTGGTTTCAGTATCAGCGTGCATAGCAACCTCCCCTGGTGAGAAAGCATTCGTTTTACTTACAGCCTCAGTTCTATCACGCCAATCCCGCTGGTGTCAATCAATACGCGCATTTCTATTGCGTGCTACAAGCACAATGCGTGCGAGGTTGACATTTGATATGTCGGCATATATAAATATCAGCAGCATGATCGACCCCATCTATAAACAAATTGGCGCGGTGATTAAGTCCCGGCGTAAGACCCTCGAAATGAAGCAGGAAACCCTGGCGCGCATGCTGGGCATTTCGAGGGGGTCGCTTGCCAATGTCGAAACTGGACGACAGAGCATTCTGGTCCACCAGCTTTACAAATTCGCTGTTGCGCTGCAGTTGAAGCCTGTTGATCTCCTGCCACAGCCATCACCCGATCATTTGCGGACGGAGCGGACTGAATTGCCGCTGCCTAGCGGCCTAAAAGCGCAGGAGAAGGAACAGATAACGCGCTTCTTTGAGCAAGTAGATACGAATCAAATTCGAGAGAGGAAGGGAAAACGTGCCAAATCCACGAGTCGATGATCCATATGCCCGTGCGCAGCAGCTTCTCGCTCGCCTTGGCATTCAGTCCGCGCCCACGCCGGTCGAGAAAATCGCCAAGGCGCTAGGCGCTCAGGTACGATTTTCGCCATTCGACGACGAGTTGGCTGGAATGGTCTATGTCAAAGATGGGGTTCCCATCATCGGGGTCAACTCGCTGCATCATCCCAATCGCCAACGATTCACGATTGCGCATGAACTGGGGCATCTGGAACTTCATCGAGAAATGATTACGAGTAAGGTTCACGTCGATAAGAATTTCCCAGTGCTGATGCGCGATCCAAAATCGGCAACCGGAACAGAGCTGCTTGAAATTCAAGCCAATCAATTTGCAGCAGAGCTTTTGATCCCTCGTAAATTGATTGACCAAGTGTTGGCCGGGAAGAAATTCGACATTGACGATGAGGGGCCTATAGAAGAACTTGCGAAAAAGTTCCGGGTGAGCAAGCAGGCATTGGAGTATAGAATCCGAAATCGTTTCTAGTCACCTGAGAGAGGGGGGCTATGAGTCTCATTTTCTACGATACAGAGACCACCGGCACCGAGACCTTCTTCGATCAAATTTTGCAATTTGCCGCCATTCGGACCGACGCGGACCTCAAAGAGATTGATCGCTTTGAGATTCGCTGCCGCCTCTTGCCTCACGTAGTACCTGCGCCCGGCGCGATGCGTGTTACCGGCGTGAAAGTTTCTCAGCTCACCGATCCGTCCTTGCCGTCCCATTACGAGATGGTTCGTGCCATTCGCACGAAGTTGCTGTCATGGTCTCCGGCCCTATTCATTGGTTGGAACTCGATTGCATTTGACGAGGATTTGGTTCGCCAAGCCCTCTACAAGACGCTGCACAACCCATATCTCACCAATCGCGATGGAAATAGTCGCTCCGATCTCATGCGTATAGCGCAGGCGTGCAGTATCTTCGCTCCTGCCGCTCTTAAATTCCCTACCGGCGAAGATGGCCGGAAAGTCTTCAAACTGGACCGTGTTGCTCCCGCTAATGGGTTCAAACACGACCGGGCACACAGCGCAATGGGCGACGTTGAGGCTACGATTTTTCTCTGCCGACTTCTCATTGAGAAGGCACCAGACATTTGGTCTTCCTTCATGCGTTTTAGCACGAAGGCCGCCGTCGCCAATTACATTACCGAGGAACGCGTGTTCTGCGTGAGTGACTTTTTCTTTGGTAACCCTTTTTCATACATTGTCACGATAACTGGACAGAACAAAAGAAATAATGCCGAATGGTATATCTACGATCTTAGTGTCGATCCCAAATCATTGATGGCGCTCTCCGAAGCGCAGCTCGCAGCGCGCCTTGATCGGTCGCCAAAGCCGCTGCGCAGACTAAAATCCAATGCCGCACCTATGCTCTTTCCTGCCGAAGACGCCCCGGAAAGCTGCAAAGGCCTGGAGCACGGCCTGAAAGAATTGGAGCGCCGCGCAAAGACGTTACAGGCGGATGCCGCACTGCGCAAGCGGTTGATTTCTGCTTTTGAGTCTTTGAAGGAAGAATATCCAACTTCGCCTCATGTTGAGAAGCAGATTTATGATGGATTCGCCGAGGAGACAGACGAGAAACTAATGGACGCATTCCACGAGGCGGAGTGGCCAAAGCGAAATGCGATAGTTGAAAAATTCCAAGACCCGCGCCTGAGGACGATTGGCAGGCAGTTAATCCACCTCGAACGGCCTGATCTTTTGGACAAAACTATCCGCCGGGAACATCATTTGGCCGCCGCGAATCGGCTTCTGGGGCAGGGCGAGGATATATCGTGGCTGACCTTGCCCGAAGCTCTTGAGCAACTTAAAGAAATGTTAGCTACCGCGTCGGGAGCAGAGTTGAAACTGCTCCGAGAACATGATCAGTATCTGCGTGAGCGCCATAAACAGGCGCTCACGTTTGCAAAATAATCATAGACATTGCTGCGCGGTGGCCAATTTCATAATCATATAGATCCTGCCTAGTCGCCGATGCGTGTTTAGGAATGGCTCTCGGCGCAAGGCGCTGGCGGAGGCGCACTAAGAGCGCCGTCAGCGACGGCATAAGATTGAGAAGGCATTGACGGCAGGCATGCCCTGCCCCGGAAGTGAGAGGCTAAAGAAGGATGGTTCCATCCTAATGCGTCGGGGCGGGATCATGGTGTCCCGCTGTTTCCCGACGCGTGTAAAACAATTAAGGATGGTGCGGGCGGGGGGAATTGAACCCCCACAGGCCTTGCGGCCCAACGGATTTTCTTACCATCTGCGGCTTTCGCCGCCCGGACGCGGCTTTTATGCGCACTTACGTCAGGTTTGCGGTCTGGACTACGCGAAAGCGGCGAGGCTACCCTTGTTGATGCGGACCTGTATGTCGCTGTTCCGCACACCCTTGAGATAGACCATGGTCGACGCGATGTCGCGATGACCCATCCATTGCTGCAGCGTGCGGATATCGATGCCGTCCTGCAGGTGGCGCGTGGCATAAGTGTGGCGGAACTTGTGAAGAAACCATCGTCCGCAGAAAGGCCCTTCAACGCAACGGTTGATCCGGATAGCGCCGTCGTCCAGCTTGTGGGGCACGGCGCAGTGACCGCAGTTGAGCTTCCCGCGGTGCGCGACGGCCTTTAGTTTTTCCAGCATCGCGCCGTCGGGCCGACCGGTTGCACTCGGGAATAGGGGATCATCCGGGGTTGTATTTGCCGGGCGGAATTTCTGAAGCATCGTGATCAGCTTCTGCGGGACCGGGACTTCCCGCTCTTCCCAGTTCTTCGGATGAAATCCCCAGTGCGGTTTCGCCGTCACGCGCACGGCCATTTGCTTGAAGTCCACATCGCGCCAGGTGACGAAGCGGCCTTCGGCGTCCCGGAATCCCGACATGAGATAAAACTTGAAACGCATTTCCTCGTGCGGCGCGCAGGCCTTGAACAGTTTTTCCAGCTCGGCATTCTCGTAAATCGGGCGCACGGTTTCAACGAAGCTGGGCCAGTCCGCGGTATTCAGCAGCTTGGCCTTGCCATGCTGCTTCATCACCTGCGATATGACGACCACCTTGTTGTAGACGCTTTTGCCCTTCTGCCCTTTCTTCAGGCAATCGGTGGCGAAGTCGAGCAGATCCTGGCGCTCCACGTCGTCAACATAAGTCTTCGCGCAGAAGGATTTGAAACCGGCAAGGATCGGCCGATAGGTGCGGAACGTGCGCAGCGAGCGGTGGTACTTGATGTATTCGGAATAGCGGTCGAGCGCCGCGGCGACGGTGATGCGTGCCGGTTCAGGCTCGGGCGCCGGTTGCGCCGGGATGATGCCTTTGCGCACGGCGGAAAGTTCCGCCTGTTTGCGGCGTGCCAGGTCGGCGGCAACGAAAGCATCGGGGCCGGCGGCCTGCTTGATGCGTTTCCCGTCCTCCCGCCACTCGATAAAATAGCCGCCCTCAGGGTGGACCTCGTCTCCGCCCTGGACGCGGACGTGATCGCGGCGGACACGGCCCTTGCTGTCGAACAAAGCGGGGGCAGGAATCCACCTGTCGTTGTGCTTGATCTGCTTGAGGAGGATGACGCACGCCTGTCTGCGCATCTGGCGATCCTTGGACAGGGCCGTTGGCCGGTTCCCGTCCTAACGGCCTATAGAATCGCCTATAATGGCGCTAAACGCAAGATAATTATGGTGTACCGTGACAGGGCAAAACTGTCACGGACATTCATTCTCTCGCTATCGGGCAAAAGCTCAGCCCCCATCTTTAGATTTTATCCCCGGTCGAAAACAAAAACATTTGCGGATCTGTTCGGAAAACAAGAACCGACTGACTGTCGGTCAGTCGCCAATGCCATGCTCGCCACCTTTGAGACTTCCCGTGGATGCCCGCTGTGTGCTGATTCCCATTAGTTTCAGTAGACATATCTGACCAGCCTGTATTTTGCCGTTCCAGTTGCCTGATTCTGCAAGCCAAAAGCAACTTCTCGGATGCGCTTCGCCGCGCGTCTTTTCTCCACTCCCACGGGCAAGGGTGACCACTCCGCTTCGCTCCGGGACGGCCCTTCGGGACAGCACGGCTGCGCGCCAAACGATAAGGCTGTTTGTCACTTGCCCTGCCCGCCTCTCGGTCCTTCCCCCTCGCCCTCCGTCGTTCCTCTTTGTCTCCCGGTGGTCCGTTTTTTCCTTCGCTTCGCTCTGGGTGAAAGAAAAAAACCCCCCACCGGGCAGACAAAGGAAAAAACAATGGAATATCACAGCAACAACAACACCCACAGCGACGGCTCAGCCGCCGTCAATACGGCTTCCGGCAGTAAGAACCGGAAGCCAGCCACCGCACAGCAACTCATCCGCGAAAACGTGAAGTTTCTCATCGAGCAGCTTGAAGCGGGACACAGTGAAACGCTCACCGCCTTTCTGAACGCGATGGCGAATTTTCACACGTATTCGCTCGGTAACGTCCTCCTAATAGCGAGGCAAAAACCCGACGCCACCAGAGTCGCCGGGATGTTCACATGGAACCAGCTTGGCCGCCGGGTGAAACGCGGCGAAAAGGGCATTGTCATTCTTGCCCCCATGATCGGCAAACGCCGCAAGAAGCAGAATACGGACACCGAAACGGAAGATGAGGCGAACAAATCCACGCTGCTGGGATTCCGCCGCGTATATGTGTGGTCTGAAACCCAAACCGAAGGCGCACCGTTGCCATCCATCGGCGAGGTCACCGGAGACGCCACTGTGTATCTCGACCGTTTGCGGCAGTTCGTTCACGCGCAAGGCATCACAGTCGAACTTACCAGCGACATCGCCCCGGCCTTGGGCACGGCATTCGGCCAGACCATTCGCCTGTTGCCAGGGCAGACCGAGGCGGAGGAACTAGCCACATTGGTGCATGAGTACGCCCATTTGAGACTTCGGCACTCTGAGCGCCGCACAACCATCACCAAGACGGTACGCGAAACGGAAGCCGAAGCAGTGGCTTTTGTGGTCGCGAAAGCCATCGGGCTGAATCCGAATTCCAGCGCCAGTTACATCCAGCTTTATCACGGCAACGCCGAGTTGTTGATGGAAAGTCTAGAGGTCGTGCAGCAAACCTCAGCCGTGATTCTGGGGGCAATCACGATGGAAGAACCCGCCCCGCCGGAAGCGCAGGAACAACAGTCCGCGCCTGACACCACGCCCGAAGCCCAAGATGCAGGTTACTCGCCCGCACCCGCAGACTTCGCCGAAGCAGCAACACCAGCCGCTTAAAAAACGCACACGCAAAGCGGCGCGGACAGGCGAAGTGTGTCTGTCCGCATGACTTCCACCACAACTCAGGCAAATCAAATAAGGAGAAGCATTTTATGGAAACCGCAGTTCAAAGCAGCAACGAATATCGCAACTTGCCGGTCGCACAGTTGCAGGAATCCACCACCAACCCACGCCGCCGTTTTGATGAACACAGTCTGTCGGAACTGGCGGCCAGTTTCCAAGCCCAAGGCGTTTTGCAGCCTTTGCTTGTCCGCACCATCGAGGATGACAAGTACGAGGTCATCACCGGAGCGCGGCGGCTACGCGCCGCCAAGCTCGCCGCGTTGGAAGAAGTTCCGGCGAGGATCGCGGAGCTATCGGACATCGAAGTCTTGGAGTGTCAGCTAGTTGAGAACGGACAGAGAGAGGATGTGCATCCTTTTGAGGAAGCATTTGCCTACAAACGTATGATCGACACTGACGGAGCGCACTATGATGTTGCGCGTATCGCGGCCAAAATCGGCCGTACTCCCGGACACGTCGCCACCCGGTTGCGCTTGACTGAATTGGTCCCCTCCATTGCGGAGGCGTTTCTGGCCGACGAAATCGGTGTCGGCCATGCGCTCGAAATCGCCAAATTACCGCAGCAGGAGCAAGAGCGGGCGTTTGATGCCGCGTTCCAGACTGCTTGGAACGGCGGAAAGGAAACACGCATCCTGCGCCCTGTTCGTGACTTGACGGCATGGATCGAGCAAAACATTTTGCTCTCGCTTGAAGCCGTGGCCTTCGACAAAAACGACGAGACGCTTGTGCCGGAAGCAGGGAGTTGCGCGAACTGCCCGAAGCGCACCGGCTTTAACACCCTACTCTTCGATGCAGCCTTGCAAGATTCTTGCACCGATAAAAATTGCTACAACAACAAGCTGACGAAGAACGTCGAGCGTCAGGTCGCAGCGAAACCGCAGTTGGTGCAGATTACGAACGAATGGAGAACTCCCGCAAACAGCGTAGTGCTGGGACGGAACCAATACGTCGCCCTGAATCTCACGGCAAAATCTGCGAAATCCAAGAAGCCGCTCTCGCCCTATCAGAAACCATGCAAGAACATGAGCGAGGCGCTTGTGGTAGACGGCACCGAGCGTGGACGGATTGTAAAGGTCTGCGCCGAGCCAAACTGCCCGGTACACTTCGCCGACCGCTGCGCTCCTAACCCGGAGCAAACAGCGAAGGAAGCGATCGCGATAGAAGATTGTGCTTCGTACGCTCCAGAAGCCGCCGCAAACAGGGATGTGTAAGGGCTTTTGAGCGCAGCTAACTTCTGGCTGGCTTCAGTCACCAAAGTCGCAAGTACGCTAAGCGAAGCTTGGCTTAACCGCACGTACGACTCGGTCCTGTATCAAATCGCACTGCGTTCACTCTACGAGCTGTTTCAAGCAGATGCTGCGGGTACGATTGACTTCATTGTTTTCAATGGGTGGGTCAACTCGATCGATAAAGCCACAGGCAAAGAGGTAAACGCCTGCATTCTGTCAATTCAGGCGACGAAATCAGAATTCATGGACATTAACCTTGCTCAAGTCGACGCGAAAGCATGCTTCAAGAAACTGAAAGGGGTCTCAGCCGCAAAGCTAACGGCCCTCCAGCCAGTCAGGCCCATATTGCAATTGAATAAGGAAGACAAAAGATTCATTCCGGCCTACAACGTAGCCGAAGAACTCGACAGCTCCTCCAACCTTGCTGCCATGGACTGGGAGGACTTCGAACACCTAATTCGGCAATTGTTCGAGGAGGAGTTCAGCACCGAAGGCGGGGAAGTAAAGATCACACAAGCCAGCCGGGACGGTGGAGTCGATGCGGTCGTATTCGACCCAGATCCGATTCGCGGCGGGAAGATCGTAATACAGGCGAAACGGTACACAAACACGGTGAGCGTTTCGGCCGTGCGGGATCTGTTTGGCACAGTCCACAACGAGGGCGCAAACAAGGGTATTCTAGTCACAACTGCAGATTATGGCCCGGACGCTTACGAGTTCGCGAAAGGGAAACCCATTACTCTTATCAGCGGAAGCGAACTGCTGTATCTTCTTATGAAGCACGGCCATAAGGCGCGAATAGATCTGCGGGAAGCTCGACTCCTGGCAACCGAAGCGGAGAAAGCTTCACGACCAGTGAGACCGTAGTTTCCCTGTTCAGCTTCGGACCGAATGAGAACGTGCTGTAAAGACCAAATACGCCAATCTTTATGTTCCCGTTTGAGGGTGTAAATAAAACTGTGTAAACGGCCATGGGAAGAAGAAAATAGGAGACCCCCATGGCAATCGACAAGAAGTTGATCGACCAACTGCTGACCAACTACAAGAAGCCCGAGGATATCATCGGGGAGAACGGTCTGCTCAAGGAGCTGACCAAAGCCATTCTGGAGCGGGCCTTAAACGCCGAGATGACCGATCATCTGGGCTACGAGAAGCACGATCCGGCAGGGCACCACCGGGGCAACACGCGCAACGGGAAAAGCCAAAAAACCTTGAAGGGCGACTTCGGTGAGTTGGAGCTAGAAACGCCGCGGGATCGCCAGGCGACGTTCGCGCCCAAGATCGTGGCCAAGGGGCAGACGCGGTGGACCGGCTTCGACGACAAGATCATCTCGATGTATGCGCGGGGCATGACGACACGCGAGATCCAGGGCCACCTGGAGGAGATGTACGGCATCGAGGTTTCTCCGGCGTTGATCTCCAACGTGACCGATGCGGTGGTCGAAGAAGTGAAACTGTGGCAAGGGCGGCCGCTGGAGGAGTTATATCCCATCGTGTATCTGGATGCGCTGATGGTGAAGGTGCGCGACGAAGGACACATCCAGAACAAGGCGATTTACGTGGTGCTGGGCGTGAACCTGGAGGGGCAGAAGGAAGTGCTGGGGCTGTGGGTGGCGCAGACGGAAGGAGCAAAGTTCTGGCTGCAGGTGCTCACCGAGCTGCAGAATCGCGGGGTGAAAGATATTTTCATCGCCTGCGTGGATGGGCTGAAGGGATTTCCGGAAGCCATCGAAGCGGTCTATCCGCGGACCGAGGTGCAGCTCTGCATCGTGCATCTGGTGCGGGCCTCGCTGAACTACCTGCCCTGGAAACTGCGCAAGCCAGCAGCGGCGGACTTGCAGTTGATTTATCGCGCGGCCACAGTGGCGGAGGCTGAGCAGCATCTGGCGGAGTTAGAGAGTAAGTGGAAAGCCTATCCCAGCGTCAGCCAGGTGTGGCGGCGGAACTGGGCGCGCGTCACGCCGTTTTTCCATTATCCGCCGGACATCCGCAAAGCAATCTATACCACCAACAGCGTGGAGTCGCTGAACCGGTCGCTGCGCAAGATCATCAAAACCCGCGGCGGATTTCCCAACCAAGAAGCGGCACTGAAATTGTTGTTTCTCGCGCTGCGCCAGGCGGCGAAGAAGTGGACGATGCCGATCCATCACTGGCGCGAAGCCTTGAACCACTTTACGATTCTCTGGCCAGAGCGCATGCCGGCCCTAGAGAGAATTGCCCAATGAAACCGCGGATGGCTTCTATAGCGCTGGGCCAGGGAAGGGGAACTACCCCCTTCCCCGGCACCCCATCCCCAAAAACAAAACCTGGCCGTTTACACAAAAGAATTGACACACCTTCCCGTTTCCGATAAGGCCGTCATTCAGCGGCTTCAGCGACGGCTTGACCATCTGAAATCCGAACCAGCGAATGCCTAAATCGAATCGGCCCCCGACACTCTTGCACCCACCTTGACATGCCCTTAATTGTCAGGGGCTTTTGGTTGAATTGCAAGATGCTGTCACTCATGTAATCTGGTTGCGAAATGGCACAGCAGGGACCGAACAGCTAGCAATATGTCCTCGGCCTGTTCTTCGGTGTACGCTCGATCAACGTGCATGGTTGGATTCCGCCACGCGGTCTTAATGTGGCCGATCTGGGCAGCCGCTTCAGCAAAGAACAACTCATCTGGCGTGCGGGAACCCGAGATTTTGTACCGCTTGGTCAGTTCGTTTTCTATGTCTGTGAGGTGTTTCCCCCAATCATTACGCGTAGGCAGCAGCAGTTCCTTGACGAGCACAATTAAGCCGATCTCAACGGCGCGCATCAGGTGCATCACGCAAGCGGTAGCGCGTCCGAGTGCTAGACATGTCCCGGCTTCGTAGATGTCGTTGTTGGCACTGGGAAAGTTGTTAAATACTTGTTCGCCAAAGAGCTTATCCTTCTGGAAGTAATCAGCGGTCCGCGAATCTAGGGCAAAGAACTCATGCCCCTCCAGTTCGTGGTCAATGCGCTTCCGCAAGACCGCGACTTCCGCCTTAACCTTATTCGGGTCTAGCAGCGTCTTTTTGTCAATTGTGGTCTGAGCGTTAGGTGGGACGTAGTTGCCTTGAAACCGTGCGTTGAGGTTTGTTAGCACGGTCTCCGACTGTTCTGTGAGGCTGACACCATGCGCGATGTAAGCTGCAATCTCATCAGCATACATAGCGGAGAACTTGAGCCCCATTCTGCTACAGGTGCTGGTGATCCGGCGCAAGCGCTCTAGTATTCGCTCCCGCTTGCCTTCGGTCAGCGCGAAGAAGTCACTATCGTCCACATCGCTGATGAAGCCTTCCAGATCGCGAATGAGGTTGTTCCAGTCGGATGCAAGTATGGTTAGCATCTCTAAGAAGGTAAAATGCTTACATAGCGGTCGTGATTCAACTTCCGCATGAAACGCTTCATACCATCATTCCCGGAACCGACTGCTTTCTTCATCCAGGCCCGCCAGGAGCTACGCTGCTGGCGGGCCATCATAAAGGGGTCATCACGGCCCCTTGTTCAAGGACATTCACAGTATCCTGCAATCCTAAAGAGCCCGCCGTTCAGAGTTTGGTGTACGGGTAGCGGTTCTTGATGTTGGCAATGAAATACTTCCCCTTCGAGCCGGCATTTATTAGTCCTTCATACTCGTTTTCGGGTACTCCTGTGTACTGGTACACGCCTCCGTGGAGAAATTCTATCTCAAGTGTTTGGCTACCGACATCATAGCCGACACTGGAGAGGTTGCTTGAGCTAACTGGAACACGTTCCATGGTGTGAAGTCTCCCTTCTTTTGGCACCAGCGCGTGGTCTTGTTCCACTACATGTCACACTGCTTTGGGATCCTGCTTTCGCCAAGCCTCGACAAGCGGTTTGAAGTTCTCGCCTGCTACTGGCTCGGTCCAACCGCCGCTTCTGAGTCGTTTACCGTCTGGTCCTTTCGGTACCACGACCTTTGGGTCGTCGCTGTCGGGCTGTCGCCCTTCGACAGGTCGGTCAATAATGGCGCGAATGGGCATATTCACGGCTTCGCCCACGATCAGCGCTTCGCCAGTTCGAAGAATGGACAGTGTCGAGAATAAACCCTTGAGACTATCCGAAGCGCATTTACTGACTTGAGTCTGGTCCGATTCGTTGGTTAGGCGGAGGGCAATGAGTGTGCCGCACTGCGCAAGGATGGTGCTGTCAACTTCCGATGGCCGTTGACTAACTAGCATCAGGCCAACGCCGTATTTGCGTCCTTCTTTCGCAATACGACGGGCCGCTATCGCTGCGCGGCCTTTTGATTGAGCGCCAAGATACGTGTGCGCCTCTTCCAGAACAATGAGAAGTGGCCTTTCTCGGCTGCCCTCCGGCTTCAATCTACCCCAGAACAAGGCGTCATACAGAATTCGCAACACGGCCCCCACCAAGTCGTCGACCACCGCAGGGGGAATACCTGATACGTCAAAGACCGTAATGGGAGCATCTGCTCCTATCCATGCGGCAAGCAGCGCGTCAAGATCAGATTTTGTTGTCCCATCTTTTGCGACGGCCCATTCACCGGGCCTAAAGAGAAATTGCATACGGGGATCACGAAGCTTGCTTTCCAAAATATCAAGATGTGTCCGTGATTGAGCACTAAGCGATCCCCTGTATACTCTGTTTGGCCCCTCGATCGTAATCGGACGGAATTGAGGTGGCTCCAGATTGTCCGGCTCGCCGATTAGTTTCTTCGGAGGAGTACCAGTCGTAAGATATGCCCGTGTAGCTTCGGACTGGTTCTGGTTCTCGCTCACCGTGTGAGTTGCGTATTGTAATGAATAGAGATCATGCCAAAGTTGAAACACCGAAAAAGGAAGTGGTGTATCTAGCGTAACGGCTAGGTCTGGAAGCCCATGCGGCTTGCCGCTAGGTTTCGATTTGCGCTTACTTGCGAGTAGCTGCTCCTGCAGCAGCGTGAGAGCGGTGCCAGACATACTACCCATTGCAAGCGAGATGAATTCATCAGCCGTGAGCGCCCAGAACGGTACATGAAGTTCGCGCTCGCTAACCTTGCTCTCGGCACCGACCCTAAATACTTTAGCGAGATTGCCAAACGCCTTTGCGTACTCACCATGGAGGTCAAACAATACAACCCGGGCCGACTTGAAACGCGCTCGGTCTGATATAACACCAAGAAGGTTGGCAACGGCAGTGGATTTTCCAGCACCGGTGCTTCCGACTACTGCGGAGTGACGGCTGACGAGATAGTTCAGGTCTAGATACGCACGGATCGACTCAGCGCTGGCCACCCGCCCAACAGCCACATACCGTTCTTCATCACCGGGGGCGTATACAGTTTTCAGGTCCGATTCGGTCACCACATGGACTGAGTCGCCGATCGAAGGGTACTGCGAGATACCTCGTTCGAACTTCGTGCCCCTCCGTCCTTCGCCGACGAGTTCTACCCTGAGCCAGCGATTGCCGAACTGCGGTGCAAGCTCCGGTGCTCCGGGGGCGGCTCCGGCACCGACCTGTGAGATCACACCGAATAAATCTACGTAACCCGACGGGATGCGAACGAACCCACCGACTTGTCCGACCCGGTACCCCTCGCCATTGACAAACAAGAGTCCGCTCGGCGTGTTCTCGGAAAGCTTCACACTAACGCTCGAACCGTTGACATCTTCCACGGTACCGAGCCGCGAAGGGCCGGAGCTAGACGGGAAGGTGCGCATCGTCGCTGCTCCCGCCGCAAAGTTGTTCGAGGAAAAGTCCAAAGTAGTGGAAGTCACCCAAACGGCACCGCGGTTGTTGCTCTGCCGGCCCGGTCGTCGTCACAGCCTCCTCATACAGCCATGGCTTGTGTTCCTCGCCGCCACTCGTGCCAAGGCGATACCGCCCCGCGCGAGTTCCTACGACAGCGCCGTCCTTTGCAAGGACTGTGAGGTTTCCCTGCTTCACCGCGTATTCAACCACTCTCGGATAATCTTCCAGGTTCGAATACATCAGTGCAAAACATTGAGCGTTGCGATTGCCCCGCAATCCATCAAGCAAGACCTCGTTGAGATGCTCGTCGAGGAACGCATAGCCACACACGATCAACCTCGGGGCGTCCTCTTCCTGTCTGCCAGCGTCGCCACGGTTTCTAGTGAGATTTCCGTGGAAGAAAGCCCTCAGCCGGTCAAGCATTGCCAAGTAAGGCATTCGCCGACTTTGATCGTACTTAAGATGGGAAGGGAAGATCATTACCTTGCCTGCCGCAGCTTCGCGCGTGACGCGGACCACGCGCGTGAGCTTGACCCCATTGACGGTTTCTTCGATCTTCTCCCAATTTATCGAGCCGTGGATCTTCCACAGCCGCGTCCACCGAGCGGGGATGGCGTCGTGCTCGATGGAGGCCAGGTCGAACCAAGGCTCCCGCGAGCCAACGAAGCCGTCGAAGTGTGGTAGCGGGTGTTGTTCGAAAGCCTGCTCAAAGAGCAGGTCGTAGTTAGGTGTAAAAATCTCCGCAGGCGAAACGCGGTAGACGCCGCCAATCCACGAGGCGAAGCGGTTGTACGAACAGCGATACTCTGGAAGAGGCTTCCTCATCTGATCTGTAATCAAGGCACAGATCTTGTCGTCGAGGTCGTTCAAGACCTTCTTCGTCATTCCCAGGACCTCGGCACTTCCCCGTCGGTTCGCTAGGGTGCGCAGTTCGGTTAGCACATCCTCGACTGTGGGATCCTTTCCGTCGGTTGACTTGCACTCTTTGCATAGTAAATCCCAATTCGCCTTAAAATTCGAAGCGGCTCCAGGGGCCTTATCGAGTGCCAGACCATCGGCGACCCGCTTCGTGAGATCCACGACCGCGGGTATCAGAACGATGCTCTTCGTGCCCGCCGCGTCGTAGATTCCAAGAGGACAGCCAGCACCAAGGAAACAACCGATACGCTGTTTGTCGTCTTGGAGCACCTGGCGCAGATTCCTCGCCTGCTGCGCCGCATCATGGATCGCGTCTAAAGGAAGCTTCGAAGACGTTGCTGCAAGTGATGACAGGACAGGAGCAGCGGCGATTGGAGAACTTCCTGCAATGGAGCTCGTGGCCATGGGTTTCAATCTCCTCAATTCTCCTTCTCCGGGCCAGGCAACGCTAACAAGCTCAAGCCTTCAATCTCCTCCAACGTCTTGCCCGCGATGCCTTCCAGATCGCCATACATGCCAACGGTGGCACCCATGACGCGCTCGATCTGTTCTTCCCGTTTTGCCCACTGCTTCATGATGGCCTTGCGTTCCTCGTCCAGGTCTTCCTTCATCGAAGAGAAGGCTTCCACGATTCCCTCGATGCGATGGCGGACCCACCTACTGCTCTGCCAGAAGGCGCTCCAGTTCGCGGATCAGCTCGGCGGCTTCTTCAGCCGGCATAGATGCAAAGGTGGGCTTCTCTTGCATCAATGTGCTCCGGAAGGTTTCAGGCAACTCCGACACCAGAATCCAACCATCCGACTCAGTCTATTCCAGCTCCACGATTAGCAGCTCGGATGCGCTGTATTTAATCATTGTTTGCAACGTCCGTCGGAATCTCACTATTATGTTACGCTGCCTCGCCGCCGATCTCGGGGTTGAGTTGCGAAGTGGCGCAAGGAATGGCGAACGACGAGCAAACATTGTCTAGTTTTCGAAGGCCCATTCCCTCCATTCGTCCAAAAGTGGAAAGTACAACCCGAGCCGGACAGGCTGACCCATCGGTGTCATGAGCCGGGCGTAGCGGTCCAATTGGTCCTTGTACCGCCGTTGCTGGTCGTCAACGAATTCTCGAACACTTCCACCCTCGTGTGCACTCGTTTTGTAGTCGATAATCCAGCGGACACCGTCTGCGTCAACAAACGTACGGTCAATCATGCCACGTACAATCTTACCGCCCAGTACGCCCGTAATAGGGTACTCACAGCGAGCCTCCGCGTGAGCGGCAAGAATCCAGGAGCCGCGCTCGCTGCTTACAGCGCGCTGCAATCCGCTCTTGACGCGCTTCGCGACCTGATCGACTTCTGCCGGAGAAATACCAGCATTGGCAAGCGCGCTCCGAATAGTTCCTAGCTCCGGAACACTAGAACTTCGGCGCGCAATTCGTTGTAAGAATGCGTGGACTACGGTTCCGGCGCGGCGCAGACTATCGCCAACCCATTCGAAGCTGGGATCATGAAGTTCCTCCGGCGGTTCATCGACTCGTTCCCACTCAACGGGAACGGGCAACATGGGCCTTGTCCACGTAGAGGGCAAGCGGCGTACAACCGCGGGTGCTAATGCCGTTGACTGTGTACCTGCGGCCACATCCCCAGCCGCGGCATCGAACAGCTCCTTTTCGGCGGGTGTCAGTGCCGGCCACAGATCGGCTAGCATAGAACGTCCGTCTGGGCTTACTTCGCCGTTTGCCTTTACTTTCACGTGAGCCAATAGGTGCAAACGCTTCTTGGTGCGTGTCGCGGCGACATACAGCTGACGGATGCGTTCATAACGGGTCTTGCACTTATCGATCTCTTGCAGGTATCGATATGCTGGATCATCATTGGAGCCCACTTCTTTGATGGGTGCAAGCAAACGTTCCAAAGTGCCATCCGGGCGCGGCCACTGGTGAAACAGGAACAGCCTGGAATCGTCGGTTCTCCCAGGACGACCCAGCCCAGGAAGAATGACCGTGTCAAACTGCAACCCTTTGGCCTTATGGATCGTCATCACCTGGAGCCAGTCTTCCGCTTGAGTGTCTGGCTGCGCGTAGAGATTGTCCACCTTGTTACTGAAGCCGTCGAAGTCAACGAGATCACAGCCTGCTTGTTCAGACTCAAGCAGGTCGAAATAGTCAGATGCATCCTGAAGTGCACCCTTGTCCTCCATGCAGGCGGGACCGCCCAGCTTTGTCCAGGCTCGTTCCACCCAGCGACGAAGCGGCCAGCGTCCACGTTCCTCGAATGCCTCCGCTAGTACACGACGCAGGCACCCGGCACGTTGGCAACCGTCTTGGCTCAGCGACTCAAGGTTCTGCAATCGCTGCCAGATGGTTTGGCTCGTGTCTCCGACCGCGAGCGCGTGGATATCCGTCAACGTGAGGCCGCACCAGGGTGCCCGGAGGATCGCGAGCCAGCAAACACGATCTCCAGCATGTAACATGGCTCGTGTCAACGCAAGCAGATCCCGCACGGTTGTACGCTCGCCCAGGGGGTCGATCTCCACGGCGCGAAACCTCAAACCGGCAGACTTCAATGCGTTTACGATGGCTGGGAGGTGCGTACGTGCCCGCACGAGAATCGCGACGCTGTCCTCCGGGCTCTGTTCGTGTGCATCCTTGACGATCTGTGCAACCGTGTTGGCTTCGAGCTGATCTTGAGCGTCCTGGAATGCATGTAACGCCACTGCCAGCCCGGTCCCTTCCGTCGCTGGAGCTTGTGACGGACTATAAGCAATGGCGCTGGTGACGATGTCATCCGTTGCCGGAAAGACCGTGGAGAAGACCTCATTCACGCGATCGACAATGGCGCTCAGAGAGCGATAATTGGCGCACAATTTGAGATATTCGGGTTGAATCTCGCCAATCCCTCGGTCGCGCGCTTGCAGAAAAAGGCTGACCTCCGCCTGCCGGAAGCGATAAATCGACTGCATGGGATCGCCGACCAGGAATAGCGTCCGCCCATCCCCCGGTTGCCATCCGGCCGTGAGCTTGACGAGCAATTCGAATTGGCCGAGGGATGTATCTTGGAACTCGTCAACCAGAAGGTGCTCGATGCGCGCATCCAGCTTCAGGGCGAGATCCGTTGGATCATCGGCGCGCCCGAGGCCGTCGCGCGCGGCTAGGCCCATTTCACAGAAATCCACTGCACCTTCCTCACGGAAGACCAGCCGAAGCTGCGCTGCTGCCAGCTTCATGCACGTCAGCAATGACCGCATTACCTTCCACTGGGAGTCCGAATAGCACGGTGGTGGTAGCACACGCAAGAACGCCAATGCGTCCAGAAGGCCCTCGACTTCTTGTAGCCTCCCGATCAGCGTTCCGCACTCCTGCTTCTTGGTTCGGTTCTCTGGAGGGAATCCACAGTTCTTGTTGAGGCCGCGCTCTGCCCGCCACGTAGACTCCTTTGTTAGAACCACGGTCATCAAACCCATCCACACTGCATGCTGGTCTGCTGCGGTGGCAGGCCACGTGCCTACGCCTATGCAGGCCCGTGCTGGATACCCCGGCTCACTGTCCATGTTTGCGGCAACATAGTGCGCCAAGTTCAGCCAAGTTTCGCGCACGTCAATGGGTACCAAACGATCCGCCGTGCGCAGACCTTCGCACAAAGCCCGACATAGTGCCTCTTCGAGCCGTGACCGTTCTTCTTCACCAATCTCTACGGCCATCTCAATCCATTGGTCGCGCGTAGCCAGCATCGCGGCAAGCAATTGCTGCACCCGCACAGTGTTGTTGTCCAGATGCAGAAGCAACGTTTCGAGTGGCTCCCGGGAAGGTCCAGTTCCCTCGACCATGAGAACCGTCCGGCGTGCGGCTTCTTCGTAAAGTGGCTGCGGTTCTTCCTCGATGCGGGGCATAGAGCCGAGCCTGGCTAACCATGGCATCTGCCCGACGATCGCGATGCATAAAGAGTCGATCGTCTGGACGCGCAACCGACCGGGGTTAGCGAGCAGGTCCCAACCGCACTCGTTGTCTCGCGCCAGCGCCACGGTGGCCAGATCGAATGTGAGCCTTTCATGCGGAGACTCTGGCGGTTGACCATTGAGCGCCTCCCGTAGCGCGGACAGGATGCGGTCGAGCATCTCTCCAGCCGCCTTTCGCGTGAACGTGATGGCCACGATAACCTCCGGCTTCTCGACCACCGTGAGCAATCGCAGATACCGCTGGATCAACAACTCCGTTTTGCCGGAGCCAGCCGGGGCTTGGACTATGAACGACCGGCCTGGATCGATTGCTAGGCGGCGTTGTTCTTGATCGGGCGCAAAGATCGCGGCAGAGTTACTCATCCAATTCCTTCTCGCTTTTGATTCGCCCGCGACTGAGCTCCCCGATGCGACACAGTGGTGTCAGATCGCAATATTGGCAAGTTTGCTTTCCCTTCTTCGGATCGACGGCAGCGTAACCCTGCCGAAAGCTCGTCGCTAGTGCCTCCATGACTACTCGCCACCCCTGGATACGTTCTGTAAGCGGTGGGCCTTGCGGTTGGCGGCCAGCTTGTTCGCCAGACTCGCTGATGCCCACCAAGGCCGGTTCCCCCGCAACCAACTTCGCAAACAGGACGGATGAGATCGGACGTTGACTCATCGCCGCGTACAGTGGCAGTTGCGGCGCGTCTGGCCGTTCGCTCTCCCATCCGCTCAAGGAGAGGTTCTTCGAAGTCTTGTAGTCGAGAATCGCGTGTCGGCCATCGGCATACCGATCCACACGGTCTGCCTTGATGTGGAGCTTCAGTCCGCCCAGCTCTGCGGTCGTGGTGGTTTCTGTGTCTGAGATCTCGAACGGTGGCCGATCCGCTTCAATTCTGAGCCATTGTTGCAGCAACCTATCCAGGCGTTCCTCTTCGAGACCCTGCAGCCGTTGAAGCACGGCACTTGCGTGACCTTTCAACGTTCGATCCATTGCAGTGCGAACGCTCCGTCGGATGAGCGCTGAACGTTCTTCTTCCAAGAGGTCCTTCAGCGCCTGCTGCGTCTTGAGTTCCCTCCAAAGAACCTCCAATGCCACGTGCGCGATGCTGCCCCGTTCGACCGGTGAAAGGCCTACCACAGGGACATCCAGGCCGCGCGCACCGAGACGATGAACCGCAAAGGCGCGGAACGGACAAGCGGCCTGGTCGGCCAGCACGTTCATTCCACCCGACTGCTCGGCACCGAGCGGCAGCATGGGCGCTTGTTCCAGTGCCCGCTCTTCCAATGGAAGAGCTGTTGAACATAGAACCTCCGCACACGTTTCTGTGCTGATTGAGACATTGTCCAACTCCGGCAACTCCGCGATCAGGGGACTGATCCGCAACCTCTCCTCTCCCAAATAAGCGGGATGACTGCAAACGACCTCTGGCGCGGATCGCAGCAATCGCTCGGTCACGCGACGTGCGTATTGCAGTTCACGCTCGGCCGATGATCGCGGCGCTCCGGCCAATCGCTGGAGCACCAGAGGCAGAAACGGATTTGGTTGCGGCGGCTGTGGCCATGCGCGATCATGTAATCCGGCTATCCACAGGGCGTCGAAGTGCGAGCCGGACGCTTCCAGCATGTCCATGATCTGAATCGGTGCTCCTTCATCTCTTGGAGCGAAAGGCCTTTCCGCAGCGAGCCGCCGGAGGCGAGACAATGCTCCGTCATGCTCCATGTTCTGGATCACTAGGTCCAGTTGTGCGAACTCGGAAAGCAATTCATTCCAGCGCTCCAACGCCTGATGCTCGGCGTGCGAGAGGGTCCGATCACCCGGCCATCCGGCGCGCTTGAGTAGTTGGGAGAACGTCACGCTCCATTGACTGGGTCGCTGGACCCGGGGCGATTCCTGAAATGCCCGCGCCAGTGGCTCGAAATGACGCCGGACCACCGGTGCATCCAGTGAAACGCTAGCAGTACCCTCACGCCTCAGTGCCGTATCGACCGATGCACCCAGCGCAGGGTCAAGGCGCAGGAACGGCGACCGCAGCAGCGTTCCCGCATCGGCAAGTGGCATTCCCCGCCGCAACCCTAACACGAGCAGCGCAGCCACAACGAGCGGCAAATCTTTCAGGGGTACCCCAGCTGAAATGTGAAAGGCACGGGGCGCATCTGGCCCCGCGAAATCAAGCCCAGGATGTAGGACCTCGTCGAAAATGCGCTCGACCATGGCTCGCAAGGGCCCTAGACCGCGCACGACGACACCGAACCGCCCGTCCCGTCTTGCTTGAAGTTGCCTGCGCGCCCAAGCTGCCGCGTGGAGAATCTCGTCCGAGGTATTCTCCAAACCGACGCGGAAGTGATGCGAGTCGGGAAACGATGCGACGGCAGGCAGTTCCGATATCATGCCCCCCGATTGCCGGATCGCATCGAAGAGACGCTGGTCGCCAGGTGCGATCTCGTCAAAGCCGGCGTAATAGATATTCCCCGCAATTCGCAGTGCTCCCGCCTGGATGCGGTCCGTCAATGCCTCGGGGATCTGGCTCGATGTCAGCCAATGGTTGGCCTGCAGCTTTCTCTTTACGGCCTCCATCCAGCCGAAAAAGGCTTCGGTGTCGGCCAGGCCTACAAATAAGGAGGGGACACATGGCAGTTCCCAACTGTGCATCAGGTCCCACGCCACGACCGCCGTGGCCGCCGTCATCGGCGCGTCTAACAGATTCTCCGAAGCGCCGGACTCCTCTATCGCACGCTCCCAGAGAACCAATTCCTGCGAGGCAGCGAGGAGTACGGGCGCGTTGCCTGGGGCACTGTACATGTGGTCGTCCCAGCAGCGGCGAAGCCAGCTTTCACGGGGCAGGACGTCGGGCGAGTCCCAACACTTCTCGCCCTGGCCTTTCTTTGCCAGATCGAATTCGTGCCGTATTTCACGGCTTAGACGCGCATTACCTGTGACTAAGGTCAAGCCTGCGAGTGGCAAATGACCATCGGAACTGAGCATTGCAGCACCTTCTGAACAGGTTGCACTTGATGCTGTTGGGCGACTATGGGTGTCTTACAGTTGTGACCGCAATTACAAGGTCGCTAAATTCCGGGTGGAGCTGCTGAAGAGCTGCCAGATCCACAATCTCGGCCAAATGAGCCAGAGTGAACGTCGCTGGCTGCATCCGGGGCTTTGAACCGCCGGTCGTGACCCAAGACTCAACATTCGGATGGGCCATTACAATCGAGTATTTGTTCTTGGGTAGCTTTGTTCCTACAGTCGACCATGTTCGTGCTTTGTTACCGTCCGAATCGATAACTATAGCGATTGAGGGAGGCGACAGACGAGCCTCAAGCGCACGAACCATTCTCGGGATAATCGCTTTGCCCTGGGCTGGCACGATCTCGACCCGGCGTTCAATGAACTTTGTTGACAGCAGCCGCTGGACGAGGTGAGCGAGTATGACTTTGTCAGTCTCGCCTTCACAAACGATCATCAACGGTGGAAGAACGTATGGCATAAATCAATCCAACTCATGTTCTGAGATCGAAGTCGCGGTCACGACGGTCTTACTGAAAGGCCAATACACCAAGCCCCCCTCCGCGGCAGCTCGAAGCTTTTTCTCCAGCACGTGCCTAAATCCGATCCTCTTGTCCATGCAAGCTTCTACGTCTCTGGCGTCAAACATAATCACCGTCAACACTTTTCCTTTTGTCAGCGCATCGGCTGCCTTCTCATAGTATCCGGACATTGATAGAAACACACCCAAAGTACCGCTAAGCTTGCCGTCTACCTTGGCGTGAAACGCCAGGAGTTCCTTGGTGGGAACCGGCTTCTTAAGCCATTTAGCTTCGAGTAGAAAAACTCTGCCGTCAAGAACAAATGAGCCGTCGATCTGCTCTCCCTGGATTGGATAACCGATCCTCGGCTGAAGCTTGTCGACGGCTAACACGTGGTACAGCGCTTTTTCGAATTTCAGACCCCTGTTTCTGTACCATTGCATTGTTGCGGACTGTGGGGGAGTCTTAGCGTCCCGGAACCACCGTCTAAAGTCCGTTCGCCCAGCAGGAACCTCTGCTCGGCTTCTCCCGTTCTGTGTCTTTCGGTTCGCCACTTGAACTGACGTGAGTGTACCGCCATGCTGATTGTAAATGTGTGGCAAGGCTGGTGCTGCCCTGCCGCTCGATCACTCGCATCAGGGCGTTCCAGTATCAATCATCTTCCGGCGGCCGCAAGACGCGGTGTAGCGCCTGGAGCGCATCGTCAGAGAAACTGAGCAACACGTTTCGTAGTCTTGCCGATTCTTCGCTTTCAGGCATCCACTCTTGGAGTTGTCGGCGAAGGGTTTTGGACGTGGCGGTTTCATCTCGCCCTGCCCATACAGCTAAGATGTCGGGAACGCCAATGGGATTGGAAGTTAATCGATAACCGAGTCGTTGTAGAGCGTGACCGAGGATACGTTGGTGGACAAAGCCCTCCTGTTGTGCGCCATTACTGCCGACGAATCGGTCCAAGTCATTGCGGAAGCGGCTCAAGGCGTCAGCGAGTCGTCCTTCACGCACATTGCCCGTGCTTTGATTGCGGCGCGCCGAGTGGTTTTGCAGACACCAATCCAGCGCCGCCTGAAGTTCCATGTGGTGTTGTTCAAAAACTTTACGCCAGACTGATTCGTCGAGAATCCAATCGCTCCAGATCAGGTTGATTCTGTCGCACAGGTCGGGCTGCACGCCTTCGCCGAGTTGGGAGAGTGTGGACTCTGAGAAACCACCCGGCGTTAGGAGACTGGCTGGCAGTAGAATCCACCTCGGGCCGTGGTGGACGCGGCCGCCAATCAGGACTGCGGTATAACCATCGGGACGAATACCCGCCAAGTCGCGGTCAGATAATTTGTGCTGGTTGTCCCGCGAGGTCTTGACCTCAATCTTGAGTTGGTTAGGCCAGCCATCAGGCATCCTGCACCTTTCCCATCTTCCAAGAGTGTATCCGTGAGTGATGTGCGCCGGCTTGCTTTAGTGCTTCGGCGAAGCTTTGTTGATGAGTGAAAATAACCACTTGTTTCGGCTTGCCGAATTTTACGATGGCGGCAGCAAGATTGGCTTGAAGAGTTTCGTCCATGCCCTGGGCCGGATCGTCTAGCACGAGAAAACCCAGATGGTGTGACTCTCCCGAGGCCAGGCCAAGCAGCAATGCCATGCTAGCGGCGGAAAGATCGCCCTCGCTAAGGACATGGCCAACGGTGTCGTTGAGGTTGCCGATGGCCGAAGACGTAGCTTGGATTTTGTAAGTCACTCTGTCACGGCTGATGTTGGTTTGGATGTCGAGGCCATCGTAGTCGGGATTCCGAGCAACCGATCTGAAGAACTCGGAGATATCGGGCAAGCGCGCGCGGATGGCCGCCGAGGCAGTTTCTTCCTCTTGCTGGGCAAGCGCGCTGGCTATTTTCTGCAACTGGCCAGCCAGAGTCCGTGCATCTTCTTGGAGTTGCTCCAACTCGGTCTTTCGTTGAGCTGCTCGGTCACGCTTCTTCCCGTGATTCTCGATCTTCTGCGCCGCGTCCATGACAGGTAGCAACTTCTCGCTGACACAGGTAATCTGCGCCTCGGCAGGTTGGTACTGTTCGGCTTCCTGTTGCTCGATCTGGGCTTTCTTTTGCTTTAACTCGTCGGTAACAACCCGCAGTCCTTCGTTAAGCTGTTCCGCCACGCTTTCCAAAACGGCGACCAATTTCGTGCGAGAATCCGCATCGAGGAAAAGAGAGTCGATTTCGAACTTCTTCTTCCAACAAAACGGCTCGCCTTGGACTTGCGTGTGAAAGCTGCTGATCTCCGCGAAAAGTTGGCCGTGTTTATCTTTCAGCCGGTTCACAGCCTTCAGGCGGCTTTCTGCCCCATCCTTCTCCTCGCTCAACGTCTTCTGTTGCTCTTTGAGCCGAGATAGCTCGCTGGCGATCTGATCCTCAACTCGGTTTTTGAGTTTCTTGAGCAGGTCAGAGGCTTTGATGGGGCTGTCACACACCGGGCAAGCCCGGAGATTCTGGTGTGACTGCATGTGGCTGTAAGCGTTGGTCAGTAGTCCTTTCTCGCTCGCCAGTTCGTCGCGTCGCTCTTGGTTTTTCTGCAGCGCAGTTTCCTTCTCCGCGATCGTGTCAGTCAGCCTCTTCGTGTCCAACTCTCCCGCCCCGTCTTCGGCCGCTAGTCGCTCGTTAAAATCGCGATAGGCATCGCGGAGAGACACCGCCTTCTCTACCCATGGACTGAGTTGGCCTTTGCGTCCTTGAAGTTCGGCCAGCTCCACTCCTAACGGGCTGGACTTGCGCAATGTCGCTAGATGGTCGCGCAGCCGCTTGATCTCGTCTGGAATTGGTCGGCCGGGCTGAGCGGGCGGAGCTTTCAGGGAAGCGGCAATCTGCGCCAACTCGCGGACAGCAGTAGTTGCTGGGTTTTCGAGGTCCTCGCGCGCGAATCCCGCTTCGATCGCTTCATTCTCTCTTTGCAGGAAATCATCCCTCAATTGTTGGTCGCGTTCCTCCCATTTCTTTAAGGGGTCTGCGGCTTCCAGATAGTTGGTTATTTCTTTTTGTAGTTCCTTCACCTCCTTGAGGCGCTCTTCCAACGTGGGGACGAACCGGCTGAGTACGGTCAGGCCAAGCATGTCGCTGATGACATCGCTGATGTCGCTTTCTTTGCCCGTGATGAACCCAAGCCGATGATCCTGCAACACCACGCCACAACCCTCCAAGCTGTCCGGCTTCACGTTCAACTCCTCAAGAATACGCATCTGAGCGTCTTGGCCGCTGAGAATCTTGTCATCCAGTTCCACGGTCAATTCCGCGTCGAGGTCGGCTCGCGCGCCGCGATACAACCGTTTAATAGCCATACGGCTATTCGAATCATTGACCAGTTCGATCACACAAAACTGTTCGGCATCTGTCCCAGCGTGTTTGTTGGACAGGCGAAAGGAATGGCGATTGATGCGAGGAAGTTCCGGTATGATGCCTGTCAGCCCCCACAACAACGCCATCGTCAAGGAGGTCTTGCCCGTGTGGTTCGGAGCTTCGATGACCTGAATTCTCGGTTGGAAGTGCTGTTCTTTGAGCCCCTGAAAACCAAGGAGGTTCTTGACTTGCACTTTCTGCAACTGCCACGCGCTCATTTCGTCCCCTCCTTCTTGATCGTCTCGAACCGTGTTTTCAGCCCTGAAATTTTTCCCCGCAGAGCTTTGTCAACGGACCTGGCCGGATCGTCTCCACCCGAATCGTATGCCTGTTGAATCTCGGCTAGCAATTCCGTGATGGTCTTTGGCAACGCCTCACGCACTTTCTGCCAGTTAATTGCCATCTTCAGCCTCCAATTTCTCGCAGCTTGTGGTCGTAGACAATGAGCCAACACGGGGCGATGCGGCCTCACTTTGGCAAGTGAAATCGCCGTGTCCAGTCTGTTTCCGCGGCAGCTCTTCGCTCGTTTTCAAGCCGTAAGTGATGACCGACTGCTGTGAATGGGCCATCGTTTCATGACATCTTGGCAGCCATCGTCGCCACGGTCTGGAACGCTCTCTGCAAGTCGAATTCCGCAAAATCTTCCGCCCGCAACACAGGCTGCAATTGAGGCCCGACCTGTTGCCGCAGCGCGGCCAAGCGATTAGCGGAAACGTCCACCGGTTCGTTGCCCGGCACGGTCAGCTTTCGCCGGACCAGATCAATCAATTCTGGATTCTCAGACTGAAGTCCCAATCGTCGCACCGCGTAATCAAGGTCGAAGAAATCGCGCACGGCCACCTCCCGCCGCGATAGCGCCGCGCGGAATTTTTCCGCAAACGCTTCCATTTTGGCAATGCAGCGCACTTCCAGCGGCTTCAGCAACGGTTTTCGGGATACTGGATCAAGCAGAATCGTCTGCGCCAGAGCGTTCAGGGGATCGAGCAGCAATGGTTCGCGCAACGCCACTTCGATCTTGATCGTCTCCTCCTGCCTGCCGACCAAAGATGCATAGCCAATGACCGCGTTGTATTGTGTCGAGTTGTTTGCGCCGGTCAGCGGCTCGACCAACCGGAAAAACGGAATCTGCTTCGGAAGCGCGGCGACGGCTTCCTTTACCGCCGCTGCTCGTTTGCTCCTTTTTGCGCGCGGGGCATCCGTGGGCATCGGGATGACAAAATCCAGGTCCTCGCTCAAGCGATAGAAATTCGCGTGAACTTTGGCCAGACACGTCCCTCCTTTGAAGACCAGTTTGTTTGTGGCGTCTGCCAGATACTCCAACAGTGCCGTGCAAAAATAGTCCTTCTCGATCAACCTCTCTGCAAACCCCGTTCGCTCCCGTGTCAGGGCCAGTGCGTCGCGAAATATCTCGGCCTCTTTGTGAAACCAGTTCATGCGTTGGTCAGCGTTGATCGTTCATCACGACGCCCCAGCGGAGGTTGAACGTGCCTCGCTTGGGTCGGTTGGGTATCCACGGAATCAGGCCGCTCGTCGCTTTCAGCGCCCGCTCCAGCTTCCGCAACAGCGCGGCGTCCACACCTTCGCACTCCAGCAACGCGCCCATGCGCCGAATCGTGCCCGTGTCGCCGTAGCGCAACGTGCATTTCACCAACTCCGCCGCGCTCACTCGCTTTGTCTTCAACTCCTGGCGAATCCACTCGTAGCCACGCGGGATGCCGTTGAAACGCGACCAGTCATACACCGCGTCCACCAGCGACCGCACCCGCGACACATACACCGCCTTCTCACCGTCCGCCATCTCGACTTCCACGGTGTCCCCCAGTCGTTTGTCGGCCACCTTGATCAAGGTTATGTCCACCGCCCCGATTTTACGCCTGCCGGAAATCCGGTTGTTGTAGGCATAAACCCGGTTGGGAATCTGATCGTCAAACCCGTAGCGATTGAAAGTGTTTGCCCCGCAAATCTGATAACGCCCCTTCGCATCTTGCATCAGCGCATTCAACGCCTCTGCCTCATTCGGCGTCCACGCCCCGCCCAATGGCAGGCGCGGCGGCACAAGAAACAAGCCCGGCCGCACCCGCGCAATCAACCCGCCCCGCGCCAGCCGTCGAAACAATTCCCGCTCCTGCGCGCGGCTCAATTGCAGCGGTTCGGTCAGGTCACCCGTTCGCAGCGTCCGCAGCTTGCGCATCTGCGCATACGCCAGCAACATCGTTTCTTGTCGTCCCAGCCGTGTTTTCATGGGAGTATTCTATTTCACGCTGATGGTTTGACAAGCCATCTGTGCGAAATACTGTGTTTACCCCTTTTGGTTCACTCGCTTTGAAGGACTTTCATCAATTCGGGGTATGGCAACGATTCGGTACAAACTTGGCCACATCACCACAACTGTTTGATCCTGAAGAGATTGTCGACTCGATTCTTTTGGATCCCAGTAAGCTCAAGGATCCCGGTGAACAACTTAAGAGGGTTGTCGTTTTTCCTTATTGAGGTTCTTCCTCAGTTCCGCTGCACTAGGTTCGCAACCACCTCAAGATTTGCCACAGTGCTCGGCAGTCTGCCGCCAGATACTCTCGCAAGCACTTCATTTCCATACATTCTAGCGGTTTTGGGCGGCCATAGGACTTCCATCCCATGACCATTGCTCCTAAACCCTCCGCCAGTTCTTCGGGCCATGCTGGATCGTATTGTGGGTCGAATGAGCCGAGTGCCTTCGCGCAATGCTTCAGTTTAGTGGTCAGACATCCGGGCAAAGCTGCAGGTCCGTCAGCGAACACTCTGTTCAGATCAATCCAGTTGAGGTTCCGCAGGGGGTGATCCGCTTCAAGCTTGTGAGTGTCGGCAGCCTTTGTGCTCTGCCAAACCTCCGGTGGCGTCCAATGATAAAAAGCTGTTTGGCTGGCGTCGCTGAATGCTCCGGAAGTAGCGTGATCCAGGAACGCAACGAATTCTGTAAACAGCTTCAGCTCGGCCTCAACCGCTTCCTTCTCAGCAATGAACTCAACGCACTTGAACTGTCCCCCTTCCTCATATCCAACCCCGGCCATGAAGACCATTGAACAACCGTTCAGTAGTGGCCACTGTTTCTGGCAGTCGAAGTTTTCGTTCTGAAAGAATTCGTAATCGACAAAGAATTCAAATTTCTTCGGAGCGGGAACGAGTGACTTGGGAGGGCGCACAGGTTTCCCAGTTCGGCTCGCTTCGAGAATGGCTCTTAGCAATGTCGCTGTCTTTCCCTTGCCAATGCCCTTGCACTGATCAAATGGAATGGTCGTAGGGTCTGCGGCAATCAGAGACTCCAAGCTTGGGAACCCAGCATCAGCCAGCACCTTCTTGTGTTTGAGACTGACTTTGAGCAATTGCGTCGGGCATCCACCGGGCACCCTTTCCTTCGCAATCTTTTTCTTCACACTGTCCCACCGCTCATTGTCAGCGGAGAGATTCACTGCCACCGCCTCATCTTTCCAAGGGACATACTTATTGCCGTTGATACGTATGTCGCGCCACTGGTCGCGAAGAGTAGAAAGGTGAGTGTCCAGCATGGCGTTCAAGACGGATTTGATTTCGATTCGGAACGGGGAAGTCACCCTATCGCGGCACACGGCAAAAGTGGACAGCGGCATGTGTCCTTGCAGGTGTCCAAGCATGTATGAATACATGCCCAGCTGCGCCGTCGTGATTTCCAAGTCCTCTTTGCTGCGAGCGTGATCAATCTCGGTCTTAATCTTGATGTCGAGGGCGATGTAATGGCCGTTCCGCTTTCCGCGCGATCCCGTGTTCACTTCCGCAGGGGGCAGAACACCGGGAAAAGTTTGGTCGAGCCATGTGGACAAGACAATCAAATCGGGAACACCGTAGATTTTTTCAGGAGCCCACCACAGTGCTGGGTGAAGGATTACAGGAGTCCCCGACTCAATCATCTCAAGTGTGATTTTTAGGTTCTTGGCGGAACGTGCATCTCCATCATGCTGGCAGACCCGAACACACTCTTTGGCATAGACGTGAAGCCATGCGACTTCGAGTTCTTTGCCCTTGCGCAAGAGAAAAGTGTTGAACGAATAATCGGATTCGGAAGGAGCAAAACCGTGCTTGTCGCCGTACCAATCCAGCCAAAGCACGCAAGGGTCGTCTTGAACGAGAGGTCGGGAGTGCGAGGAAGGCATCCAATCTTCGGGTACGGTTTCGAATCCGCCGCTGCCGACTGCAAAGGGATCATACGAAGGAACCGCTGGTTGGCCAGTAGACATACGCGGGTGCTCCTAACTGTTACGCGCTATCCTACCACTTGTGGCAAATCTAGCCACAGCACCACTATACTAATTTAAGAAAGTGAGCATTTCGCAGCCGCCAAGTTGAATTGTCACCCTTTCGGCGGCTCGATCAATCGCAAATCTTTCGGATCGTAGAACAAAGAGGAAACCAAATCCAGCCAAGGAAATGCGTCTTACTTATGAGATGCGAGCCTAACAATGATAAAACAAGTCGGCTTAGCGATTGACCGTCAGAGTTGGACCACCACGTCGCCAGAGTTTACCCACTCAATCCCGCCGTCATTTCCAAACGCTACCGCAACACAGGTGGATTTCTTAACCTCACTTCTTCAAGTGGGAGCTCTTACTGTTCCGCGGCGCGGGGCGGCATGTTCACTGGCCGCATATTGGGCCTATATCCGTTACATTGCAGCCATCGACTATCAGTCGCCCACGCTTCGGTTAATCCCAGACTGGTCCGAATTGGATAGCCATCAAAAGACAATTTTGAGCGACGATTGGGGCGTAGGCTTTACTACAAGCTGGTTGGCGAGCCGTTTGTCTTATACCTCATTCTGCGATGGTCGATACTTCATCGAACGTCTGAAGGGATTAGGGTTGGTGACCGTTAACCGAGGACCGGAAAAGCATGGACCTTACAAAAGTCCGGACTTTATTTTCTTAGACACGAGTGGCCTGTTCCACATTGTAGAGTGCAAGGGTACCCAGCAAAGCGTGTCAGGCCTTCGTTCAGCGATGAGTGATGGAGTCGCCCAGAAGAGAGGTATAGCGTTTTCGGACGAACAGACGTGCGTTGCTCAGAGAATTGTCGGAGGCCTCTTCATCGCAGACAGTGACTGCAAGGGGCAAAGCGTACTCGCGTTTGCTGATCCTGCTCCCCGCGAGGGACTCATCGTGAGCGTCCAAAACTCATCCCATCCAGACATAATTCGTGACCAGGTGCACCGCGGAGACCTTGCAATACAACTTCAGCTCGTCGGAGCGCAGTTCCTCGCAGACGAGTTGCAAAGGCTTCCTGCTCAAACGGAAGATGCACAACAAGAAAGGAGGAACCATATCGCAGGGGCCGTACGACAATTCATCGTCAGTCGTGGGCCACAGATATCAGACGGATGGCTGTCGCGAACCATTGAAATCCCTTTCCCAGAGGTTCTTTCTATCGGGGCCGCCCGGTTTGGTTCGGTTAAGATCTCTCATAAAATCCGCGCCAGTTTCATTTCTCATATGGCTCAGTACGACCCTTCTAAAATTACGCTCGAAGATCAGTTTCCGACGGCAAGCGTCGAGCAGGTTGCGTGGCGTTCGTTGGAATCTGATAATTCGGCCGCGATTTATCGAGGTTCAGAATTCGCCTCTGAGATTCTTCTTATAGAGTGAGGGACGCCGTGGGTGTGGGCGTATGCTATAAGGCAAGTCGAATACGCATTAGCAAATCAGGACACGAAATCCGATCCGTAGAGGACTGGTTAAGGTATGCCCCGCCCAAGATGGGCAAACGCCAGTGGAAGGACGGACGCAGCGCGAAAGAACTTGCTCGATCTTGGTTCCGGAAAGAGTTCGCCTCCCCACCAGAGGAGTTACGTCTGCTTCTTGAGGCGGCATTTGGAACAGAAATAGTGTTTGATGAAGCGAGACCCGAGTGCATCATCGAACTTGATGATTTCAGAGGCGAGCATAGAAACTGCGACCTCGTTGTACTCTGTACAGCGGGAACGCAGCGAATTGTAATTAACATCGACGCCAAGGCAGACGAGCCATTTGGCGACAGCACGGTCGGAGCCTACTACGATCAGAAACTAAACTCGTCTTCCAATGTTCCCAAGCGGATCGAAAGCCTATCGGTTGCACTTTTCGGCAACAAACCTGATGCGGCTATTCGCAGCCTGCGATACCAGCTTCTCCATTCGGCCGCAGCGACATTGATCGAAGCCGCTGCTCACAAGGCCGAAATGGGTCTTTTTCTCGTGCAGGAATTCTACTCTGCGAGTCTGAATGGTACGAAGCTCCAGCAAAACCGCACCGATTGGATGGCTTTTGTCCGGGCGTTTCCCGAACTGGCTACCACCGAGGTAGACAAGAATCAGATCGTCGGCCCAATCTCGGTGCCGGGTGACGGACGGATTCAACATTCCATCCCGCTTTATCTTGGGAGCTTCGTGAGTATGTGCCCTGAGCCTACTATAGACGACGTTCGCAACGTGAAACTCCACAGGTCGAGATGACATCTGAGTGCGGGGGACGAGATGAATGTGAGTGCGATCAACCAAGCTAATGTTGGGCGTATCGCCGAGCGTATCGGACGACGAACTGGCAGCCTTGTTCCTCTCCCCCAATCGCCTTCAGATGCTCAGTGACGAAGATCTCATGGCGGCCCTGCGCATAGGCTGCAATGATGCCTTCGCAGTCCTGTACGAAAGGTATAGTGATTTGGTCTTCCGAACCGCACGCGAAACCCTGCACGATGATGGCGAAGCGGAGGAGATGGTCGAGAAGGTATTCATGGTTGTCTTCCGGACGGTGATCCAGTTCGATCCCGATCGTGGAACCTTCAAAACTTGGTTGCTCCAGTGTTTTTCTGAGGCACGGAGGCAGCGGAGCCGAGAGGTGATTCCTCCGAACCACTCCGCAAGGCTTCAATAGCCTCTCCCACCGCGTCCGAACCCGTCGCGAGAAAGAGGCAAACCCTTTGCACTAAACTACCGCATCTCTGCAATGTACATCGTGACCGCGGTGACTCGACCGACAATGTCCGCGTCCCCTGGGAAGCGAACCTGCCTCGACTTCTTTCCAGATTGGGCCGAGGGGAGAAGCACCAACTGGCTGCCGTTCACATCGCACCAACAGCACACATATAGGTTATCTCGAAGCTCCACAAAGTAGATTGGCCGCTCGAACTCGTCGTGCCAGCCGCCAGGTAGGACGTTCGTCTGCTGGGGGTCGATCTTCACAAACGAACCGGGCCTCAGCATTGGGTAAAGTGTGCGGTCTTCGATCCCGATGTATCCGTAAACGGATTTCCGCCAGTCCATGTGCTGGAGCAGTGCAACCGGAACCTCGCCCCATCTCTCAAACATCCGCGAGACTAAGTTGGTGCTCGCGAAGTCGACTTTCTCTCGGAGTTCCAGCGGAGCCACGAGTGTGCTCTGCGCGCCTCCAAGCGTTGGCGTCACCAAGTAAGTGTGCGGTAGTCCCACGAGTTTTTGTTCGGTGCCGGCGTCGCGCATATCAACGCCGAAGTACGCCAAAATTTCGTCGAGGCCCAGCCTATAGATCAGGCTCAAGCTTTGAAGTCTGTAGATATTAAGTTTGAGCTTTCCCGCTTCGAGACGGCATAGCCAAGTGCGAGAGATGAAGAAGTCCGGAGCGTTATTCTTGAGCGCGATCTCCCGACTGAGGTCTGCCACTTCGCGCGTGGACAGGCGCAACCGTTTCCGCGCAGCTCTCAGCCGCTTACCAGCATCCGTGGCCGATGTCGGGGCCAACATCGCACTACAACCTCGGAATTGCGCTATGTTACCGCACTTTTGAGCCTTTTCCACAGGTTTAATGGACCATTTGTGAAAAACGGAATTCTCATCGTTGGCGTCAAAGTGCCTGCTACTGGCCGTAGTTGACGGCATTCATCGTGTCTGGCCCCGATTGTGGCCAGCCGTCAAACCGACGCATTCTCGACTCGCTCATTAGAACCGTCTGTTTCCCAGCGGTTCCGGCCCTGCTGTCCCCGATCAGGGACAGGTTACAAATGTTTATCACAGGTTTGCGAACTCGCATTTATACCGAACGAATCTCTGCGAGCTTGCAGTTTGGACGCGGTCTGGATTCGTGTCTTTTCAGACAACCGTCCGCGTACGAGCATTACTGCGGCAAGACCTGACGCGCAACACGCACGCCTCGCGGGGAAAACATAGCCAGAGGCTTACGTGAGCATCAAACCAAATTCCGCCAGGGGCGCCGACCTCGCCGAGCGAGTCCGGTCTATCCTCGCGAGCAAACACCTCACGCTCTCTCGAATTTCCCAACTGTCTGCGGCGCGATTCGGCCGTTCTTCGCCCTACTTCCTTCCGCACACTCTGTACCATGAGTTCCGGCTGGG
>Ga0187891_1000420_pt1 | contig 42813 bp, 41 predicted proteins | sample June2016WEW_21_4_FD_132990 | JGI IMG/M metagenome (GOLD analysis project Ga0187891, IMG submission 132990) | Peatland microbial communities from SPRUCE experiment site at the Marcell Experimental Forest, Minnesota, USA - June2016WEW_21_40 | ecosystem: Environmental > Terrestrial > Soil >... | reverse complement strand
TCGTAGTGCCGGACGGTCGATGCCCGAAGCCGCCCGGGTGCGGGGTTACGAGCCCCGCCCGCGGGAACCGCTCTCGCTCCGCCGTCGGTACGTCACCGGTGACGCCCTCGATGAGCGAGATTTGGCCTATGTAATCGATCCGGTGACGGTTGTCAAGTGCGTTGTCCCGGTATTCGCGACGGCGGTGACGCGAAATCTTGCCGGGCCCCTGCGAAAGCGCCACACTTCGCGCCGGTTCGCGAGTCACAAATCCCGGCTGATCAGTCGTTTAAGGATCGCATGCCCGGCAGCTCATTTCGCGCATGGCTGATGATTGCCGCGCTGTTGGCGGCGGCGGCCACGGCCGGTTACGACGTTTATCTGCACGGAGCGGCGCCGGTTTCGCCGCCCACGGTCGTGCACGATCCGCCGACGGCCGCAGACCTCGCCAAGGCGACGGAGCCGATGCGCAAGGAATTGGAGGCGGCCCAGCTCCGCCTCGCCGCGATCGCCGCCGACCGCGACAATCTCAAGCAGCAGCTCGACGCCTTGCAGAAACCGGCGCCCGCGCCCGCCGGCGACAAGGCCAAGGCCGCCGCGGCCATGCAGAAACAATTGGACGCCGCGACGCGGCAACGCGATGCAGCGCTATCCGAGGCCGCGGCCTTGAAGCGGCGCACCCAGCAATTGGAGGCGCAGCCGCGCCCGGCGCCGCCTGCGCCGCTGCCGGCCGCCGGCGGCAAAGCCTATACGCAACGAACGGTCGCCGAATTGCGCGAGCTTTATGCCGGCGGCGAGGCGGCCCCGGGCACGCCATCGGCGGCCGACGAAGCCGGCAAATGGATCGAAACGACGAGCATGCGGGTCGTCGGCATCGCCGGCGGCGGCGTTCTGTTGCTGAAAAAGGACAACAGCAACATTCAATGTGCCTTTGCCGAGGCCGCCAAAGCCAAGCTCGCCACGCTGCGCGTCGGCGACGCCGTCAAGGTCACCGGCAGGATCAACCAGGATCAAAACGGCCAGCTCGTCAATCTCGAAGACTGCGAGCTGAGGGAGTAGGCGACCGATCTTTCCGAACTTGTCACCGCCGGCGTCCTTGAGTCGGCGACATTCCCACCAGCTGTCGCGCCCGAGTACTGTTTGAGCAGCCATCCCTTTCCCGCTAAAGTTGGTCCGGTTAGGGGAGTGTATGCGTGCCAAAAAATCGAAAACCAGGGTCGAAGAGTGCAGACAAACAAGTCGCCAAATGGCCGACGCCGAGAAGCGGATTGTGGCGGCTTAACCATGCCCTATGCGCTCCAGATGCTCAGAGCCCTCATGGAAGGCACCCAGATCGTGCCGAGCCATTGCGCCGCCACGTCGAAGCTCTTGAATTGAGCATTGAGAGCCAACCGGCCTTTTGTCTTCAAAACGTGCGAACGCTGTTCGAGGCCGCGCATCAGACGATCGCGCCGCGTCTCGGCGTGGCTTTCGGTAAGAACAACGGATTCCCAGATCGCATGCGAGGCGTCATTCAGGCTCTTGACTTTTCCATCGCCGATCATCCGGAAGCGGCGAAGATCAACACAACAATCGCTGCCCTGTTGAAGGGCATCGACGATACTGCTGTTGCTTTGGCGCAGCTTCCCGCGCGTCGTCGGCGTCGAATGGCAGCACCGCAATCGGTGCCGCAAGGAAATCCTTGATCCGATCCATGTTGCGTTCAGTCCGGGCGCTCTTGGCGGCGCCATGCCACAACTCGAATAGTACGAGCGATGAAATGGCCACCGGATGCCCGGCCTTCAGCGCGGCGCTGAGTTGCGCCTCGACGCGCGTCGCCGGCTTGTTGAGCATCGTGACGATCGCATTCGTGTCGAGGCAGATCATTCGTCGAAAATCTTCCGCGGCGGCGGCATGGGCGGCTGTTCGCGGCCTTCTTCCATGAACGGCACGTCGCGGTATTTGTCCAACTTGGCCCACCAGGCGTCGACGTCGAACGGCTCTCCCATCGGCTCCAGAAGCACCGCGCGTCCGATGCGGCGCACGCGGACCTCCTTGCCGGGCAGCCGAAATTCCTTCGGCAGGCGCACCGCCTGGCTGCGGCCGTGCTTGAAGAGCTTGGCTGTGGCGTTTTCGGTCATGCGCGGCGATCCAGATGGTAGATACCAATGATATATACCAACATCCGGGGGGTTGCCGCAACGCGATTGGGCCGCGGCAAGCTTTGCGCGTCGCGCAGGGCCTCAGGCTGCCGAAGCTGTCGCGCGGACTTTGAGATGCACGCCGGTCTTTTTCTGCAACACCCGGATGACATCGGACAGGTTGGCCGCGGTCGGATTGCCGCCCGGCCCGAACATGCGCATCAGGCTCTTGACGGGAGTGCCGGTGGCCGCCGCCAGCTTCGTAAAGCCAATGGTCGCGTTGATGTAAGCGCGCAGCGCGGCCTTGGCGGTATCCACGTCACCGGCGAGCAGTGCTTGGACTGCCTCGCTGAACAGCGCAGCCCGGAAGGCGGGATCGCGGGCGGCGCGCTCGCGTATTGTTTCGTTGAAGCTGCGGGTCAGGGGCATGATGTCCTATCCTCTGCGCACCGTTACCGTGCGCGCCTTGTAGGCCCGCCATAGCGCGAGCGCCTCGGCGATGTCACGCTGCTGCCGGCGCTTGGTGCCGCCGCCGAGCAGCACAACGAGCGTTTTGCCGTCCCAGCCGAAGTAAATCCGGTAGCCCGGCCCTCGGTCGATCCTAACTTCCGCCGCGCCCTCGCCGATCGACTTCACCCGCGATGTGTTGCCGTCGGCCAGCCGCTCGACCGCCACGGTCACGATCGCGGCGGCCTGCGGGTCGAGGGCGTCGAACCACTGCTTGTAGGGGCTCTTGCCCTGGGCGTTGAGACATTCAACGATCTCGATCATCTGGTACCATATACGTTACCGTATTGCAACCGTCCCAAGTGTGCACAACCAAAGGAAGATTCCCAGCGGGCGTTTGCGCAACGGAGCCCCAGCTATCGCGCCCTCTCCCCTTGCGGGAGAGGGCGTCGCGGGACGCTCAACAAACACCGTTGGGTGAGGGGTCGCTACGCGCTCTCGTCGAGCCGGGTTTCGTCCGCGGCTTCCAGGATCAGCGCGCCGGCCGGCAATTGGCGCACGCTCAGGCGGGCCGGACAGTGGCGGGCCAGATAGGCGCTGAGCCGAAAGCGATCGCAATCGGGGAGCGCGCCGAGGCCGCGGATGAGCTCGATCAGGCCCGGTTCCTGCATCAGGTAATGGACTTCCATCAGCCGCGTCAGGCTTTCGACATCGCGCAGGATATCGCAAACGATATCGGTCGGATCGAGCGGCGCCTCGTCGGCGAAATGATCAAGCAACGGCTGGGACATCTGTTCTGCCTGGGATGAAGGGACGATACGGGTCCCGGTGGACGAGGACTGATTGTTGACTCAAACCCCGCGCCGCGCGGAGCCCGGCCAGAGCTTCCGGCGTCACGTCGATCAGCACCGCGATCAGCCATTCGCCGTCGTGCTGGTCGGGCAAGCCCAGCGGCCGGGTCCGCCAGCCGCTTTCCTGCAGCTTGGGCAGCCAGAACGCGTTCATGAGCACGGAGATGGCGGAAATCCCCTCCTGCAGCGCGTACTCCATCATCGCGGCGCTGACGGTGCTGCGGATTTTGGAGTTGCTGTGGTCCTCACGGCGCTCCTGCACCACGAAAATGCGGGTCCACTCGGCGATATCCGGGCGCCGCGGCACGCCTTGCATGGAGGCAAGGTGCGGAAATACGTCGCCGATGAGTTGCGGCCCGGTGGTGGGCACGAGACGCAACCCGCCGAGCACGCGGTTTTGCTCCAGGGCGAGGAGATAGACCGTTTCGGCTATGTCGAACTGGTCGTATTCGCGCTTATCGGCGCGCGGCTTTAGCCCGCGCCACTGCAGCTCCTCGATGTAGATGCGGTGGCGGATCTGGTGATGTTCGTCGAGCTCGCGCTCATAGAGGTGACGGTTGGCGTTGGTGATGACATGGACTTCGAGCACGGCCCGCTCTCCGGAAAAATGGCTTTCCGGAGCGATGGTCCGTTGCGCATGGGATGGCGGTTATTCCCATTTCTGGGAATTGACCGATCAGAGGGAAATTTCTCCGCGCCGCAGCGCGACAACGACCGTGGCGACGCGGTTCGGCGTATCGAGCTTGGCGGCGGCGGCCTTGATATGCGCCGTGATCGTGGATTCCGCGACGCCGAGGATTTGCGAGATTTCCCAGGAGGTCTTGCCGGCGGCGGTCCACTGCAGCACTTCGCGTTCGCGCTTGGTCAAGACACCTGGCGCCGCCGGGAAGCGCTGCGGCATGCACAGATCGACGGCTTTGCCATAGGCATACAGCGCCATCACATGCAGCGCCGGCCGCACCTGTCCGGCGAGCTCGACCCGCTCTCCCGCCATGGTGACGACGGCCTCGTAACCGTCCGAGGTGTGGACGGGGACGCAAAAACCCTCGCGCATGCGAAAATCGCCGGCGCGATCCATCACCTCCTTGGCCTTGGGATTGGCGAGCGGGTCGTACGGCGCCTCGCGCCATTCGAACGGCGCGGTCGAGCGGAAACAGTGCGCCACCATCGGATCGTTCTGGATGAGATTGAGCCGCCGATAAAGGTCGGTCCAGCCCTGCGGCCAGCCGTTGAGCATCGCCAGCGAGCCGGCGCGGCCGCCGGGGTTCGGCAGGCTGGCGATCATCCAGGCATGGTAGCCGTAGCCGTTGAGCTCACGGTCAAAACGGTCCATCAGCAAACGCGGGTCGGACATTCGTTCGATGTCGTCGACGAAGTCGAATGCCGCCCGACTGACGTCGAGCATGCCTTCGGCCATGAGATCCCCCAAAAATCTCAGGCGCTCATCGCGCGCGCCTGCTCATGTTCCTCCTTCATGATCGCTTCCAGAAGATCGGCAATGCGCCGCCGCATCTTAGCACTCTGAATGCGGGAGAGCGCAACCGCAATGCGGGTGCCTTCCTTGGTGCTCAAGGCTTCGGTGATGGCGCTCATGGCGGAATCGCGGGCCGGCTTGCCCGGATGCTTGTCGATGCCCTCGAAGAAATACGTCACCGGCAGGTCAAAAAACTTCGCTATGGCGTGGAGCCGGCCGGTGCCGATGCGGTTCACGCCTTTTTCGTATTTTTGAATTTGCTGGAAGCTGACGCCGACAGCATCCGCGAGTTTTTCCTGCGATATGCGCTGGGCGAGACGTGCGGTCCGCACCCGGCGGCCGACGTGAATGTCCACGGCGTTGGCACTGCGAGTGAGCATGGCGGCGATTCCCTTACATTGCAGCGCTATAAAAGCACAATGCGCGATTGTCGCAACTGGTAAAGGTACGCAGGGTAAAGCTTCTGGAAGCCCGCATACCCGGCTACCGCGCTGCGGCACCAGGGCACCGCGGCCGGGGGGGCCGCCCGCACGAACCAAAAGGCCGAACGCCGGCCCCCTATACCGCCCGCCAGATGGGTTTGCCGGGGTCCATCAGCTTCATATCGACCGGCGCCTGGCCGAAAATGCCAATCACGGCGGGCTCTTTTTCGCCCTTCTTGACCCCGTCGTAGTGCGGGGTGTGGGCGACCCGGCGCACGAAGCCCCCGGCCGGAACCGGCACGGTAGCGTCCGGCTCGAAGTTTTCCCCGGAATTCACCCACCAGGTGCCCGACAGGACAAAGCACAGCCGGTCGGTGACGTAAGAGTGCGGCGCGCTCATGTAGCCGGGGTACCATTTCACCACCACCACATACGGCCCGGGTCTATCCAAGGCACCGTGGAGGGTGGCCATGTCGAGCGAGTGCGGCGGGCTGCCGGCAAACGGCTTCCACGGAAATTGCTCGGGCAGCGTGACCTGGGTTTGCGCCGGGTCGATCGCGGCCGCCGGGCCGCTCGTAAGGCTAAGCGGCAGCGCCGCGAGCAGCGGCGCGAGCAACAGCCCGCGGCGGGTGGCGCCGAGCTCGGCAAGCTGCGGCAGCAGCCGCGCGAGGTCCTCGGCCGTCGCCGCCCCCGGCAGCGCGTGGCGAATGGTCATGTCCGGTCCTTCCTGGATGGAGCCGCCTCAGGCGGACCGAGCTTACGCTCTGGGTAATGAGTTTCGCTACGCCGCCGCGGCGGATTTGAACGGCGCCGTGCTGGCGCGGCCGGCGACGACGATGGTGACATGGCCGAAACCCGCCTCCAGCAGGCGGTCGTGCGCGTCGACCGTCGCGGCGCCCGACAGCGTCTCGACCAGAAGCAGCGCGTGCGGGGCGATTTCGGCCAGCGCCGCCATATCTTGTCCGCTGAAGTCCGGGCTGCCGATCGCGCCGCCATCGATCACGACATGACCATAGGCGGCCGCCAGCGCGCTGAAGTTTTTGCCCTTGCCGGGGGCCGACAACAGCTCGCCGCGCTCCGCCGGCGCGCGTCCGGAAACGATGAGATTGAGGCCCGACGACTCGTCCTTGGTGATGATGTCGCCGAACGACGCCGTACCTTGCGCCAGTTCCGCCAGTCCGGCGGCGGACGGATCGCCGGACATCGCCCTGATCGCGGCGTCTCCCGCACCGAGCCCGACCAGCACCACGCGGGCCTCGTCGGCGAGCGCGCGAGCGAACTCGATCGCGGTGCCGGTCGTGTCCATGCCGGGGGCGACGCCGAGGACGGCGATCTGCGTGCCGTCCTCGCTTTCCCGCCGCAGATTGTCGGCAAATTCCTCAAGCGCGCTGATGGGAATGCCGGCGAGTTGCGGCCGCCGGATCACCGCAGCGATGCGGTCGGCGAAGGAGCCGCGCCCGGCCCGGCGCCATCCCAGCGGCGCGGCGGCAGCGGTCGCGCCGGCCGCGGCAGGCGACTCGGTCACGGCGGCCGCGGCGGGGGCGGCGGCGGCGCGAACCGGTGCCGCGGCCTTTGCACGGAGGGTGCCAGCCGCGGCTCGGCCGGTCGCGCGACCGGCCGGGCTCGCCAGCAGCTCGCGGGTCAAAACCATGCCGGAACTCAGCACCAGCGTCGCCAGGGCGGCGATCAGCACCGTCGGCAGTTTCTTCGGATAGGCCGGCACGTTCGATACCGTGGCGCGCGAAATTACCCGCGCATCGGGCGGCGCCGAGTTGATGGTGTCGCGGGCGCTCGCCTCGCGGTATTTGGCCAGATACGATTCCAAGAGATCGCGCTGCGACTTGGCATCGCGCTCGAGCGCGCGCAACTGGATATCCTGCTCGTTGGTGGTCGCCGCCTGGCCCTTGAGCTGGTCGAAGGTCGCCAGTTGCGCTTCCACCCGCGCATCGGCGAGCTTGGAATCGTTTTCCAGCGACCGCGCCAGGATCTCGGCTTCCTTCCTGATCTGCTTGTCGAGGTCGGCGATCTGCGCCTTCAATTCCTTGATGCGCGGATGGTTGTCGAGCAGCGACGACGACTGCTCGGCGAGCTGCGCGCGCAACGTCACGCGCTGCTCGGAAAGCCGGCGGATGAGCTCCGAATTGAGAATGTCGGAGGACTCGATCGGCTCGCCGGATTGCAGCATTTTGCGAATGAGCCTGGCCCTGGCTTCGGCGTCGGCCTTTTGCGCGCGCGCGGTGGCGAGCTGGGCGTTGAGGTCGCCGAGCTGCTGGGCCGAGAGCGTGGTGTTGTTGGGCCCGACCAGCAAATTGGATTTGGCGCGGAACGCCTCGACCTTGGCTTCGGCGTCCGCCACCTTCTTGCGCACGGATTCGATCTCGCCGGCCAGCCATTGCCCGGCGCTGCGCGCCTGCTCCTGCTTGGCCGCCTGCTGGCGCTCGAGATAGGCGTCGGCGATGGCGTTGGCGACGCGCGCGGCAAGCTCGGGGTTCTCGGACAGAAAATCGATGACGATGACGCGCGATTTGTCGACGGCGTAGACGCTGAGCCGGTCGTAATAGGCTTCCAGCACGCGCTCTTGCTGCGTCATGCTCATCGGGTTCTTGATGAAGCCCAAGAGACCGAGAACGCGCTTGACCGGCGAGACGCCGCCGAGCGCCGGATCGAACTCGCGGCGCTCGCCAAGCTTGAGCTTGTCGATCACCTCGCTGGCGAGATCGCGCGACAGGATGAGCTGGACCTGGCTGGTCACCGCTTCCGGGTCGACCACGCCGCGGTCGAGGATGTCCTTGTCGACGTCGGGCCGCAGGTAAATGTTGTCGCGGCCGACGACGAGCACCCGCGACTCCGAAAGATATTTGGGCGGAATCACCATGACCACGGCGAGCGTGGCCAACGCGATCAGGATGGTCGGACGCAGCATCTTCCATTTATTGCGCCAGAGCGCCGCGCCGAGCGCCGGGATGTCGAAATCCGCATCGATGAATTGCCCGCGCAACGACGGCCGATACGACTGCGACGCCACATTCATTTCGCGGCTCCTGCGGACCCGTTAGTTCACCGGCCCCGATAACAGACGATTATGGTTGCTATCCCGTTAAGGGCCCCTTCCCCGCTCTCACCGGCAAGTCGCACGCCGGCGGAGAGAACAACAGACCGAGGAAAACGGAGCGCATCCGGCGGCCGGTCAGGCTTTCTTAACCCCGGCGCGGCTCAATCGGGCTTAACTCTCTGCCGCGACTTTTAAGGATTCGCTCCATGGCTGAGATGCGGGCCGCCGCGTCGATGCAAGCCGCGGTAGCTCCCGCGGTCTCCGCCGCCGTGGCCGCGACGCCGCGCACCGCGCCGGCCCCAAGCCTGAAGATCTTGCACATCTTGCGGGCGCCGCTCGGCGGGCTGTTTCGCCATGTCGTTGACGTCGCCAGCGGCCAATCCGCGCGCGGCCACCGCGTCGGCCTCATCGTCGATTCAACGACCGGCGGCGCGCGTGCCGACGCGGTACTTGCCGAGCTTCTGCCGCATCTCGCGCTCGGTGTGCAGCGCGTCGCCATGACCCGCGAGCTCAGTCCGTCCGACATCGGCGCGCTGCGCGTGATTTCGCAGCGCATCAGCCTGCTCGCCCCCGACGTGCTGCACGGCCACGGCGCCAAGGGCGCCGCGCTGGCGCGGCTGGCGCCGGGCGCACCCAACGCCATCCGCGTCTACACGCCCCATGGCGGCTCGCTGGTCTATTCGCCGGGCACGATCCGCGGCGCCTTCTACCGCAAGCTGGAATGGCTGCTGCGCTGGCGCACCGACCTCTTTCTATTCGAAAGCGCCTATGTCGCCGACCTGTTTCGCGCCGAGATCGGCCGGCCGCGGGCGATGGTGCGCATCGTGCGCAACGGCGTCGGTGAGACGGAGTTCGCGCCGGTCACGGTCAGGGACGACGCGACGGATATCGTGTGCGTGGGCGAATTGCGGCCGGTCAAGGGCATCGACGTCCTCATCGAAGCGCTGGCGATTCTACGGCGCTCCGGCCGGCGCGTGAGCGCCACCATCGCCGGCGAAGGCCCGCAAGGGCCGGAGCTTGTGGCCCAGGCGCAGCGCCTCGGGGTCGCCGATCAGATCCGTTTCGTCGGCTATCAGCCGGCGCGCGAGGCCTTCGCCATGGGGCGCATGCTGGTGCTGCCGTCACGCGCTGAATCGCTGCCCTATGTGGTGCTGGAGGCCGCCGCCGCCGGCGTGCCGATCGTTGCCACGCGCGTCGGCGGCATCCCGGAAATCTTCGGTCCCCAAGCCGAACATCTGATCGCGCCCGATAATGTGAGCGCACTGGTCGGCGCGATCGGCGCCGCGATCGAGGACCCGGCGCAAGTCAGCCGCGTGGCGCAACTGGTCAAAACGCGGGTCCACAGGGTGTTCTCGTCGACCACGATGGTGGACGGCGGCATCGCCGCCTATCGCGAAGCGCTCGCCATGCGGAAACTTCGCGCCGTTCACATAACCAATTTTTGAACTTTATTCACTATTTTGCCGCTCAGACTGGCTGCGGAGCGTTCCTGCGCCCTGCCGCGGGCTGCAAAACGCGTGTCAAACATGTCCAAGCCTGAGCCCGGCACGATTTTCAAGACCGCTTCCGCGATCTTTGCGGCGGCGGCGGCAACGCCGCGCGCCGCTACGCCACCGATCGCGGAACCGGGGCTGTCGGACGCCGCCCGCGCGGTCGCCGCGCAGCCCTACGAGGCCGCCTTTTCGCCGATTGTGCTCGCCGGCCTGGTCCGCGTCATCGAAATCGTGCTGGTCGCGGCGGTCGGCTTCGCCGTGTATGTCTGTTACGTGGTGCCGGCCCACGGCTTCGCCTGGTATTACTTCGCCGCCATTCTCGGCATCGCGTTTCTTGCCATGCTGGCGTTCCAGGTGGCGGATATTTATCAGATCCAGGCGTTCCGCGGCCACGAGAAGCAGTATATGCGGCTCGCCTCGGCCTGGTCCGTGGTGTTTTTGATCGCTATCGGCGCGTCGTTCTTCGCCAAAACCGGCGACCAGTTCTCCCGGGCGTGGCTCGGCTCCTTCTATGTGCTCGGGCTGTTCGCCTTGATCGCCTTCCGGCGCGCGCTGTTTCTCCTGGTCCGTCGCTGGACCCGCGAAGGCCGGCTCGATCGCCGCACCGTCGTGGTCGGCGCCGACGGCAACGGCGAGTCGCTGATCCGCTCGCTCGCCGCCCAGCGCGATTCCGACGTGCGCGTCATCGGCGTGTTCGATGATCGCGGCGACGACCGCAGTCTCGCAAGCTGCGCCGGCGTCCCCAAGCTCGGCACGGTCGACGACCTGGTGGCGTTCGCCCGCAATACCCGCGTCGACCTGGTGATCTTCTCGCTGCCGATCTCGGCGGAAAGCCGCATCCTGCAGATGCTCAAGAAGCTGTGGGTGCTGCCGGTCGACATCCGCCTGTCCGCGCACACCAACAAGCTGCACTACCGCCCGCGCTCGTATTCCTATGTCGGCAACGTCCCGGTGCTCGACATATTCGACAAGCCGATTGCCGACTGGGACGTCGTGATGAAATGGCTGTTCGACAAGATCGTCGGCTCGCTGGCCCTGATCTGTGCCGCGCCGATCATGCTCCTCGTCGCCATCGCCATCAAACTCGACAGCAAGGGCCCGGCGCTGTTCAAGCAGAAGCGCTACGGCTTCAACAACGAGCTTATCGAAATCTACAAGTTCCGCTCAATGTATGCCGATCAGGCGGACGCAACCGCGAGCAAGCTGGTCACCCCAGATGACGCCCGGGTGACCCGGGTCGGCCGTTTCATCCGCAAGACCAGCCTCGACGAATTGCCGCAGCTCTTCAACGTGGTGTTCGCCGGCAATCTGTCGCTGGTCGGCCCGCGCCCGCATGCCTTGCACGCCAAGGCCGCGAACCGCCTCTACGACGAGGCGGTCGACGGCTATTTTGCCCGCCACCGCGTCAAGCCCGGCATCACCGGCTGGGCGCAGATCCACGGTTGGCGCGGCGAGACCGACAGCCAGGAAAAAATCCAGCGCCGCGTCGAGCACGACCTCTACTACATCGAGAACTGGTCGATCCTGCTCGACCTTTACATCCTGGCGCAAACCCCGTTCGCGCTGATCCGCTCGGAGAACGCCTATTGAGCGACGTCCGCAGTCCGGCGGCGGCTTTTGCCGACGGCGACACGTCCGGCGCGGCGGTGGCGCTGCCGCAACGGCTTTTGAATATCGTGCTGTTCGTCACCGTGCTGACCAGCTCGATCGCCTTCATCGAGCCGTCGCCGCACGACGGCTTGATGATCGTGCTGCTCTTCATCTGCGTCGGCGCCCGCGTGCGGTTCGATCGCAAGCTCGCCCCGCTGGTGGTGCTGCTGACGATCTGGCTGGTCGGCGGCTGTCTGTCGCTGATCCAGGTGAGCGACCAGCAGCAGACCGTCCAATATGTCGCAACGTCGTGCTATTTGGCGCTTGCGGCGATCATGTTCGCCTGCCTGTTCTGCGACGGCAATCTGGTGCGGCTGATGATCTTGCGCCGCGCCTACATCCTCGCCGCACTGATCGCCACGGCGGCGGGCTTTATCGGCTTCTTCCATCTGCTGCCGGGTTCCGACATTTTTCTGAGCAATGACCGCGTCAGCGCCACGTTCAAGGACCCGAACGTCTACGGACCGTTCCTGATCTTCCCGCTGCTGTTGCTGCTGATCGGCGTGATGACGCGCGGCATGCGGCTCTCCAGCCTCGTCATCATGGCGATGTTGTCGGGCGGCCTGTTCTTGAGCTTTTCGCGCGGCGCCTGGGCGCATTTCGCGATCTCCGCCGCGGCCGCGGTCGCGCTGCTGCTCGCCACCACGCCGGGCCCGCGCATGCGCGGCCGCTTCTTGTTGTTCAGCATCGTCGCGGCGATGGGCGTGCTGCTGCTGGTGATCGCCATGATGTCGATCGATTCCGTCCATGACCTATTCCTGGAGCGCGCCAAGGCGATTCAGCCCTACGACGTCGGGCCGGGCGGCCGCTTCTGGGAACAAAAACTGGCGCTCAGCGTGATCCTCGATCATCCGAACGGCATGGGGCCGTTCGCGTTCAGCCGCGTGTTCGGCACGCAGCAGCACGACGTCTACATGCAGGGCTTCCTGGTCTATGGCTGGCTCGGCGGCGCCGCCTATTTGACGATCGTGGTGGTGACGTTGGCGATCGGACTAGGAGCGGTGCTGATGCCGACGCCGTGGCAGAACTATCTGATCGCCGCCTATGCGGCTTTCGTCGGCGAGGCGGGCGAAGGCCTGATCGTGGACACCGATCACTGGCGCCATTTCTTTCTGCTGCTCGGCCTGATCTGGGGGTTGACGGCGGCGACCATCAATTTCCGCCGCCGCTACGTCGCGCAGCGCGGTTTCGCGGAAAGCGCGGCGATGGTGTCGAGCCCGCTCTGAGAAAATCGCTGAGTATTCGGCTATACTTGAGCTGGAGAAGTCATGCTCAGAATTCTCGCCTTGCCGCTCCTCGCGTTGATAGCGTCGACGTTGGCACGGTCGGCCGAACCAATCGTTCCCTTCGTTACCGAGTTCCACCATTGGGACCACCACTGGTACGTGTGGTTGCCGCGAGATCCCCTCTATGAGGCCGTGGAGGTGATGAGTTCGGCGACCCCGGGGTTCGCCACGCCACTGGTCTGGGCGTTCTTCACCGAGCGCGCGCCGCCGAAACGACAGCATCATTACACCAACAGTCACGACATGGCCGCCAAGACTGGCTGGACATATGCCACCATCGATTACACTACGACCAGCGGGGCTGAAACGCCGCTTGGCGTTCTCGTGCGCTTCACCGATGGACAGGGCAAGTCGGTGGCGATCAACGTAGATTTCGCGCCTGGCGCCCGTTTATCGCATCTCGGCGCCGGTCTCACCGATCAGACCGGCCACAGCGCCGACCGTCTTTTCCTGCTCTTCTATCGCGAGTCGGCGGCACGAACGGAACAGAGCGCTGTCACCATTGACGGCATCGAAGTGTCGGAGCCGCGCGCGAATGAACCCCCGCCGCCTTTCCGCGCCGCCTATAGCCGCAATATCTTTGTCGGCACGATCCCGTTCACCGAGAGTCGAGTTTCGTTCGGCGCCGCGATCGCGGGCGAATTAAATTTTCGCGAGCGGCAGAGCGCGGATACTGCGCGCCGTCTTTACGTCGCCGCTCGTGCGCGCGGCGACCAAATCGAGCTGCTCGCCGATGCTCAGGGGCAGATCGAGCGTTATGTTGATCGGCGAGGCCCGCACACATTGACAGTCGATTTTTCGCCCCCGGTCGCGGCTTCGGACGAGGCGACCTATCGCATCAGCTTTGACGAATTTCACGATCTCGTTGCCGGCAATGTGCACATAACACGGCAGGATAGCGGGCTTGTCCTCGACTGGCGGACCGAGGTTCCGGCGTGGGCGCGCAACTATCGGCTGCGCACTCAATTGCGGCGCGAGGCCGATGGAAGCATGGTACTAAGCGTGTCGAAACCAGTTCCGTGAGCTCGCGACAACGCGCATCGTCGACCGTGTGGCGCGGCAGAGGACTTGAAAATGTCGCGAGGCGTCGTCCCTAGCGCCAGCAGGCTCGCCTAACGAATTGTCAGATGTACGCGCAGCGCACCGCCAGCGCCGCCAGCCAAATGAGCCCCGCCAGGGCGATCGCGCAGAACACCGCCGCCGAGCCGTAATCCTTGATGCGGCCGATCTCGACGTGGTGGTCCGGGGTGACATGGTCGGCCAGCTTCTCGATCGCGGTGTTCAACAATTCCACGGCGAGCAGGACGAGCAACGTGCCGATCATGGCGACGTACCACGCCGCGTTCGGCGCGACGAGGAGGCCAAGCGGAAGCGCGAGCAAAAGCACGACGACTTCCTCGCGTAGCGCGGCTTCGTGCCGGACGCCGAAGGCAAACGCACGCAGCGAGTTGATCGTCGCGCTGTAAAACCGCTTCACGGAGGGAATCCGATTGTCCGGGTCGCCGACGGAGAACGTCAGCTACTCTACGGTGTCACACGCCGCCGCGCGAGCGCCTGTTGCGGCTGCTTGTGCCTGGGGAGGCCGCTCACTATAGTCCGGCCGCATCATCGGAGCGTAGCGCAGCCCGGTTAGCGCACCAGTCTGGGGGACTGGGGGTCCCGAGTTCAAATCTCGGCGCTCCGACCATGCCGCCTACCCCCCGGCGATCGGAAATCCGTGCGCGGCGCAGCTTCACGGCAATGCGGCGCGCCGCAGCAGTTCGACGATGCGGGCCGCGAAGTCGTCGACCGCCGGCCAGAACGTATATTCGATACAGGTGGTCGGGTCGGTCGGTCCCCCGGTCAGCAGCATGATGAAGCGGATGATCCAGCGATCGCGCCAGCCATAGTGCTGATAGTCGAGGCGTCCGGCAAAGGCGACGGCCACGGCCGGGGCGAGGCGATGGCGCGCAATGACCTTGCGCAGATAGGTGTTGCCGGTGACCGACGTCTTGCCCGGCTTGCGGGCAGTCAGATTGACCGAGGCGAGTGCCAACGGCGGCGGCGAAGGCAGCGACCGATAGACCTCCAGGAAACGATCCGCCTCCGGCAAATGCCGGCCGTAACGGACAGCCGCGACCAGCACCACCATGGCGGCCGCCGCCAGGTCTGAAACCGCCGGCTGCACGACCGCAAGGTCCTGCGCCGGAGCGGGCATCCCGGCCTCCGTCAGGCGGCGGGATAGATGCTCCGCAATGCGCCGCGATTGCCCGTCGCGCGTCGCATAGCAAAGCGCAAGCCTTGGGGGGCGGTCAGCCGTCGACACCGTGCGCCCCCAGTCCGACGAACGACAACAATGGAAGCCCCCTACACGACCCGAGCCGCGGGCGCGCGTGATGTGGCGCGTTCATACGGCGCGGGCGCGCGCAATGGGGGCATCGGCCTATTTCTTCTGCGCCTTATATTGCTTGCCGTAATCATTAAGCGTCGGCGGCGCTGGGCTGTGGCACTTGGTGCACGGCTGGCCGGTCGCCTTGGCGATGGCCGGGTTTGCCGATGCCGGTGGCGCCGCCACTGCGAGCATCGCGAATGCAAGCACTGACAGCGTCACCGTCGCAGCCGCTCCACGCACGAGCGCCGATTTAATCGCTTTCGAATTTTGCATTGTCGACCCCTTCCAAACCGATCGATACAGACATTTTGCGCGGGGCACATTCCAACGGCCGGATCATAACGGCCCGGCAACACCAAGCAACATCCAAAAACCGTTGGGCAGTGCCGCAATTCCTCATGGCTGCGAACATCGGCGCCGGCGGATGGCGCCGTTTGCGACGGGGCGGCATTTGATACGTATCAATGCCCGGTCCGCAGCTGGCTGCTAACGGCTAGGCTATTGGCGAATTCTGGGCGCGGGCAAGCCCCCGGAGCGGTGTAGTTTGCGGTCTTTTCCGGCACTGGACGACACGTGACGACGCGCATGCAGCCGCAAACCCTGAAATTCAAGCTCGTGCTTTACCTCACGATCGCGCTCACGGTCGGGGTGCTGTTGTTCACCGGGGCGGTTGCCTTTTTCTTGTACAACCAAATCCTCGGCAAGGTTTCCGATCACGTCATTCAGCTTTCCGAAGTGATCAGCAAGAGCACGCGTTTTGCCATGCTGAAGAACGAGCCCACTTATGTCGACCGCATCATCCACGATGTGGCCGGCCAGGAACAAATCGATCGGGTCAGAATCTTCAGCCAGGACGGACGCATCACCCATTCGACCTATGCGCCCGAGATCGGCCGCACCGTGGACCGTAACGCCGAGGCCTGCTCGCGCTGCCATGAGAGCGAGCAGCCGCTCAAGCAGGTGCCCCATAGCGAACGAACCTGGACGTTCCAAGGTGCTGACGGCAAACCGCTGCTCGGCAGCATGGAAGTCATCCGCAACGATCCGTCCTGCTACAATGCCCCCTGCCATCAGCACAGCAAAGAGACCTCCGTTCTCGGCGTTCTTGACATCAACTATTCGCTCGACGAGATCCATCGCAAGCTGCGCACCAGTACGCTGGCGATCGCTGGATTCTCCGTAGGCTTCATCGCGCTGGCGGCGTTGGCGATCGGCTATTTCGTCCACCATCTGGTCTACCTGCCGCTGCGCGATCTCGAAGGCGGCGCGGCAAGGCTGTCCGCCGGCAATCTCGATCAGCTCATTCCGGTGCGCAGCGGCGACGAATTCGGCAAGCTCGCCCGCTCGTTCAACGCCATGACCAACGCCTTGCGTCATTCGCGGGCCGAGCTGCAAGAATTGGCGCGCACCCTCGAGCAAAAGGTCGAAACGCGCACCCAGGAACTGCGGCGCGCGCAGGCGCAAACCATGCGCGGCGAGAAGCTCGCCTCGGTCGGGCTCCTGGCCTCCGGCGTCGCCCATGAACTGAACAATCCGCTCACCGGCATCCTGACGTTCTCGCATCTGCTGCGCGAGAAAATGCCCGACAACAGCCGCGATGCCGAGGACATGGACCTGGTGATCCGCGAGACCAAGCGCTGCGCGGCGATCATCAAGCGGCTGCTCGATTTCGCCCGGGAAAAGCAGCCGGAGAAGAAATTCAACGACATCAACCAGATCATCGACGATACCGTGCGCATCGTCGAGCGGCCGGCGCACCTGCGCGATATCGTGATCACCATAGATCTCGACCGCACGCTGCCGCCGATCTGGATCGACGCCGATCAGATCAAGCAGGTGATCATGAACATGATCGTCAACGCGCAGCACGCCGTCGAGGAGAAGGGCAGCATCACCATCAGGACGCGCCGTGCCGGCGAACCGCGGCCGTCGCCGCAATCCGCAGAACCGATTGAGATGGTCGAAATATCGATCATCGACACCGGCTGCGGCATTCCGGAGCAGAACCTGCGCCGCATCTTCGATCCGTTCTTCACCTCCAAGGATGTCGGCAAGGGCACCGGATTGGGACTTTCCGTCAGTCATGGCATCGTCGAGGCCCATGGCGGCGTCATCGAGGTGCAAAGCAATGTCGGCGAGGGATCGACGTTCAGCGTGTTTCTGCCGCTGATGCCACCACCAGCCGGGTCCGACAGCAAACCGAGCGGGGGCGCTGCATGAGCGCGCGAATTCTGGTCGTGGACGACGAGGAAATCGTCATCCGCAGCTGCCTGCGTATTCTCGAAGGCAACGGCTATCAGATCGACGTGGCACACGACGGCCACGAGGCGCTGCGCAAGGTCGAAAGCAATAGCTACGACGTCATGATCCTCGACATCATGATGCCGAACCTGGGCGGCCTGGAAGTGCTGCGCCGGGTCAAGGAGACGCATCCCGACATGGACGTCATCATGATCACCGGCCTGTCGCAGATCGACACCGCGGTGCAGGCGATGAAGCTCGGCGCCTTCGACTACATCTCCAAGCCGTTCGAGCCGGACGAACTCAAGCTCGTGGTGCAGCGGGCGCGGGAACGGCGGCAGCTGCTGCAGGAGAACCTCAATCTCAAGAGCGCGGTCAGCTCGAAATACCGCTTCGATAACATCATCGGCTCGAGCCCGCCGATGCAAGCGGTCTATCGGCTGGTGGCGCAATGCGCGCCCACCAATTCCACAGTCTTGCTCACCGGCGAAAGCGGCACCGGCAAGGAACTCATCGCCCGGGCCATCCACTACAACAGCCTGCGCAAGGACAAGCCGTTCATTGCGGTGGACTGCAACTCGCTGAGCGAGAACCTGCTGGAAAGCGAGTTGTTCGGTCACGTCAAGGGCGCCTTCACCGGCGCCGTCGCCAACAAGAAAGGCATGTTCGAGGTCGCCGGCAGCGGCAGCCTGTTCCTCGACGAAATCGGCAATTTTTCCCTTGCCATCCAAGCCAAGCTGCTGCGCGTCCTGCAGGAACGCGAATTCCGGGCGGTCGGCGACACCCGCACGCAAACCGCCAATTTCCGGCTGATCACCGCCACCAACCGCGACCTCACCGCCATGGTGGTCGCCGGCACGTTCCGCGACGACCTCTATTATCGGATCAACATCTTCCCGATCCACGTCCCGGCGCTGCGCGACCGGCGCGACGACATCCCGGCGCTGGCCTATCATTTCCTCAAGACGTTCAGCGCCGAGCTGGGGAAGAAGGTCACCGATATTTCCGAAGGCGCCATGAGCGCGCTCACGAATTACTCATGGCCGGGCAACGTGCGCGAACTGGAAAACGTCATACAACGCGCGGCCATCCTGACTAGCGACACCGTCATCCGTCGCGCCCATCTCGTCAATATCGTCGATCCGTCCCGCCAGCCGCAGGAGTTCCCGGTGCCGCGAACCGGCGATGAGCTCAAGCGGCTCAAAAAAGCCGCGCGCGAGAAGTCGGTGGAAGAGATCGAAAAGCAGTTCGTGCTCGAAGCGCTCAAGCGCAATCAATGGAACGTCACCAAAAGCGCCGAGGACACCGGGCTGCAGCGTCCGAATTTCCAGGCGCTGATGAAGAAATACGCGATCCGGGTGCGCGACAGCGAACACGAGGTCGACGAAATCTAAAGCGCGATCGCTGCAGACGGCTTCGACTGTCGGTTCAGCGATCTCGTCGAACGCCGCCGAACGGCGCGTTCACGGCTCCGTCGCTGGGGCGACCTCGTCCACGTCCTCGTAGCCGGTCAGCATGGCCTTGTAATGCGCCGTCCGGGTATGGCCGAGGCTGCCGAGATAGACGTGAACCAGCACGTAAAAGATCAAAAAGGCAAAGATCAGGACATGCACCGTGTCGATAACACGCACGCCGCCGAAGAAGTTGACCTGGGCCGAAAACCGTTCCACGTTCCACATCAGAATCCCGGTATAGAATTGGATGGGAAGCACCAGCATCATGATGATCTGGTAGAGCACGCTCTGCAGCGGATTGAATTTGCGATAGATGCTGACGTGAAACGGATTGGGTTCGCCCCTGAAAATGCCGTAGCCGTAGTAATAGGCCTGCCGCCAGCTGCCGAGGAAATGCTGCCGCGGACTGAGTTCCGGGTGATAAACCTTGATGCGGTCGGAGGAGAGATAATAGGCCAGCCACAGGAAGAAATTGGCGATCAAAATAAAGCCGATCGTGTTGTGGACGAGGACCGCGTTCCGAAACGACACCACATTGATGAGCCCGACATAGCGGATTTGCATCCCGGTGAGAATCATCAGGACGATGCCGATGGCGTTGGTCCAGTGCCAGATCCTGACCGGCAGCGGATGGATATAGAGCCTTTGCATGTCGCTGTTCCTTTCAGCGTTGCCGTGTGCGGTCATGTGGTTTTGTGATCCTGGCCGGTGCCCGGCTGACCGCCAAGAGCAGCGCCATGGCCGCCATGATCGCCCGGGCGGGTCAAGCCGTAGTACTTGAAAATCCATCCCAGGATCAGGTGCCCGGCAGCAAAGCCAAGGCCGCCGACGATCGCCAAGGCCACCAGGATGTCCAAGAGCTTGATCCGGGTGGCGCCGATTGCGTAGAAGCCGCCCACCGATTCCAGCGAAATGGGCGCGCTCAACACATCGGCATTGGCGCCATAGCGTAGCCGTTGGCCCTGCGGCTGGACGAGGGAGATGGTCACGTTCTGGAAGGCCTGCGAGCCCGAGCTGTGACAGATGCGGCAGTCGCTGATCGCCTTGCTCTTGTCGGCGAGCTGGTGCGCCTGCGGACCGGTGCTCGCTTCCAGGCGGCCGCGCACGACGGTTTTGCCGGCTATGCCGCTGCGATTGAGCGTCTGCAGCACGTTCCATAGCGCTTGCGCATTGATTCCTTTGTCATCAGATCGGTTGCTCGCCTCGAACAGCGGCACGCCCGCTTGCTCGATGCCGCGCGGCTGCGCGTCTTTGCTGTCGATCAGCATGAGATCAACCCTGCGCTGCGCATTGGGGGCATGGCAGGCCGGGCACGACACCACCTCGAAATGCAAAGCGGCATTCGGCAGCCACGTCTCGTGGGCTTCCAGCACGCCGGCGTGACAGCCGAAACACGCCGCCTCCGGACCCTTGCCCATGGCGGTGGGCTGCACCGCATGGGCGCTGTGGCAGTCGGTGCAGATCGGCGCATAACTTTCTGCGGACTTCAGCCGGGCTTTGGCGTGCATGCTGCCGAGATAGGCGGTGTAAATATCGGCGTGGCATTTCTTGCAGGGGATTTGGTCGATCGAAGCCGCCGCGCCTTTGATGACGGCGTGCGGGTTATGGCAGTCGGTGCAGAGCGGCGCCGCCGGATTGTTGGCGAGGATCAGGGCGGCATGGATGCTGGTCTGCCATTGCTCGAATTTGTCGGCATGACAGCCGCGGCAGACCTGCGTCATGGCGATGGAAAAGCCGCGCGCATTGGCGATGACCTTGTCGGCCGGCGGATGCGCGGCAAGATCGACGTCGGAATGACAGCCCGTGCAACCGATCGCGCTGTGCACGGATTTAACGAACATATCGGCCGGCACTTGCAGCGACAGGGTATGGCCATCCTCCAGCCGCTTCTCCATGCCGGCGCTGCCATGACAACCGAGACACTGGTCGGACGCCGGCGGCGCGTTGTCCTCGGCAAATGCCGGGATGGCGGCGGTCAGCAAAGCAAGCGTTGTGACCGCGATCGCGACACCGTTGCACACGGCCGCTCGTGCAACTTTGAGCAGTGTGCTGCAGCAATCCATAAGAGCCCCCATGCCGCCGTCAGTTTCAACAATATCCCGCGGGTCCTGACCCCCGGGGATGACTATAGCGTTTGTGGCGTTACCTGCGACAGATCGATCGGCGTTTCATTGATCTAGCGCATGATCCCCTCGGGATTGCCCGGCGCCGTTGGCGGCGCCGATGCCCGAAGAAAAAGAGGCCGGGGCGACTTCCCCGGCCTCGGCCATCGCCCGTATTGAGGCTAGGCCCAGTCGGCCGCATTAAGCCATTAAGCTTTGGCCGCCATCGCTTTACCCGCCATCCACAGCAACAGCGCCAAGCCGATGAACGGGAAGAGCACGACGTAGGCCAATCCGACAAACGGCGCCGCAACCACCATGGCAACATGCTTGAGCACAATGGCGGCGGCCTTCACCGTTTCATTTTTCGCGGTTGCGCGGCCCGCCAGGAAGGCAAGCACGGCGAGCCCGTAGAACGGCATGGCCGCGATATAAGCCAAGCCGATAAAGGGCGCGGCAAAGAACAGAAGGATGTTTCCCAGCATGCTTCCCGCGCGGGCTACCTCTGCCACAGGCGCTTCGGGGGCGGCCGCAATAACAGCCGCGGCTACCGGTGCCGCCGGCACTGCCAGGACATCGCGGGCGCTGTCTTCGATCATCGCCGGAGACAGCGGCTTGTGCAGGAATTTCGAAACACCGGCCGCCTTGGCACGCTCTTCGGCAATGTCAGTGCCATAGCCGGTGATGATCACGACCGGAGTCCAGGGCCGTCGGGCTCTGACCTTCTCGGCCACCTCCAGTCCGCTCATGCCGGGCATGCGGATGTCGCTGTAGACGAGGTCGTATTTTTCCTCGTTCAGCTTGCGCAACGCTTCTTCACCGTTTTCGGCGGTGATGACGGCGTAACCCTTGCCGGAGAGAACACGATCAAAGCTCTTGCGGACGGCGGGATCGTCGTCGACAACGAGCACTTTGCGTAATGCGGTCATGGCTCACTCCTGTTTTTTTGCCCTCGATGAGGCTCTTTGTTTGGGTCCTTACCCGCCGTAGAACCGCATAACTCGTGCCAGACTCGGCACGGAGTTTAATAAGCCATATGGTTCAAAAGCTTACGTCTTGTCGCGGTCCCCCAAGACCGGACCTCAGATTTGCTCCAAGTATAATTTTCTCATGCAGAGCGGGCCGCGGTCGTCACGAATACCTCAAATATTCAATCGCTTACTTGATTTGGCCGGTGCATATCTTCGCCAACCGATAATCCGACGAAAGCGCGTAGTTGGGCGCGCAGCGGCCGGTGAGCCTTTCCGTTTCGACATAACAGGGATGCCATTTCGGCGCTCAGGGGTTCTGAGCCCGAACGATCCAGACAGCAGAGGGCACCAGAACACCACCGGGCGTGAGGTACTTCGACAGAAGGTCTCTCACGGCACCGGCGACTTTGCCCGAAAGCTCCGGATGTTCACGAAGTGCCGCGCCTAATGGCCCCATCCTCAGTGCGAGCTTCAACGACTGCTCAAGGTCACCGCCGCCGATACGCGCGTCCAACGGATCAGTCGTCACCGAAGCAAACCCCGCCTCAGTCAGGATCGAGCGCACGCGGCTCGGGTCAGCGAAAGCAAACGGCCCTGGCGCTGTCGGATCGGGCGGCGCAACAGGCGGTATGAAGGGAAGCGCGGCTTGCAGCGGCGCCAGCATCCACGGATTCTCACCGAGCGAGCGCCAACAGACGAAGACCAGACGGCCGCCGGGTTTCAAGGACGCTCGGATATTGGCAAACGCAGCCACCGGGTCGCTGAAGAACATCACGCCGAAGCGCGAGAAAGCGGCGTCGAAAATGCCGCGCCCGATAGCGCCGGTTTGTGCATCGAGTTGCCGGAAGTCCACGCACAAATTTGCAGTCGGTCGCGGCCGATAGCGCGCGACCTCGAGCATAGGCGTGGAAAGATCGATGCCCAGGACCGACCCGGTCGGCGCTACACGAGCGGCCAGCGTGAGCGAAGTTTGGCCGCAACCGCAGCCGATGTCGATGATGTGCTCGCCGAGGGCCGGCTGCAACACGTCGATGGCCGCCAGACCCAGCGGTTCAATCTGACGATCCAGCGGCTCCTGAAACTGCGCCCAGGTTTCGCCGGCGGTGGCATTCCAATATTCGCTTTGCGCGGTGTTCGGCGACGGTTCCACAATCCGAGACATCGATACTCGGCGCTCCAACCCAACGCATCGACTCAATCGGTGTGCGGCAACGAGGCGTCGAGCGCGTCGTCGATCAGCTGGCGACAGGCGACGAGGTCGTCGAGCACGGCCTGCAATTTGCGCCGGCCCTCCGTGTTCGCAGCGAGCCGCTGCGCCGCCGGCTCGGTCGCTGCCGCGCGTTCGCTAGCGGGCTTGCCCGCGCGCGGCGGCGAGGCCGCGAGAATGGCGGGCTCTTCGTGCGGGCTTGTTGCCGCGTGTTGCTCCGCTCCGTCGTCCCCTACCCTGTCTTCCTCGAGCTCGGGCGGCGGCGGTTCGGCGCCGGCACGCCAGACGTTCTGCACGAACGCCAGCCCTTGCTCGCGCAGGATGCGCTGCGCGCCGCGAATGGTGTAGCCCTCGCCGTACAGCAAGTGGCGCACGCCGCGCAGCAGGTCGACGTCATCCGGGCGATAATAGCGCCGTCCGCCGCCCCGCTTCAGCGGCCGGATTTGCGCGAAGCGGCTCTCCCAGAACCGCAGCACGTGCTGAGGAACATTGATCTCCTCGGCGACTTCGCTGATCGTGCGGAAAGCGTCCGGCGCCTTGTCCAATGCTGTGTTCTCCGCCGGCCCTCGCTAGCCGTGTTCGCTGGCGCTTTCCTTGCCGCCATTCGGCCCGGAATTGATCCGCTGCTTGAGGATCGCGGACGGCTTGAACACCATCACCCGGCGCGGCGAGATCGGCACTTCCTTGCCGGTCTTGGGATTGCGCCCGATGCGCTGACCCTTCTTGCGCACCACGAACGAGCCGAACGATGACAGCTTTACCGTTTCGCCGCGTTCCAAGCAGTCGGTGATCTCCTTGAGAACCAGCTCGACGAGGGTAGCGGATTCCGTGCGCGATAGGCCGACTTTCTGATAGACCGCCTCGCACAAATCCGCGCGCGTGATCGTCTTTCTCGTCATCGCCAGCCCCACTCTCGGCGATCGATGCCCATCGATCATCGTATCGTACTGAATTATCAACGATATTAACTTCTCACCCCATGGTCAACGGGCTTCCGCGCCGATCTCACCAGCGCAGCAGGGCCGCCCCCCAGGTGAAACCGCCGCCCATGGCCTCTAGCAGCAACAGATCGCCGCGCTTGATGCGGCGGTCGGCGACGGCATCGGCGAGCGCCAGCGGAATCGAGGCGGCCGATGTGTTGCCGTGGCGGTCGACGGTGGTGACGACTTTGTCCGGCGCGATGCCGAGCTTGTGCGCCGAGCCGTCGATGATCCGTTTATTCGCTTGATGCGGAACGAACCAGTCGATGTCGGCGACCGTCATGCCGGTCACTTTGAACGCATCCTCGACCACGTCGGTGATCATCGCCACGGCGTGACGAAAAACCTCGCGGCCTTCCATGCGCAGATGGCCGACCGTGCCGGTCGATGAGGGTCCGCCGTCGACGTAGAGCTTCGATTTGTACCGGCCGTCGGAACGCAGGCGCACCGTGAGAATGCCGCGGTCCTCGCGCGTGCCCGGCTGCTCCTGCGTTTCGAGCACGACCGCGCCGGCGCCGTCACCGAACAGCACGCAGGTGCCGCGATCGGTCCAGTCGAGGATGCGCGAGAACGTCTCCGATCCGATCACCAGCGCGCGGGAGAACGCGCCCGACCGCAGCAGCGCGTCGGCGGTCGCGAGCGCAAACACGAATCCGGAGCACACCGCCTGCACGTCGAAGGCGGCGCCGTGGGTGATGCCGAGGTCGGCCTGCACCGCGACGGCGCTGGCGGGGAAAGTGTTATCGGGCGTCGAGGTCGCCAGCACGATGAGATCGATCGCCTGCGCATCGAGCTTGGCATGGGCCAGCGCGGCGCGCGCCGCGTGGGTCGCCATGTGCGAGGTCAATTCGCCGGGAGCGGCGATGTGGCGCTCATGGATGCCGGTGCGCTGCACGATCCATTCGTCGGACGTGTCGACTTTGCGCGCGAGCTCGGCGTTGGTGAGGATCTGGCTCGGCAGATAGCTGCCGCAGCCCAGCACAACGGAGCGGCGCACCGTCATGATGCGGCTCCGCGCGGCGCTTGCTGCCGCTCGCCGTGCAACCGGCCGAGCGCCGCCGTGATCTTGGCGAGCAGTTCGTCGCGCACCACGCCATGGCCGAGCTCGATCGCCGCGGCAAAGCCTTCGGCGTCGGTGCCGCCATGGCTTTTGATGACAATGCCGTTCAGCCCGAGAAAAACCCCGCCATTGGCGCGGCGCGGGTCCATGCGTTCGCGCAATTGCCGGAACGCCGAACGCGCGAAAAAATATCCGATCCGGGCGCTGAGCGAGCGGGTCATCGCACCCCGCAGATATTGGGCCATCTGGCGGGCGGTGCCTTCGGCGGTCTTGAGCGCGATGTTGCCGGCAAAACCTTCGGTGACGACCACATCGACCTTGCCCATGCCGATGTCGTCACCTTCGACGAAACCCACATAATCGAGGTCCGGCCATTGCTCCTCGCGCAGAATGCGGCCGGCTTCGCGTACCTGTTCAAGACCCTTGACCTCCTCCACCCCGATATTGAGCAAGCCGACCGTCGCCCGATTTAGCCCATACAGGATGCGGGCCGTGGCCGCCCCCATCACCGCGAGGTCGACCAGGTGCTCGGCATCGGCGCCGATCGAAGCGCCGACGTCGAGCACGATCGATTCACCGCGCAAGGTCGGCCACAGCGCCGCGATGGCGGGGCGCGTGATCCCGGGCAGTGTCTTGAGCTCGAATTTCGACATCGCCATCAGCGCGCCGGTATTGCCCGCCGATACCGCCATGTCGGCTTCCCGCTTTTTGACTGATTCGATCGCCAGCCACATCGAAGATTTCCGGCGGCCATAGCGCAGCGCCTGGCTCGGCTTGTCCTCCATCCGCACTGCGATCTCGCTATGCACGAGCCGCGAGACGGCTTTGAGTGCCGGACGCGCGGCAATGAGCGGCGCCACCAGCGACGTATTGCCGAAGAACAGAAATTCGCTGTGGGGATGCCGCGCCAACGCCAGATCCGCGCCGGCGACGACCACGGCAGGGCCATGGTCTCCCCCCATCGCATCGAGAGCAATGCGGACCGTGTGCGACATTGCCACCGGCTCCTAGCCCGCGATCCAATTCAACCGAATCGGCTCATGGCCTAGGTTTTTTTGTTTGAGCATGATCCTTTCCGAAAACCGGTTGCCACCCCGGATGAAGTCCGGGGCAAGCTCTTTCGGGATCACGCTCCTGGTCCGAACAAGGGGGAGGCGAGACCGCACGGGAGAATAACGGTTCGGCGCCCAGACACAACTGCGATCAGTGCTCATCCGGACCCTTCTTCAGCGATGCGAGCGCGGCGAACGGGCTTTCGTTCGGCTTTGCCTCCGGCGGCGGCTGGAAGGCCGCGCCGGGCTTGCGGGGATAGGGATCGAGCCCGAGGATGAGGAACTCGATGGCGAGCGCGCCGAGATCGACCAGCCCGCCGATCAGCGGCTCCGTCTCATCAACATTCTCGCCACGCGAGTCGGTTTCGCCATCTTCCCGCTCCGCGGCTAGCTGCGGCACGAACAGCAGATCCACGCTCTCCTCGACTTCACTGGCGAGCGGCTCGAGCGTGACTACGCACACTTGACCGACCGTGGCCGAAACCCGTCCGGCCACATGCAACCCGCCGGCACCACGCCGCGTCACGTCGAAACTCGCCTCCAGGCGCGGCAGATCGCGCAACCCGGCCATGCGCGCCACTGCGGCGCGGACCTGCGCATCCGCCACCAGGTCGAAGCGTGCACCGGTCTCGGCGACATCTTCGACCGCGACGGGAACCTGCCAGGGTGTCGGCGCATATTTTTCGGATCGCTGCTCACGCATTTGCAAAGGCCTCGGGGCTGGGGAAGACCACCCTCCCTGCTATGAGCGCGTCCTCCTCCGCGGTATCGAGCAGCTTCGCCGCGGCACGCACATAACGCGCCAGCCGGGCGGCCCGGCCATCGATACCGGCGGCCTCAAAGATATTGCGTGCCAGCGCCTTCTCAAGCTCCCGGTCGTCAGCCGCGGCGAGCGCCTCGCGATAGGCGGCCTGGCGCCCATAAAACGCCTCGCCGAAGCGGCGCATCTCCCGCGGCACGGCGAGGTCGCCCACCCCCATCTCCCGCAGATTGTCGTCCAGGTCGCGGCAGAAGGCGTCGAACAGCCCCTGCCCGAGACTGCGTGCCGACTTGGCTCGGGAATTCCATCCGCGCCCCGGTCCGGGCACGTCATCCCGGTGAAGCCGGGCCAAGACCAGCACGAGATGCAGCACGATCAGATCAAATCGGCCCTGGACGGTATCCGGAACGCCATAACCGGCGTAAAACGCCGGCGAGCGCGCCTGCGCCACGATCATGCCATAGAGCGCGTGGATGCTGCGGCTGTGGGGATTGCGCCGAAACGCCGGTAAGATCATAGAGATAGCTCGCCGCCTCAAAATCCGCCCGCATACCACCCAACGGCGGCAAATTGCCAATTGTGGGTTTCGGGGGTACGGCAGGCGGCTGGCGGACGCAAGGTGGATGTCGGAATGCGGAGGGGCCGGGTGCACAGCGGGCGAACACGCGCCGCAGCGTCTTATGCGCTGATTGTCGCGCTCGCTCTGGCGCTGGGCGGTTGCTTCGGCGAGACGTTCCAGCGCGGCTATGTGCTTCCCGAAGGCGCGCTCGAGCAAATCCGGCTCGGCGCATCGCAGGAGCAGGTGCTGATCGTGCTCGGCACGCCTTCGACCGTCGCCACCGTTTCAGGCGAAGCGTTCTACTACATCTCGCAGCGCGCCGAGCGGCCGATCTCGTTCATGCCGGCCAAAATCACCGACCAGCGCGTGGTCGCGATCTATTTCGACAAGGACCGGCGGGTCGAACGGGTCGCCTCCTACGGCATGAAGGACGGCAAGGTGTTCGATTACATCAGCCGCACGACGCCCACGGCCGGCTCGGACGTCAATTTTATCAAGGCGCTGTTCCAAAACCTTGGCAACGCCCACGTCGGCCTGCCGTTCTGAGTAGGCGGGACGAGCAATGCGCTCACGCATGTCGGATGCTTCGGCACGGCGCCTTACGGCGCGCGTGCCTCGCAGTGGCGAAATGCGGTGCCTTCCTCAGTGCGCCAAGATCGCGAGCAGCAACAGCGCCACGATGTTGGTGATCTTGATCATCGGATTGACCGCCGGACCGGCCGTATCCTTGTAGGGATCGCCGACGGTGTCGCCGGTCACGGCGGCCTTATGGGCGTCGGAGCCCTTGCCGCCGAAATGGCCGTCCTCGATGTACTTCTTCGCGTTGTCCCAGGCGCCGCCGCCCGAGGTCATCGAGATGGCGACGAACAGACCGGTGACGATCACGCCGAGCAGCATCGCCCCGAGCGCCGAGAACGCCGCGGACTTGCCTTGGGCCCCGCCGCCGGCAACGAAGTAGATGACGAAATAACCGACGATCGGCGACAGCACCGGCAACAGCGACGGTATGATCATCTCCTTGATCGCCGCGCGCGTCAGCATATCGACGGCACGGCCGTAATCGGGCTTTTCCGTGCCCTTCATGATGCCGGGGTGTTCGCGGAATTGCCGCCGCACCTCTTCGACGATCGAGGACGCGGCGCGCCCGACCGCCGTCATGCCCATCGCGCCGAACAGATACGGCAACAGACCGCCGAACAAGAGCCCGGCCACGACGTAAGGATTGACCAGAGAAAAATCGGGCATGACGCCTTGGAAGTAAGGGTGCTTGTCCGCGCTGGCGATGAAGAACTTGAGGTCCTGATTGTAGGCGGCAAACAATACCAGGGCACCGAGTCCAGCCGAGCCGATGGCGTAACCCTTGGTCACCGCCTTGGTGGTATTGCCGACGGCGTCGAGCGCATCGGTCGATTTGCGCACCTCTTTCGGCAGGCCGGCCATTTCGGCGATGCCGCCGGCGTTGTCGGTGACCGGCCCGAATGCATCGAGCGCCACGACGATGCCGGCGAGCGCCAGCATCGTCGTCACCGCGATGGCGATGCCGAACAGGCCGGCCAAGTTATAGCTCACCAGGATGCCGGCGATGATGACCAGCGCCGGACCGGCGGTTGCTTCCATCGACACGGCGAGGCCTTGGATCACATTGGTGCCGTGGCCGGTCACCGAGGCCTGCGCGATCGACTGCACCGGCCGATAGTTGGTGCCGGTGTAGTACTCGGTGATCACGATGATCAGCGCCGTCACGACCAGGCCGGTGACGCCGCAATAGAAAAGCTCGGCGCCCGAATAGGTCACGCCCTCAAGCTGGCCGAAGCCGATGAGATAATGCGTCACCCCGGCGATGCCGATGAGCGAGAGAATCGCGGTGGCGATCATCCCCTTGTACAGCGCGCCCATGATCGACTGGCTGGCGCCGAGCCGCACGAAAAACGTGCCGATGATCGAGGCGATAATGCACACGCCGCCGATGGCGAGCGGAAACGTCATCATCCGCATCACCATGTCGCCGCTGACCGAACCGAAGAAGATGGCGGCGAGAACCATGGTCGCGACGGTGGTGACGGCATAGGTCTCGAACAGGTCGGCCGCCATGCCGGCGCAGTCGCCGACATTGTCGCCGACGTTGTCGGCGATGGTCGCCGGATTGCGTGGATCGTCTTCCGGAATGCCGGCTTCGACCTTGCCGACGAGATCGCCGCCGACATCGGCGCCCTTGGTGAAAATACCGCCGCCCAATCGGGCGAAGATGGAGATGAGCGAGGCGCCGAAGCCGAGCGCCACCATGGAATCGACGACGACGCGATCGTTCGGCGCATAATGCAGCGTGCCGGTGAGGAAGCCGAAATAGAGCGTGACGCCGAGCAAGGCCAAGCCCGCCACCAGGAGCCCGGTGATGGCGCCGGCGCGAAACGCCAGTTCAAGTCCGCCGGCGAGCGAGCCGATGGCGGCCTGCGCGGTGCGCACATTGGCGCGCACGGACACGTTCATGCCGATAAAGCCCGCAGTGCCCGACAGGATGGCGCCGACCGCAAAGCCGACGCCGACCAGCCAGCCGAGGAAATAGCCGACGATGAGGAAGATCACGACGCCGACGATGGCGATCGTGGTGTATTGCCGCCGCAGATAGGCCTGCGCGCCCTCGCGCACCGCCGCGGATATTTCCTGCATCTTGGCGCTGCCGGGATCGGCCCGCATCACCGAAAACGTGGCCCAGATGGCGTAAAGGAGGGCGAGCACGCCGCAGAGAACGATGAGCCACAAAGTCGTCATGGAAAACCCCGGTTGATGGATGCGGCCGGAGTTGAAACCGGCCCGGAAGGAGAGCGCCCGCGCGAAACACGCGTCCAGCCCAAACGGCGCGGACATTGCCAAAAATGCCCGCGGGGCGCAACGGCGGAAGTGCCCTTAAAGCGAAGTATCAGCAGTGACCTGCCCGCCCGCTTTTCCGGGTGCCCCTCAAGAGGCCAGCGCGTCGAGCAAGGCTTTGGCTTCCTTCAAGTCGAGCGTGTCGAAGCCCTCGGTAAACCAGCCATAGACTGGGGCGAGCAGCCTGCGCGCCTCATCCCGTTCGCCCCGATCGCGTTTGAGCCGCGCCATGCTCACCGCCGCGCGCAGTTCCCAGGATTTTGCCTGCTGCGCGCGCGCAATCGCCAGCGCATGCTCGAAATACGCTTGCGCCTTCGCGGTATCCCGCTGCGGCGCCATCAAGGCGATTTCTCCGGCAATGCGATAGACCTCGGCCTCGTACCACCTCTCCTTGGTCGTTTCGACCGCGCTCATCGCTTCGCCAATGCAACGCCAGGCGTCGTCGAATTGGCCGAGTTGGGCATAAGCTGTCGCCAAATACGAGAGAAAACCCGGCACCCACAATGTCGCGCCCGTCGACCGCAATTCGGCGATTCCGGACGTGATCATCGCAACGGCATCCGCCGCTTTGCCGGTCACGGCAAACACGCACCCTTGTATCGATATTCCCAAGGCCTTCCAGAACGAGGCGCCCTTTTGCTCGGCCAATGCGGCAAGTTCGTCGGTGGCTGCGTTGGTTGCCGCGTAATCGCCGCACAGAATATCGACCATCGATCCGTGCAACAGCGCAAACATCAAAGTGCCGGCTTGGCCGATGGCACGCGCGTCCGCAAACGCCCGGTTTGTGTCGGCGAGCGCCGCGTCGGGATAGCCGAGCAACCACAAGGCTATGGCGCGATAGAACCACATGACCACCCTGGCATCCTGGCCAAATCGCACCGCCAACGGCCGATGCTCCGCCGGATTGTAAAGCGCGATGCCCTCCTCCTGATGCGCCCGCGCTGCCGCGATGTCTCCCGTGCAGAGCAAGGAAATACCCATGATCCGATGCCCGATCATGAGCGGGATTGGCGCCCCTTGCTGCTCGGCGAGCAGTAGGAACCGGGCGGCGAGCCCGCGCATCACGTCGCCGTTGAAGGCGATATAGCTGGCGCTCCAGTGGCCGTAGAGAACCGAGAACAGCAGCAGCGGATCGTCTGGAGGCTCGCCGAGCGCTTCAGCTTGCTCGATCAACACGCGCGCCCGCTCCACGGCCGTCTTCGTTTTCGGCGCGGCAAATCCATGAAGATGGATCAGCGGGGTTATCAGCGCGACTTGCAATTTGATCTCTTCACGGCGCAACGCCGGCGTCGGCGGCAAGGACGCAATCTGGGCAAGCGCGCGCGCGAGCTGTTCCGCCGCTTCAGCCAGCGCCGAGCGCTCCAGCGACCGCTGCCCGGCCTTGCCCCATAGGCCCGCCGCCTTTTCGATCAGGCCGGCCTCGGTGCAGTGACGCGCCAGCAGTTCCGGCCGACTTTCGGCAATCTCGACGAATTGGCTCTCGAGTGTTTCGGCGATACGGGCGTGCAACGCGCGGCGCGGCTCGCGCAGCAGCGTGCCATAGGCCGCATCCTGCACCAGCGCATGCTTAAACAAATAAGTCGCATGCGGCGGCACCCCCTGGCGGAACAGCAGACCGGACCCGCTGAGCCGGTCCAACGCCGAACTAAGCTCCGCCTCCGGCCTGCGGACCACCGCCGCCAGCAAGGCATGTGAGAACTCGCGCCCGATCGCCGCCCCGATCTGCGCCACCTCCTTGGCGGCGCCGAGCCGGTCGAGCCGCGCCATCAGCGAGGCATGCAAGCTTGCCGGAACGGCGAGCGCCGTCGACGGAACCGCGGCGACCATCCGCTGTCCATCGCCCTCGGCCCGCGCCTCCAGCACCGCCTTGGTCATCTCTTCCACAAACAGCGGGATGCCGTCGGTGCGCTCGATGATGTCCTGCCGCAGACTCGCCGGGATGAACTTGTTGCCGACGACGCGATCGATCATCGCGTCGACTTCGCGCCGCACCAGGCGACCAATGGTGAGGGCGGTGACGTGGGGCCGTCCGATCCAAGGTGCTTCGAATTCCGGCCGAAACGACACGATCAGGAGCGCGCGCAGCGCCGCGATCCGTTCCACGACCCGACCGAGCGCCTCCAGGCTCGTCGGGTCGATCCAATGCACGTCCTCGAAGGTGATCAGGACCGGACTGGACCGTGCCAGAGCCTCGATTTGCAAATTGAGCAATTCCAGCGCTCGTTGCCGGCGTTGCTGCGGATCCGGCTCGAGCGCGGGATAGCGTCCATCGTTCGGCAGCGACAGCAGTTCGGCGAACGGCACGGCGTCCTCAACCCGGATTGCGGCCCGCGCCCGCATTGCGTCGAGCTTGTCGAGCTTCGCCTGCAACGTATCATCGTGTGTCAGGCCGGCCGCGCGTTCCAGCTGACCGATGATCGGATGAAATGCGCTGTCGGTGTGCTGCGGCGAGCAGAAATGACGTAGCCGCGCGTGCGGTTCGGCAGCGAGGCGTTCCAGCAGCGCGGCTATGAGCCGCGATTTGCCAATGCCGCCCTCGCCGGAAAGCAGCACCACCTGGCCTTCGCTGTTCTTTGCTTTCGCCCAGCGCCGCAGCAGCAATTCGCATTCCTCTTCCCGCCCGACCAGAGCGGTCAGCCCGGCCGCGTGCATCGCCTCGAAATGGCTTTCCGCGAAGCCCGCCCGCAGCACCGCCCAGGCGCGCAACGGCCCGGCGACGCCTTTGAGGTCCAGCGGCCCGGGATCCTGCAGCTCGAACAGATTGCCGAGAAGTTTTCGCGTGCCCTCGGCAATGACCACCCTGTTGGGTTGGGCGATCCCTTGCAGCCGCGCCGCCAGGTTCGGCGTCTCGCCGACGATGCCGCGCTCCTGCGCCTCGCCCGATCCGATCAGATCGCCGACGACGACAAGCCCGGTGGCAATGCCGACGCGTGCTTGCAGCGAAACCCGCGTCGGCAGCCGCGCGACCGCCGCGACCAGTTCCAACCCGGCACGCACCGAGCGCTCGGCGTCGTCCTCATGGGCCTGCGGGTAGCCGAAATAAACCAGGACGCCGTCGCCCAGATATTTGGCCACAAACCCGCCGAACCGGCGCACCGTCTCGGCGACGCACTTCTGATAGGCCGAAACGACCTCGCCCAGATCCTCCGGATCCATGCTGGCGGCCAGCGCCGTCGAACCGACCAGATCCGAGAACATCACCGTGACCTGACGGCGCTCGGCGCTATCGTGGGGCTTCGGCTCGACGGCGGCGGGCGGCGGGCCTGTTGCCGCAGGAGCGCCGGCCAGCGCGGCGATGGCCGCGAGCATTTTCCGCCGATGTCCGAGCAGGACGCCGATATCCTTGAGATCCTGGTCCGTCAGATAGCGGAGGACCGAGATATCGATCCCGTTCTCGGCGAAACGCTGGGCGTACTCGGAAAGGCCGAGCCTTTCGAGCCAGTCCGCAATCTGCTGCATTGCGGGCCCCCCCCAGCGGATTTGCGTCATCCAAATTCTGGACCACGACGGCGGCGAGCTTATCAAACAAATTCCCCGCAAGGTACTCGCCGGAGCAGCGGGGCTATGTTGGCGAGGAAGGATACAGTCCTAACGCCGCGAACCGAGCCATCGCTTCTTCGTAGGCGCGCTCATAAACGCCCTTGCGTTCGACAAAGTAGTTGAAAAATCCGGCGGGGGTTTTGGGCGCAATCTCAATCAAGTCCACCTTCTTGTAGGGTGCCTTAAGCTTGCCCTTGTCGAATAGGCCGTTGATCTGATTGAGCGCGTCGACCTCGGCCTTGTAGCCCACCGAGAACCACATTTCGGTTTGCCAATCCTGGACTTCGAAGTAGTTGCGCGGGGCATGTCCGAGCCAGCCTTGCGCCAGCGGCCTGGCGACAAAGATGCGGTCAAAGGTGTGAAGCTCGGAGACAATGCAAGAACGAAAATAGGCGCCGTCAATGAGATGCGACTGCGGCAGGTGATCGAAGCCATAGAGCGAGAGCCAAAGGGCCGACTCTATGGCCGCGGGAGTGATGGGCTGAAGGTCGATTTCCTCCTGGTCGGACTTGCCGTGGTGGCGAGCCGCCGACTTGCTCGCATGCGGAATGGCCCGTTGCTCCGGCCAAAGCCTCCTTGCTTTATCGTTGCCGAACAGCACGGCTTGCCCGGTCTCCAGGTCATAGGCGTTGAAGACAATTCCGATTTCCTGATCCTTGATTTTAGCTCCGTTGTTGAAGACGTCAGCGATCGTCGCGAATGTCGACGGACTGCGCGTGGGGACGTAAAGCTGAGCCGGGAGAAGACGATTGAAAAGCGTTTCGAGCGGCTTGTCCTGGGGCGATGGGAACGTCGCCCACCGCTCAAACGATTCCAGATAAGCCGGTCGGAAAACGCCGGGATAGCCGGTGAAGAGAACCGACAGTTGCGCCATTGGATTGTGCGCAAGCTCCGGGTCGACCAGCGACTTCTCGAGGTCTTTGCCCTGCAGCCAGTCGGCGACCACAATGATTTGCCCGCTCGACGCCGTCACCAGATCCGGAATGACCCCGCATTTGGAAGCCGCGGTGAGAAATCCGGCGCCGTGGGCATTAAAACCGCCAAGCCCGGCGAGCGCGAATGCAGTCTTGGCCGGTGCAGTCTTGGCCGATGCAGTCTTGGCCGATGCAGTTTTGGCCGATGCAGTTTTGGCCGATGCAGTTTTGGCCGATGCAGTTTTGGCCGTCGCGGTGCTGGTCAAGAAAATCCCCCAAAAGCGGATGCCTCAACCTACAATAGCATGCTCGGTCGCAAGGCTTATGACAGTCTTTATGCAGGACTGAGCGAAATTTATGCGGGGATGTCGTTCGGAAGCAGCGGCGCGATCACACCACGCCGAGATGGCGGATCGGGCGTCCCGGCGCGATGGCTTGTGCGGCGGCAATGATGGCGTGGGCATCGATGCCATAGTGGCGGTAGAGGTCCGCGATCGAGCCGGTCTGGCCGAAATGCTCGACGCCGAGCGGCCGCACACGATGGCCGTCGACGGCGCCCAGCCACGCCAGCGTCGCCGGATGGCCGTCCAGCACGCTGACGATGCCGCAGTGCGGCGGCAAACCGGCGAACAGGCGCTCGATATGGGAACGCGCGTGCACGAGGCCGCGCTCGCGCGCCCGCCATGCGGCCGTCCAGCCGGCGTTGAGGCGGTCGGCGGAGGTCACGGCAAGGAGCCCCACATCGCGGCGGTCCTCCGCCATCAGTCCCACCGCCTGGATCGCCTCGGGCGCGACCGCGCCGGTGTAAGCGACCACAACTTGGCAGTTGGGCCCGGGCTTGCGCAGCCAATAGGCGCCATCGACGATCGCTTGGCGCAATTCCGCGGTCATCTCACGCTTGATCTGCTCGATCGGGCGGGTGGAGAGGCGCAAGCAGACCGAGCCGCCCGTCTCATCACGAAGCCAGTTGCGCTCCGAGAGTTCGCCACTACCGTCCCTCTGGATGTAATCCAACGCGAAGGCGAGAATGACGGCCAGTTCGTCGACGAAGGCCGGCTCGAACGCGGCAAGACCGTCCTGACCTATGCCGATCAGCGGTTCGACAATCGACTGATGGGCGCCGCCTTCCGGCGCCAGCGTAATGCCTGAGGGCGTGGCGACCAGGATAAAGCGGGCGTCCTGATAGCAGGCATAATTCAGCGCATCGAGGCCGCGGGCGATGAACGGGTCATAGAGCGTTCCGATCGGCAACAGCCGCTCGCCGTTGATCGAATGCGACAGGCCGAGCGCCGAGAGCAAGGCGAACAGATTCATCTCGGCGATGCCAAGCTCGATATGTTGGCCGGTGGGCGAGAACTCCCAACTGAAGGTGGACGGGATGCGCTCGCTCTTGAAGGTGTCGGCGAGCGCTTCGCGCGCGAACAGCTTGCGGCGATTGACCCAGGAGCCGAGGCTGGTCGACACGGTGACGTCGGGAGACGTCGTGACGATGCGCGCGGCAAGCGGCGTCGTGTCGCGCGCCAGCTCGTTGAGCAGCGCGCCAAAGCCGAGCTGCGTCGACATCTGCGGTTGGATCGTCGCCGCGAGCTCCGCCGGCACGTCGATGCGCGGCGCTTGCAGGCGGCGTTCGCCGCCGCGCGCGAACGGCACGCAGTCGAGGAAGGCCTGGATCTTTTCCGCCGGCTGCCGCAGGCCCTCGAAGCGGTCCCATTCGTGCCCCGGCCGGATGTTCATCGCGGCGCGGAGGGTTTCCATCTGCGCCGGCGTCATCAGCCCGGCGTGGTTGTCCTTGTGCCCGGCGAACGGCAGACCGTAGCCCTTGATCGTATAGGCGATGAAGCAGACCGGCCGGTCGTGATCGATGCTGTCGAAGGCGTCGATGATCGCGGCGAGGTCGTGGCCGCCGAGATTGTTCATCAGCCGCGCCAAATCCTCGTCGCTGCGCCGCTCGATCAGCTTGGTCACCGGCCCCTGGTCGCCGATCTCGTCGAGCAAGCGCTTGCGCCAGGCCGCACCGCCCTGGAACACCAGCGCGGAATAGAGCTGGTTCGGGCAGCGATCGATCCATTGCCGCAAAACCTCGCCGCCGGGCTCGCCGAAGGCGGCTTGCTGCAACGAGCCGTATTTCAGGACCACAACGTCCCAGCCGAAATTGCGGAACAGGCCTTCGTAGCGTTCCCACAGGCCTTCGTGGACCACGGCATCAAGGCTTTGCCGGTTGTAATCGACGATCCACCAGCAATTGCGCAGCCCCTGCTTCCAGCCTTCGAGGATCGCCTCGAAGATGTTGCCCTCGTCGAGCTCGGCGTCGCCGAGGAGCGCGATCATACGGCCTTCCGGCCGATTCTTTCCCCAGCCGTGGGCGCGCACGTAGTCCTGCGTCAGCGAAGCGAACAGCGTCTGCGCCACGCCCAAGCCGACCGAGCCGGTCGAGAAATCGACGTCGTCGGCATCCTTGGTGCGCGAGGGATAGGATTGCGCACCCTTGTAGCCGCGGAAGTTTTCCAGCTTGTCGCGGCTCTGGCGGCCGAGCAGATATTGGATGGCATGAAAGTTCGGCGCGGCGTGCGGCTTGACCGCGACGCGATCGGCCGGCCGCAGCGTGTGGAAATAAAGCGCGGTCATGATGGTGGCGAGCGAAGCCGAGGAAGCCTGGTGGCCTCCGACCTTCAGCCCGTCGGTATTTTCCCGCACATGGTTGGCGTGGTGGATGGTCCAGCTCGCCAGCCACAGCACCTTGCGTTCGAGCTCGGCGAGGATCGGCAGGTCGCGCGTGAGCAAGGGTGATGTCATGGCAACGCCTTCATGAGGCCAGTTCATTGAGCAAAGCCTTGGCTTCCTTCAGGTCGAGCGTGTCGAAGCCCTCGGTGAACCAGCCGTAGACCGGAGCGAGGAGTTTGCGGGCCTCATCACGCGTGCCCTGGTCGCGAAGAAGCCGCGCCATGGTCATCGCCGCGCGCTAATAAAGTCCTGTCACGTAGTTGTCGGCGATGAAGGTTTCCGCCTGCTCAACGGTCACATTCGGCGGCTTAGTCTGTTCGACGATCATGCGTCCCAGCGACGGGAAGGACTGCCGGTCGAGGCGGTAATCGTCATGCCACAGGCGGGAGCGCTTCAAGGCCTTGCCGCAGTGAAGAAAGGCCTCCCGCACCGTGACCACGATGACGATGCGGGGTTGGCGTCCCCTGACGGCGGCCGCGGCAAGAAGCTCCGGTTCACGACTGAGCCGAGCCGTGCCGTTGATGCGCAACGTTTCATCGATGCCCGGAATGAAGAACAGCAGGCCGATCTCGGCATCAGCCACGATGTTCGACATCGTGTCGAGGCGGTTGTTCCCGGGCCGGTCAGGGATGACGATCGTGTGATTGTCAAGCACCCGGACAAAGCCCGGCGCGTCGCCCCGCGGGCTGACATCGGTGCCGCGCCCGGCTCGCGTCGAGCCGATGACGCAAAACGGTGAGTGAGCAAGAAAGTTGCGGCAATGGCCATCGAGCCGGTCGAGCTGCTTGAGGAGCGCAAGTTCCATCGGCGGCGTGTAGAGGCCGCGCAATGCTGTCTCATCGCTTACCGTGCTTGGGCTTACGGCCTGATCGTCCACTGGAATCTCCCTGTTCACGAAGACTTCGAGCCTCAAACCGGTGCCCGCCGCGCCAGCGTGCCCCAGCCCAGCAGCAGCGCCGCCATCACGACGACCGGAAACACCACTTCATTGACCGCCGTCCAGCCGAAATGCGCCAGCAAAGCGCCGGACGAGAACGAGCCGACCGCCATCGAGCCGAAGATCAGAAAATCGTTGAAGGCCTGGACCTTGTTGCGCTCGCGCGGGCCGTGACATTCGGTGACCAGCGTGGTCGCGCCGACGAAGGCGAAGTTCCAGCCGATGCCAAGAAGCGCCAGCGCCACCCAGAAATTCCACAGCGCGATGCCGAGCACCCCGATCGCGGCGGCGGCGGTGATCAATGCCAGTCCGGCCGCCACGACAGCGCGCAGCCCAAAGCGGGCGATGAGCGTGCCGGTGAAGAAGCTCGGCGCGTACATGCCGATCACGTGCCATTGAATACCGAGCACGGCATCGTCGACCGAATGGTGGCACATCACCATGGCGACCGGGGCCGCGGTCATCATCATGTTCATCACGACGTAGCTGGCGACGCCACAGGCGACGGCGACGATAAATCGCGGCTTGCCGATGATTTCGGCAAGCGGCCGCCCCTCGCCCAGCGGCCGCGCGACGGCCGGTTGCGGCAGCTTGAGCAAGCTCAGCACTGCGCCGGCAAGCACCGCGCAGGCCGACTGCGCCAAGAAAGTCCCGGCGAACAAATAAGGAGACCAAATATCCTTGGTGAGGATGACGATCTGCGGGCCGATCACCGCGGCAAACATGCCGCCGGCCAGCACCCAGGCAACCGCCTTGGCGCGAAATTGCATGCTCGCGGTGTCGGCCGCCGCAAACCGATAGGACTGGTGCGCCGCCGCGTAGAGGCCGCCGCAGAAGGTGCCGAGAAGCAGCAGCGCGAACGATCCGCGCAGCATGGCCGCGCATGAGATGATGCCGGAGAGCGCGCCGCAAGCCGATCCGATCTGCAAGGCAGAGCGGCGGCCGTAGGCTTTCGCCAACATGCCGACCGGGAGCGTGCCGATCCACATGCCGACGGCCATGAGCGTGATGGGGAGCGTCGCCAGCGTCGGATCGGGCGCCAGCATCACGCCGGCAATGCCGCCGGTTGCCACGATCACGGTGGTGTTGCCGCCGGCCAGCGCCTGCGCCGCGGCCAGCACCAGCGCGTTGCGGGCTGCTAGCCGGTCGTCGGTGATGTCGGTGCTTGGTTCGGCAATGACCGCCATGGGGGCATGTTCCGGCTTAGACAACCTTTTAGCGGGCGAACCGGCTCGGTGCCAGGGCGTGCTTTTTGTAAATCCACTTACGATTGCAGCGCAGCATCCCCGCAGAATCTCTGGCATCGGCACAATCGGCCATCCGTCTGCAGCGCGTGAGTTCAGAACTGCAGCGCGCCGGGGTGCCGGATCGTCACCGAGCGCACCTCATCCACCGTGCGCGCGCCGAGTTGCGCGAGCGCCGCTTGCGTCTCCTCGATCAAGAGGTCGACGACGTGGCCGGGGCCTTCCTCACCCAATGCGCCAAGACCCCACAAGAAAGCTTTGCCGGCAAAAGCCGCCGCGGCTCCGAGCGCATAGGCGCGCACCACATCGCTGCCGCTGCGCACCCCGGAATCCATCATCACGGTGGCGCGGCGACCGACTTGCCGGACGATGGCGGGCAGCACGTCGATCGCCGCCGGCAGCGCCTCGATCTGGCGCCCGCCGTGATTGGAAACGACCAGACCGTCGACGCCGAGCGATACCGCCTTGTCGGCATCCTGCGGATGCATGATGCCCTTGACGACCAGCGTTCCCTTCCAGCGGTCGCGGTACATCGCCACCTCGTCCCAGGTGAAGGCGCCGCCCATCTCGCGCCGGGCGAAGACGAAGATCTCCGCAAGCGAGGCGTTGTCGCCGGCATAGGAGCGCAGGCTGGCAAAGCGCGGGATGCCGTTCTTCCAGAGCGCCATGATCCAACCGGGCGCCCGCGCGATCTGCATCAGGATGCCGAGCTCGAGACGAAACGCGCCGGCAATGCCGGTCGCCGCTTCGCGCGGCCGCGTGGTGCGCACCGGCAGATCGAGCGTCAGCACCAGCGTGCGGCAGCCGGTGGCCTCAGCGCGCCGCACCAGATCGAGGCCGATCGCATGGCCGTTCCTGGCGAACCGATAAAGCTGAAACCAGAAGACGTCGGGCGCGACCTCGGCGATCTGTTCGATGGTGGCGCCGCCGGCCGTGCCCAAGGTGTAAGGAATGCGCGCGCGTTGGGCGGCGCGGGCAAGATGCAGGTCGGCGCCGGGCCACACGATCGCCGGGCCGCCCATTGGCGCCACGCCGATCGGGGCGGCGTAGCGGCGGCCGAACAGTTCGACATCGCAGGACGGCAGCGACGACATCACGCCGTAGCGCGGCACCAGCTCGATGGCATCGAACGCCGCCCAATTGCGCCGGATTCCGGCATCATCGTTGCCGGCGCCGCCGTCGGCATATTCGAAGGCAAAATGCGGAATACGACGGCGCGCACGCCGACGCAGATAATCGATGCTCGGGTAATGCCGATGCAGCTCCGCATAACGCGGGTTGCTGCTATGGCCCGCGAACAGCCTTTGCTGCGGGGCGACGACGACCGCCGTATCGTGCATGGGCCTTCCCTATGGGCGGAGTCGTTCCGCGACGGCCCATTATAACCCGTTCGGCGGCGATGCTATTGTTGGAAATCTTGCGGACGCCCGGCAGCGGCTTTTTATCTTCAACGCCGCGAGGTCCGCGCCAGGTTGGCGAGTTCCTTGACGGTCGAACTTTGCGCCGCCGCCTTGAACAGCGTGTCCATAGCCGCGCCGATCTCCGAGGAGCGGTTCGACAAATCGGCCGCGAAGCCAAGCACCACGTTGGTCGCGTCCTGCGTGCAGCGGATCGTATCCTGCATCGTCTTCAACGCATCGGTGACCGTCGTCGCGTTCAGCGAGGCGCTGTTGGCGTTCTTGGCGATTTCGTTGGTGGCGTGCGCCTGATGCATGATCATTTCGGCCAGCGAGCTGGACACTCCCGAAATCTCCGTGATCGATTGATTGGTCGATGTGATTTCGCTCATCGACCGCCGCATCGCCTCTTGAATCACGGAAATCTGCTTGCCGACATCGTCGGTGGCTTTGGCCGTCTGCACGGCGAGCGATTTCACTTCCGAAGCGACCACCGCGAAGCCGCGGCCGGCGTCGCCGGCCCGCGCCGCTTCGATCGTCGCATTCAACGCCAGAAGATTGGTTTGCGCGGCGATGTTCGAGATCAGATTGACGACCGATCCGATTTTCTCGACCGCTTCCGAAAGCGAGCGAATGTTGGTGTCGGTGCGCCCCGAATGCGAAACCGCCTTTTGCGCCGTCTCGGCGCTGCCCATGACCTGCGCATGAATTTCCTCGATCGAGGCGTTGAGCTCGTCGGTGGCGGCGGCGATGCTGCCGATTCTGGAAGCGGTATCCTCGGCGGCGTGGGCCGCCATATCGGTTTGCCCCGACGCGGTCCTGCCCAACTCGGCGAGCCGGTCCGACGTCGAACTGATGGACTTCGCCACATTGGCGATGATTTCACGCACCCCGTCGACCGAACGGGCAAAGCTCTTGATGGAATCTGCCAGTTCATCGGAGCGCGCTTTTGCTTGTTGAACTTCCATGCTGTTGTGACACGCCACCGCGTTGGCGGCGTCCAGCATGAAGATGCGAGTCGCCGCGTTCAACAGGCGAAGGCCTTTGCGCGGCGAGAACCGATGATGCTCGTAAATGCATTCGCTCAGGTCGTTCAGCAGCGCAATCGCGCTGGCGCTGCGCGATCTCATGTCCAAGCCGGATCTGGCTTCCGCCGTCGCGCGATCGTAGGCGTCCTTGACCCACTCCTCGTCGAACGGATTATGCAAAAGCCTTTCCGTGTAATATTTATACGTGTCGGTATAGGACTTCCGCCCCTCTTCCATCTTCTTGCGGTATAGCGGAGCGACCTCAATGACATGCGCCAGGTACGCCGCAATAATCGAATCGAGACGAGGAGCCAGCAGCCGCCAGATCTGCGCACGCAGACCGACAACATCGGCGTCAATTTCATAGATTCCGAGGCGAACTTGGAAACCGGGCTCGACGGCCATGGCCGCTTCCAAAGCGTAGTGAAGCCGGAAGACTAGCGCGGGGTACTTAACGTACCATTATTATTTTACCGACGGCCCCCGTTAGCCGCCGCTTGGCGTGGCGGCGGCACCCGCTCCCTCCGGCAAACGCAGCTCGATCGGCTCAGTGCGGGTCGTAGGCCCAGGTCATGTAGATGCCGCCCCAGGTGAAGCCGCCGCCGAAGGCGGCCAGCAGCAGCCGATCGCCGGCTT
>Ga0187891_1000419_pt1 | contig 42884 bp, 46 predicted proteins | sample June2016WEW_21_4_FD_132990 | JGI IMG/M metagenome (GOLD analysis project Ga0187891, IMG submission 132990) | Peatland microbial communities from SPRUCE experiment site at the Marcell Experimental Forest, Minnesota, USA - June2016WEW_21_40 | ecosystem: Environmental > Terrestrial > Soil >... | reverse complement strand
CCGAACTGCGGTGCCACGCCGCACTCGATCACAGCCTCAACCGCCAGCGTTTGTGGAGCTGGTCGCGCCGCGGCCTGGCAGTTCGCCGGAATGCCGGGTGGAGTTGGAAGGTCCGCGCGGGAGAATCCTTATGATGTGGCGCTGATCTTCAGCCGGTACCAGGACCTGACCGAAGCGGCTGATGAGGTGAAGGCTATTTCGGTGCAACAGGGCCGGTTGATAAAAGTAGCGTGTGCTTTCCTGGTCAGCCCCGCCACAGAAAACCGCCGAGGCATTGACGGCGCCGCCTGGATTAAAATCGATCGCGCAAATTATGACGTGTGCCTCGATCCCCACGACTACCGGCCAAAACCGTAAAGTGCCCAGACCTGATCATTGACTTACCAAATTCTCGAAATTGCGGGTTTCCGCGCCCGAGGCAGAGTTACACACCAACTCAGCGCATATGCCATCTCGCCACCGGCTTGTAGGGGGACGGCTTGCCGCCCCCTCCTCATCGGGCCAGTGGCCCGTAGGGTAGGGCGAGCCCTACCCCTACTTGGTATATGCTCGCGCCCGAGCCAAAGTACGAGTCGTAGACGTGCTGGTAGGTCAGCTCGCACTTCTGTTGGAAAACTTCAGGCGTGTACACGCGGGGTAGTTGGTCGAGGGTGTCTTCGATGCAAATGCGTACGGCCGCTCTGGATTGCTGCCGCTTTCGCCAATCGAGCACAAATTTTTCCGTCTTGAGTTTTTGAATCAGGTCTTTCACCACCTTCTTAACCTGTTGTTCTTCCTTCTTGCTTAACTTCATTTCCGGCCGCGTGAGCAGGTCGAAGATGGCCAGTTCTTCCTCACTCAGATTCTCGGCGATCCCACGTATTTCCTCTTCGCTCAAATCCTTGGTGAAGGCGATGAGCTGCTTAAAGAACTCTTCAATGTTCGAACTCCCGGCGTTGTACTCATCGATCATCTTCTGAAACTTGTCCAGATAATCCATCCGCGTGCGATTGAATTTAATCAGCTTCTGAAGTTTGGTGTTCAACGCTCCCCGCAGCTTCTCCGCCTCAATCTGCTTGCGGCCCTTGGCAAGTCTGGCTTTTAACTTCTCCACATCCAGCTTGCTCAGGTCCAACGGCATTTCCGCCTCAATCACATAGCCCTCAGCGGCAATCGACTTATCCAGGACCTGTTCAACGCCCGCCATGACGCTGGAGATATCCGCCGGGCGCGTCAGGGAGCGAATCTTTTCATCGATAACGGCGAACAGCACGCAAACCTGAAGAAACGCGTTCACCGCCGGGTCCGGTTTTACGGCCTTGAACATTCTGGCCACATCTTCTGCCAGAATCCGGTATTTCCTTTTAGTCTCGTCGTTCACCACGATGGCTGCCACCGCGTCGTCCAGCAGTTTCACGCGGGTGAAACCCGTGGCGGAAATAATACTTCGTGGATTTACCCCAACTTCCGCGCAAAACTCGGTGGCCAAATCAATGGCGTGTCTGAGCATCGCCACGAGCTCCCCTTTGCCCCTTACTGGGCTGCCCATGCCGCCCGCACTCGGCGCGTAAATGGCCAGCGCCTTCTGCAAGTCGCAGAATACCCCCACGTAATCAACAATCAGGCCGTTGACCTTATCGCGGAACACGCGGTTTGCCCGGGCGATGGTTTGCATCAGAGTGTGGTTCCGCATCGGTTTGTCGAGATAAATGGTGGAACAGGAGGGCACGTCAAACCCCGTCATCCACATGGCGCAGACGAAGACAATCCGGAAGCTGCTGTCCGAGTTCTTGAATTTTGTGTCCAGGTCCTCCTTCACCATGCGTTTGCGGTGGGGTTCGATGTCTACTCCCTTCTTCTTCATCTCTTTGACTTCGTTCTGCTGCTGCGAGACAACCACGGCCATATCCGTTTCCTGCATGTAGCGGATCTTATTTTCCAGCAGGGGCCGTTCGCTCTCCTTTGCCTGCTTCAGATTTCCGCGAAGCTTCGCCAAGTGCGCCTTCCAATATTTCTGTACCTTGTCGTACATCTTGACGGCGGTGGCCTTGTCAATTGACACCACCATGGCCTTGCCCATCTCGCCCCGCCCCATGAAGTGCTCGACGAGGTCCGCTGCGATCTTTTCCAGTCGATCGTCGCGCGTGATCAGGTGGTATTGCCGGGCAAATTCACGTTCCAGCTTCTTCTCCTGCTCCTCGTCGAGCTCCGCCCCTTCCACCACTTCATAGATGTCTTCGTTCAGGTCCTGATTGGTGAGCTGAAGCTCAGGAATGCGGTTCTCATAGAACAGGGGAACGGTGGACCCATCCTCCGTGGATTGCTGGTAGTTGTAGATGCTGACGTAATCGCCAAACACCTGACGCGTCTTTTCTTCGCCCTTCATCAGCGGCGTTCCCGTAAAGCCGATAAACGCGGCGTTAGGCAAGGCATTCCGCATATTCAGGGCAAAGGTATCGTACTGGCTGCGATGCGCCTCATCCGTCATCACGATAATGTCGGAGCGGTCAGAGAGCTTTGGGTATTTCTGTCCTTTTTCCGTGCCGAATTTCTGAATGAGCGTGAAGACGTAGCGGTGGTCCTCCTGGAGCAAGCGTTGCAACCCTTTGCCACTCTCCGCATGGGCCTCCTTTTCTGTCACCGCACCCACGTTGGCAAAATTCTTGTAAATCTGATCATCGAGATCCTGGCGGTCCGTGACAATGACAAAGGTCCAGTTGCCCGGCAGCTTGCGCAGCACCTTCTGGGCAAAGAACACCATGGAAATGCTTTTGCCGCTGCCTTGCGTGTGCCAGAACACTCCCAACCTGCCTTGATTGTTGTTGATGGCCAGGAGAGCCTGAATAGCATTGTTGACGCCCAGGTACTGGTGGTTCTTGGCGACTTTCTTCACCAGGCGGCCGCTAGCCTCCTCAAACAGCGTGAAATTCTCCACCAGATCGAGCAGCTTGTCCTTATCGCACGTTCCCCGGAGCATGGTTTCGAGCGATACAATCCCCTGCTCGCCTTCCTCGTTGATCCGTTTCCATTCGGCAAAATGCTCCCATTCCGCCGTCATGCTGCCGATGCGGCTTTCGCTTCCGTTGGAGAGTATCGTAACGGCGTTGTACCAGAAGACCTGGGGAATGGCGTCGCGGTAATCGCACAAGTTATTTTGATAGGACGACTCGACGGCTTTGTGTGCGGCTTTGAGTTCGATAAAGACCAGCGGCAATCCGTTCACGAATCCCACCAGGTCCGCACGGCGTTCGTACATCTCCCCCACGATCCAGAACTGGGAGGCGAGAAAGAAGTCGTTGTTTCGGGGGAAATTCCAATCGATCACCCTTACCGTGTCGCTGGCGTCCTCGCCGTCGTCGTTCTTGTACGTTACCTTTACGCCGTCTTTCAGCAGGCGGTAGATTTCGCGATTGGCTGCCGCCGCGCTCATGGTGCTGCGGCCACGGGTAAGTTCTTCGATGGCGAGATTGATAGCTTCCGTTGGAAGCTTGGGGTTGAGGATCTTAAGCGCGGCGCGCAGGCGGGGAACCAGGACGACGTCGCCTTTTGAATCCCGGCCCAGGGGACTGGCGCCGTGGTCGAACTCATGGAAGCAGTTCGCCGTTTCCCATCGCAGTTTGCCAAACAGCTCAATGGCGGGCTGTTCAACCAGCGCGTCTTCGGAGTAGTCTGTGGTTTTCATTGCCGTCTTCAGGGGCCATTGGCCTCCAGGTTCGTAGGGGGAGGGCTTGCCCTCCCCTCATGGTCGCATCGACCATCGTCCTTTTCGTCGGGCCACTGGCCCGCCAGGGTAGGGCAAGCCCTACCCCTACGTCTCATCCTCTGGCATCTTTGGATTCTCCGGGTCCTCCAGCCAACGCTCCGGGTTGTGGATAATATAATCCCGAATCATTTCCAGCTCATGGGTATCCCGTATGATGTGCTCGTAGAAATTCTCATGCAGAGGGTGCGCCCCTGGCCGCGACATGAATTTGTTCAGCGCAATGGTACTGATGGATTTGAACGCTCCCACCACATCGCCCATGCTTACCCGTCTCGTAGGGGGACGGCTTGCCGTCCCCTCGATGCCAATTGCCCTCCCCTCCGTGCCAATCGCCGCCGAATCCCGTTTTGCATTGCCGTTCGTTGTCGAGGGTAGGGCAAGCCCTACCCCTACGATCCGATCATTTTCATGGAATCGCCCCACAAAATTTGAGGGGGTTGGTTGAATGATTGGGGCGCCTGTGGCCAACGCCAACGCTTCCTCCAATCCCGGTCCCGGCAAAACAAATATCGCGTGCAAATGGTTGGGCATCATCTGAAATGCATCCTGGACCAGCGACGGGAACCGCCGGGGTAGGGCGTCCCAAATTCGTTGCACGATGCTGCCCTGCTCGCTCAGGACCATATTGCCCTCAACGATTTGGCCGAATAGGAATTCCTTGTCCTGAGTACAGATGGTGATGAAATACGCCCCGCCCCCGGCATAGTCATAACCGCGCAAGCGTATGGACCGTCGATGATGAATGCGGGGATCGTAGGTCATATTTTCTGTATGGCGGCTTGCCGCCCCCTTATGGCCGTCCCGGCCATCGCGGATCGTAGGGGGAGGGCTCGCCCTCCCCTCATGCCAGCGTCGGCCATCGTCCGTTTCGGCGGTCCATTGGCCCGCGAGGGTGGGGCAAGCCCCACCCACGACTCGTGGTCGCATCGACCATCGGCTTGTAGGGGGACGGCTCGCCGTCCCCTACGTCCGAATGTCGAGATTCGCCACATCAATCGCCCCCGAAACCAGCTTGGGCAGCAGCAGGTCGCGGGTGCGGCGGAGGATACTGTTCGCCGCCCTCAAGCTCCTTAGCCGACCGAATAGCGGCTTGCAAAACGCATTAAATGCTGTAAGCACGGTTGTCGGCGGAAGCAGAAATGAAAGCGAGTATGCTTGATTTCGGTTCAGGCCCGGGACTGCCGCGTCGTTGTTGATAAAGTTCTGCGTCTGCAAATTAAAGAAAACGTAGAACAGAGGCAAGTCCGTCTGGACATAATAAACCGTGTCGATGGGATAGAACGATTCATCAGACCAATGGACGGAACCAACATTTCCCTTGCGACCAACGATGACGCCGGGCCCATTTATAAGCATTTCTGAATGATTTCCTACGACTCCGCTCGAGCCGTATACGGGAAAGGGCCCTGCATGTCTGTCCTCCGCCTTTAGAGCCTTGCCGTAGGCCAACTCGACGTGTTCCTTGAGCTTGTCGGCTCGCCAACCACTTGGAATTGGACCCATTGGCGACGGCACCATCTTAACCTTCTCATGCCCCGGAAACCGGAAGTGGACGAACCACTCGCGGTAGAGCGCCTGCGCCATCTCTTCCAGAATCTTGATCCGCCGCGTGTTGTTTTCAATTAGGTCGTCGTAGGCGGAGAGGATGGCGGCAATTTTGGGCATTGATATACTTGGCTGACACCAAGGGGAATATCCACTAGTATCCACGGTTGAAGCGTTCGATGGCCGAGTTCAGCCGGTTATAGAGGTCAGAGCAAGCGCTGATGTCGGCAGCACTGAGCGGCGGGACGCCTTGGACCGTCACTGGCGGCTGCGGCGGGTCATTGAAGCCATGAACTACGCACTCGTACATCTGGTCACCAGCAGCAGCACCTAGATACTGGGAAGCCATGTCACGATAGCGTAGCGCCTTGCTTCGCTGGGAGTCAAGGGTGACGGGTTCTGGTGGTGGGACCAAAGATGGGTTAGCCTTTAGAAGAGCAATGTACTGGTCATAGCAATCGTGTCTCGCCTTGCGTTCGGCGTTGACCTCTTCCCGTCCTGCTCCCGAAAGCTCGGAGTCGAGCATACCATTACGGGGATCGGCATCCACCTTATCTCGAAGTTCGTCGCAATGAATCTTGAGCGTATCCATTTCGGCTTTCACTTTGGCTTTTTCAGCTTGGCTTTCAGCCTGAATCCGCTCCTGCTCGGCTTGCCGGGTCTTTTCCGTCTGCTCCTCCAATAGCCTTTCTCGGTTGTCATACCAAGTGGAGGTGATTGCCCCCAACACTAGGAAGACCACGAATCCAGCCATACAACCTAAGAAAATCAAGCGTTTCTTGTCTGTCATGCAATTGCTCCAATTTTATCCAAGTAGCGTAACTTTCACGGAACGGGATAGACAAATACGGCAATGTCGAGAATTGTGACTTTTACCTCCCTTAAATGAGGGGAGGTCCAGTCTACCTATGGAACAGGTTAATTCTGATGAGAGTCAGTACCGAATATTGATTCAGCGAGGGTTTCCAGCTTGGCTGCTTCAGCGCTTTTCGCTTCTCTACATCTCCGAACGACTTGCTGGAGCACGCCGGGATGAAATTTTTCAACTTCTTGAACCAGGGTTACCAGCACACGTTCAAGCAATGCTTGCCGACTATAATGACCAAAAAATTCTTCGTCTCCACCCGACACGCTTCCCGGACGGCTTCGCTCTAATCGACCAAGCCGGTCCTCGATAGAATTCAAGCGGTCCTCAAGCTCTTGGTCTTCTGGCATGTGTAGTTCTCCTTTCTGCGCCCGGATTATACGCCTATTCTGTTTCAAAAAACTCATAGAAAACCCAAGAATCCCCCGGAAAACCTGAATCCCGAATGTATACTATAAGTATGGAGACCATCAACACGCCGGAAACACTGCTCGAAGCGGTCAGGTTCTTCAGCGACCACGCCAACTGCCACGCCTTCATGGTCAGTCTCCGCTGGCCAGATGGTCATGTAACTTGTCCCCGCTGCGGCTCGGATAATGTCAAGTATCTCCCCAACGCCCGTGTTTTCAAGTGCTTCCAGAAGCACCCATGCCAGAAGTTCTCCCTTAAGACCGGGACAATCTTCGAGGACAGCCCGCTCGGGCTGGAAAAATGGCTCCCGGTCATGTGGATGCTGGCGAACTGCAAGAACGGTGTTTCCTCGTGGGAGATACACCGGGCTGTCGGGGTAACGCAGAAGACCGCATGGTTCATATTGCAGCGGGCACGTCTTGCCATGCAGGACAGGGAAACGGGCGGGAAGCTTGGCGGGGAGGTCGAAGTTGACGAGACGTTCATCGGCGGGCTTGCCCGCAACATGCACAAGGACAAGCGGGCGGAGAAGATAACGGGAACAGGCCCTTCGGGGAAAGCCATCGTGGCTGCCGTCCTGCAACGGGGAGGGAAGGTCAGGGCTACCGTGGTGGAGAGCCGCCGCAAGAAGGCGTTGCAGGAGCTTGTGCGGAAGAACGTGGAAGCCGGGTCTGCCGTCTACACCGATGCCCTGAAGTCCTACGAGGGGCTGGACGAGTTCAAGCACGAGGTCATCGACCATGCCGAAGCCTATGTCCGGGAGAACGTCCACACCAACGGGCTGGAGAACTTCTGGAGCCTGCTCAAGCGTGGTATCCGGGGGACCTACGTCTCGGTCGAGCCCTTCCACCTGTTCCGTTACCTTGACGAGCAGGCGTTCCGTTACAACAACCGTGAGGAGGCGGACGACTCGGGCAGGTTCTTGGCGGCGGTGAGGCAGGCGGTGGGGAGGCGGCTCACCTACAGGCAACTGACCGGGAAGGCGGCAGAGGCGGGGGTGGTCAGTTAAACCACCCCTACCCGACCATCCTTGCCCTTTGTTCCCCTCAGACCCCGCTCTATGCCGCCAATCTGGAAAGCCACGCTTCTCACAAACTGCTTGGCGGGACCGGTATTGATGGCTTCTTCCGTCACGACAGCCTCCTCGCACAAAGCACGAATCGCCTCCAACTGTGCGAGCGCCGAATCCACCCTTCCCTTGTTGAGCAAGCCTTGCACGAATTGCAGCACGTTGAGACCCCCGAATAGAACCGTTAAAATCAGGCTCGTCCATCCCAACCCATTAGGCAGCATCTTGGGTAACATCCTCCCCTCCGCAATGTGAAAGGAGGGAGCATACCATAGTGCGTTAACCAAGGTTTCCTGACTTTACCTTCCGCTTCTCAATTCGTCGGTTCGGATTGCTGGCGGCTTCCCTGGTCTGTTCCTTGATTCGCTTACGAACCTCAGAATGGGGAATAGCCAAGACATTTTTCATCACGCTCTCGAACCTCTTCCACGCTTCCGGTCCCTCGACCATCTCCGTCTGGCGTTTCATAAGGTCATTATCCACCAAAAAGCTCAATAGCTGAACTGGCGTCACAATCAGTTAGTCATCTTAATCCGCAAAGGGAAATCACGGGAAATTTGAATTTCATCATAGATGCTTGTCTTCACCACAGCCTTGACGGAAAGCACCGCATCCATGTAGTCCGGGTCAGTCATTGACCTAGAGCGAATTTTGGCGACTTCTTGCCGACCGGACTCCAGTATCCCGAGCGGTCGGACCGAAAATGATTTGCCTTTTGCCTCGGCAATGATTTGCCATGGCTCCTCTATCACCGTCGAGGCAATATCCGTTCCACCAGTGGTCAGTATCCTTGCCGTGGCCTGCACCGTGATTTCGCAGGGGGCGGAATTGCTTACTTCCAAGGATAGTGGGCCGATGCTGTTCATGCTCACAAAGGGTGACCTCTTTCATAACGGACATGCGTATCAGTTCCGAAAGGCGGAGTTCGGGGTATATTAGCTTCATAACCCGCCTCCGCATGTACTTGATGATGGCCACCGCAATTGCGAGTAGCTTCGACATGATGGGTGGGATTCTCTCATGTTTATCTCTACGGGTACAAATACCAATTTAAGTGAAAATATTTCATAGACTATCATCTTAGGCCAGCAATGGGGCAGCGGAAGTCCAAGGGAGTTATGCCTTGCTTTTCCAGCAACCGTGTGTATCATTAGGTCGTTTTTTGGGATTATTCATCTATTAGGAGAGGCGAAAATGAGCAAGAACGGGCTTATCGGGATGGTGGTGCTTGTGGTTCTAATTCTATCCGGGGTCATCATCTGGCAACATGGCCGGTTATCATCCGCAGCCCAGGCTGCGACTGCTGACAAAGCACACAGCGCCGAACTCCAGAAGAAGGTCGAATCGCTGGAGCAGGAAGTGAAGACACTGAAGGAGACCGCCGACTACTACTTCCAGCAGGGGGTTGACCAGCAGTCTGCCGGGAACCTTCAGGAGGCAAAGACGGCGTTCGAGGCGGTTGTTGCCAAGTTCCCGGCGAGCGCCCTCGTGGCGAGCGCCCGGCAGCGGCTCGCAGCCGTAAACGAAGCTATTGCGAAGACAGAAGCCGATAGGCTGGCGGAGGCGCAAAGGCAGAAGGAGGAACAGGCGAGATTAGCGGTTGAGGAAGGGGAGCCGATTGACTATGCCCTTTTTTATGCGAAGGCACAAAGTGTAGGTCTGCCGATTGGCAAGCGTTTTCGTTTTAGGGCGCAGATTGGTCACAATTTGCTTCTGTCCGAGGCTTGTGGCGACCCACACTGTACAGGAAAAATGTTGGGGGGCAATGACGCAGCATTTGACGATGAATCACAATACGAACGGTTTCTTCAAGGGTCTGATTCCCAGAACCGGACGGTTGTCGCCTCGATGGGAAGCGACGGGAGAATCAAAATTCACCGGATTGAGTGATTACCCGTAGCAGGCGTGGTATATGCCGAGAGGTGCGCAAGCCGGAAGGAAAAGATGCCAATCTACATGGTCAGTTATGACATTCCCGAGGACAGTCCAGGCTATGCGGAAATGACCGCATACCTGGAGGAAGAAATGGGGGCGAAGAGGGTCCTGGAATCCCAATGGCTGGTGGACAACGAGGGTAACTCCGAGGCTATTCTCAGAAAACTTGATAGCAGGTTGCGGAAGGACGAACGGCTTCTTGTCCAGCAAGTCGTGGCAACCGATGTTGCTTGGAGAAACCCTATCCTGCCGGGGGATGACTTGGAAGCTCTTCTTTTTGGGGAAGAGGAGTAAGACCCTCTTCTTCAAGCCTTGTCCTGATGGCGGAAGTGTCCACTCCCCCGGCATCAAGTTCGGCAAGTATCTTGGGCACATTCCAAGAATGGTTTGGCTTACCCTGCCATTGCCGGGTGAAAAAGACAAACCTCTTGGCCAAGTCCACGCCCCTGGCCTGTTGTTCCTTAAGACGGGCAATAACCTCGGAATCCATAGTGAAAACTACCTCCATTTAATAGAATGAAAAATCACAAAGTTAGATTTAAGGATAGCGAGACGTGATGGACGGTTTTACTCCCTGTCAGCCAAGTATATCAATGCCCAATTTTGCGCTGGGTGGGGAGCGAGGGAAGACAGATTTCGAATTCCGGAAACTTTGTGATCGGAATGCGATCGACCGTTGCACCGGAAAGGGTATTTCTTGCAATTGTCGCGCGCCAATCTTCACTAAAGAAGTAATAAAACAGGAAACGTCTGTCAACCTTCTCTGGATTGGGGCGAATCAGTGCAAGCCTCCGTCCAAGACAGCCGCGGAAGCCTTCAGGGATGAGGGCATACCGGTTGAGCGTCGCCTCGTAGGTGAATACAATGTCGCCTTGGCAGGGATTGACGCGCTTCGTCCAATTCGGGAAGTCCTCCTCAGCGATGTGCCGTATCTGGGTTAGGTCGAGTCTACCGTCTTCGGTTATGTTCCCAATCCCCAGAAATACCGGTCCCTCATCTGCTGGTTTCGGCGTTGCATGAGGGCCATCGTACAAACCGGCGTATATGCTCTCAATTGGTTGCCTTTGCCAATTGTTGTGCCTCGCGTTCTTCAATTCCCCTCCTGGTGGGGCGGACTCGCCGTCCCCTCATGGTCGCATCGACCATCATCCAGGGTGGGGCGAGCCCCACCCCTACGATTCCTCGGCGGGCTGTCGGCCCGCTTGTACGGGGTGGGCTTGCCCTCCCCCCATGGTCGCATCGACCATCGGCCTTTTCTGCGGGCCACTGGCCCGCAAGGGTAGGGCGAGCCCTACCCCTACGATCCTCGGCCCGTCCAAATCATTCCAATAATTGCGCCACGTTTTCGGCGATGCGCTCTTCCAATTCGCGCGCTTCGGCGTTCAAGGTTTCGAGTTCCTCGTTCAACTCTTCCAATCGTTCCTTAAAATCGAAGTCATCCGCCGCCCGCTCTGTTACGCCCACATATCGCCCGGGGTTCAGGCTCCATCCCTGCGCCTCGATTTCCTTGACGGTCGCCACCTTGCACAGGCCGGGCACGTCCTTGTACTTGCCTTTGGGAAAATGCTTCTTGGTCTCCGCGTCAATAAACGCCGCCAGCGGCTCCTCGCGGTACGCCCTCACGATGTTGGCGAGGAATTGGATTTGTTCCTCGGTAAATTCCCGGTGGGCGCGGTCAACCTGCGTAAATGTCTGCCGGGCGTCGATAAACAACACGCTATCTTTCGTACGGGCTGGGCTTGCCCTGCCCTCTGTGTCCTTCGCGCCGCGGGTCGGCGCCGCCTTGCCGCGATCGAAAAACCACAACGTGCAAGGCAGCGTGACGGTATAGAAGAAATTCGACCCGATGGAAATCATCACATCCACCGCGCCCGACTCAATCAGCTTCCGGCGAATCTCCATCTCCGTGCCGCGAGCGTCGGCGGCGGAATTCGCCATCACAAAGCCCGCCCGGCCTTGCGCGTTCAAGGCGCTGTAAAAAATCTCAATCCAGAGGTAATTGCCGTTGTCCGCCTTGGGCATGCCAAGGGGAAAGCGGGGATCGTCCTTGACCCTTTCCTTATCCACCTTGTCCACATTGAAGGGCGGATTGGCCATCACAAAGTCAAACTTGCCCACACTCCTCTGGATGTCCTCGTAATAGGTGTTGGCCTGCCGAATGTCTCCGGAGAGGCCGTGCACCGCCAGGTTCATCTTGCAGAGCCGAATGGTTTCCGCAACGCGCTCCTGCCCGTAAGCCATGATTTCCGCGCCCGGGTTCTTCTTGTGGTTTTCCACAAACCGCGCGCTCTGCACAAACATGCCGCCTGAGCCGCAGGCCGGATCAAAAATGCGCCCGTGGTAAGGCTCAATGACTTCCACGATCAGTTTGACGAGCGAGGTGGGAGTAAAAAACTCACCGCCCTTTTGCCCTTCACTCAAGGCGAATTTGCCCAGGAAGTATTCGTAAATCTTGCCGAACGCGTCGCCCTCAATATCCATGGGGATCGAACTCATGGTCTTCAGCAGCTCGACCAGCGTGGAGTTTTCCATGCGATTGTAGGTTTTGGGAAGGACGTCCTTCAGATCTTCGTTGTCGGCCTCGATAGCCTTCATCGCCTCGTTGATAGCTTTGCCGGTATCCGCGCCCTCGGGCAATTTCAGGAGATGGGAAAAACGCGCGTCGGGCGGAAGATACATCACGCCGCGCGCCTGATAATCCGTCTTGTTCACAAAGCGCCGCTGCGTGCCTTTGTTGGCCAGCTCTTTTTCCGCCTGACTGAATTTGTGGTCGGCGAACCGAAGAAATATCAGCCCCAACACGGGGACGGAATATTCCGCCGCCTTCAGCTTGGAGTTGGCGCGCAGCTCGTCGGCAGCGTCCCACAGCCGCCGCTCGATTTCATTGTGATTCCCTGGCATGGATGATTCCTCGCGGGACGCAGTATATACGCACACGCCAACCCTTGCCAAACATCGAGTGCGCCGAGATAAGTTTGGCCATCCATCCGAGTCGTAGGGGCTGGGCTTTCCCTGCCCATATGGTCGTATTGACCATGGGTCAGGATTGGCAAGAGCAAGCGTAGCGTGGACTGTTCTGTAGGTCCGCGGGCCCTGCCCCCTGTACTCTGCCGGTCCGTTCACAATTGCCTGCGCACAGCATCGCGCGTAAATGGGCCGCGAACTTCGCCCGGTCAGCAAGGACAGGGCCTAGTGACAAGTTGCGAGTGAGGAGCAAAGGAAATCAGAAGCCAGCGCTACTTGCTACTCCTGGCCATACAAACCCAAATAGAGTTGTTCGTCATAATCAACCCGGGCAATTCGGAGTCGATCCAAGAAGCCAAAACGGCCCAGGACATTCAGCGCAAGAGAATCGCTTTCGGCAAAATAAACGACGGCTTGCCACTCAAGGTCAAAGACCGAGACCGTCACTTCTTGCCTGTGGAGGCAATGGGTTCCTCTTCAATTCGGGTCACGAGCGGGCGCTCAACGCCCTGGGAACGGGCCCGCTCTTTTGGGCCAGATCTGTCGGCTGCCAGCACTCAGCATTGAGCACGCGTCGCGAATTATAGAGGCGACCGGAACGATTTCGGATCACAGATTCGAGATTGGGCTCCGCCCGGGGAAAGCAAGGGCAATAAGTCGGTGGCCCGATGAATCGGTCCTGCGTAAACTATTGAAAACAAATTGGAAGGGAATGGCTAGGCGCGTAAGTAAATGAAAATAAAAGAGCTACCTGAATCATTGTAAAGCACTATCAGGCATGAGCGGGCATTATCAGGGAATAGCGGGTTATCCACAATGGGGCAGGGCGGTGCTGAGCCTGCGGGGTCACAAGAAGAAAAATACGAAGGGTTTGGTATGGACCTGTCCTCGATGATCGCCCGCAACACACCCCATCTGTCCCGACCAAGTGCGTATTACCCGAGCAAGGCGCCAAACTGATCTGGCCGCGGCCTGTAGAATTCAAACGGTGAGACTACCAAATGGCACTGTGCGAATGGCGCCAGATTGAGACTGAAAAACAGGGCGTCACTGCGAGGCTGAGAGATTGTAGAGGAAGATGAACTGGAGGACCAGGTGATTGCCGGTAAACTCGGCGGGCAAGGGGGGGAATGGAGCTGAGGCGTGGATGCCGTTATAAGCGGCGCGATCGAGGGGATCGGAACCCGATGAAGCCACCATGCGTTCCTGGGGCATGGAGCCATCCTTGAGGATTTCAAACACCACGCCCACACGTCCCTTCTCGCCCAGCCGCGCGGATTCCGGAATCACGGCCAGCCAGTTGCGCTTGACGATGAAGACGATGCGGGCGAGGTAGGGACCGAAGTCCACGCCCCGCGTGTCCGAAAGGATAGTGGGCGCCTCGGTAGAGAAATTGGGGTGCAGGTTGTTGAAATTCATGTCCGAGTCGCCCCCGCCCCCTGCCCCGCCGCTCCCGGAGGCGTGATAACCGCCCTGCGCGGCGGCGGCTTGCATCGACTGTTGAATTGCCTGTCCTGGGGTCATCGAAGGCACGCGGAACTTCCCAGCGCCACCTCCGCTTGGCGGAGTAACGTCATCCAGGCGCAGGCCTGCATCCTTCTCGGGCTCTGGTTTGGGTGGGGCGGGAGCCGGTTGGGGTTGTGGGGGGCCGCCCGGGGGTGGAACGGGAGCGGCCGCTGGCGGCGGCGCCGGCGGCCCCCCGCGCGCAATTTCGGGCTCGGGCGTGTTGCCGCGCGAATAAGGCATTTTCAGGCCATGCGGATCGATGACGGGAGAGCGCCCCTGGGCGCGGCGGTTCTTGTCGGAAGGACGCGCTTCCGGAGGCGGCTCACGCAGGGACTTCAGCAGGTCCGGCGGGATAAATAACGTGGTGACTTGCGAGCTCGGCCGCGCGGTTACTGGTATCCCCATCATCAGCTTGCCGCGGCGGAGGAGGTCTGGGGCAAAAATGACGAACATGATCAGGAAGATGTGCAGGAACACCGAGGTCAGGAACAACGCCCGCCGGCGCCAGCCCGCCAACTCACTCTCCGGGTCGAGGTCCACAAAAAGTTTGAATTGCGGTTCCACGACCCTCGGTTCCACCCTCTGGGGAAACAGATCGAGTTGAGGGTCCTCGCTCGGGGGAACCTGCAGATTGAGTTGGGATTGCAAACTCATAGCAAACTTCAGAAGTCAGGGTATTTGGGATTGGTGATTGGCGATTGGTGATTTCCAATCACCTCGTCACCAACCATCCGGCTCCCGACTCCTACGTTCTATTCTAACTCGCAAGGCAACGTTGATATACCCTGGCAATTGCGGGGCCGGCGAAAGGGGTATGGCAAAAATCACAAATCACCAATCGCTAAATCACCAATGCTAGCTTTCTCCGCTTTGCCCCACGGAACGTCCCAGGGGCACGTTGACGAGGGCCGCATGTTGTTCGATGCAGTTCATAACGTCTTCGGCTAAGGCCAAAGCCTGTTTTCCCTCGGTACCGCCGACAAGGGGGCGACTTCTTGTCCGCACCGATTCGACGAAAGCCTCCAGCTCCGCCCGCAGGGGTTCCTGGGGCGTGGTGGTCAGTTTCTGAAACGCAATTCGCGGGGTTGGCCCCTCATGGTCCACCCGAATTAGTGTCGCATCCCGGCGTGTGAAATCAATGGAAAAATACTCATTAGGCTGGAAGTACCGGAATTTGCGAACCCTTTCCGTGCTCACCCTGCTAGCCGTGAGGTTGGCTACGGCGCCATTTTGGAATTCCACCCGGGCGTTGGCGATGTCCACTTTGTTCGAAAGCACGGGCAGCCCCACCGCGCGCACATCGCGCCAGGGTGATTCCACCATCCACAGGACGAGATCGAGGTCGTGAATCATGAGATCAAAAACCACGTCGACATCGAGGCTGCGGGGGCTGAAGACGCCTAAGCGATGGATTTCAAAGAACATCGGACGCGTGGTAGCAGCCCTGGCCGCCACCACCCCGGGGTTGAACCGCTCCAGATGGCCGACTTGGAGGATGCGCCCGCCGCGTTCGGCCAGCTCAATCAGCTCGGTTGCCTCCTCCAAGGTCCGGGTGACGGGCTTTTCCAGTAGTACATCCACGCCGCGAGCGAACGCCTCGCGCGCCACGGCGGCGTGATCGGTGGTGGGGATCACTACGCTCACCGCACGAACAGCGCCCAGCGCCTCGTCGAGGTTTTCAAAGGACCGCACACCAAGTTCGGCGGCGATTTCATGGGCGCGCTCCGGACGCAAGTCGTAAACCCCAACCAGTTCCGCCCCTGGAACCTGTTTCAGCTCACGCGCGTGCTTCTTGCCGTGTTCACCCACACCCAGCACGGCGACCGGGATTCTTTCGCTCAATGTTCTCCTCAAGGTGTCAGGTACAAGGTGCCAGGATTTAGGATTCAGGCCTTAGCCGTCGGCTGAATCCTGAATCTTTGAGTCGGAATCCCTGCCCGCTACATCCTAAATCCTGAATCCTAAATCCTGCTCTCTACATTCCCACGATAGCGATGCCCGCGTCGTTGGCGTCCGCAATCAGGTTCTGGCGGTCGAACAGCAGGCTCTTTCCCGCATCCACCGCGAGCACGGTGGCTTTGGACTCACGCATCACCTGGATGGTCTTTCTGCCCACGACCGGAACATCGAAGCGCATATCCTGATCGGGCTTACTTACTTTGACGACCACCAGCCGCCGCCCGTTACTCAGGCTGGCGGCGCGCTGGATGGCGGCGTCGGTGCCCTCCATAGCCTCCACGGCCACGCAGGCGCGGTCCGCTACCACGATGGTCTGGCCGAGGTCCAATCCCGCAATCTTCTTGGCAATTTCGCGGCCGTAAGCGACATCGGCCGCCTCATCGGCGTCGGGAGCCCGGTGCGTGAGCGTGCCGACTTCCGGCAAGAGCGGCTTTAGAAAGAGCGTGGAATCCACCACGCGCATGCCACGCCCTTCAATCATGCGGACGAAGGCGCCAATCAACACGTCGGTATTCTTCCGCGAAAGGCCCTGTAACATCCGGCTCATCATGCCGTCCGGTTTGATGGCGCTAAACAATTGTGCGTGCTTCACCTGACCCGCCAGTACCACCTTGCTGACCTTTTCCGCCACCAACAGGTCAAGACACTTGGCCACTTCCCCCAGACTTAGCCAACGAAGGTCCCGCACTTTCTCGGCAAGCTCCGGCGCAGCCTCCTCTTTGATGGCCACCACCAGCGGCTCCAGCCCCTGGTCGCGAGCAGCATCCAACACGAGAAAAGGAAAACGCCCATTGCCGGCGATGATGGCGTAACGGTCAGATGATTGGGAGATCGGGAGTTCGGGAGATCGGGTCATTTAAAGGCTGTCCTTGGTCCGCAGTCCGTAGTCCGTTGTCCGTCGCGAGTCAATTTACGAAATCGGGAGAATGCCGAAATAGACAACGGGCAACTGACCCCGGACCACGGACAACTGACAGCTCTTCGATGGCGCGATCCTCTCATTTCGCCACACCGCGCTTGGAGGTGCGGATGAACTCCACCAAGGCCTTGACGTGCGGAGACTGAAATCCCTTGGCCTCGATGGCTTCCAGCGCCTGCGTGGTATTGAGTTTCGAACGGGTCAGCAACCGGAAGGCGGCATCGAGCTCCTTGACGTCGTCCGCAGAAAGGCCCCGGCGATCGAGGCCCAGCTTGTTGGCGCCATACACGCCCAGCGGCCGCGGAGCTGTGGTTTTGGAATACGGAAGGATGTCCTGGTTCACCACACTGAAAGCTCCCAGGAAACTGTATGCGCCGATGCGGGAGAATTGGTGGATGCCGCAGAACGGACCCACAGTGGCGTGGTCCCCGATTTCGATATGGCCGGCCAATGACGCGCCGTTGGCCATGATGACGTGGTTCCCCACCTTGCAGTCATGGGCGATGTGCACGTAGGCCATCAGCAGGTTGTGGCTGCCCACGCGTGTCACCCCATCGCCATCCACCGTGCCGCGATGAATCGTCACGCACTCCCGAATGGAATTGCCCTCGCCGATTTCGACGCCGGTGGGTTCGCCGCGGTACTTTAAATCCTGGGGCGCGAGCCCGATGGTGGTAAAGGGAAATACCCGGTTGCTCTTGCCGATCCGGGTGCGGCCGTCAATGACCACATGGGACATCACTTCGGTTCCCTCGCCGAGTTCGACGTTTTCGCCGATCAGAGAGAAGGGGCCAACCGTCACGCTGCTGCCTACCTGCGCACTCGGATGAATAATTGCCGTGGGATGAACGTTCATGGGGTTCATTGACCTGGGCGATCGGCGATCGCGAACAATTCAAAGGCTTCCGCCGCCAACTTGCCCTCCACCAGTGCGCGCCCCGACACTTTGCCGAAATGATTGCGGCGATACACCAACTCTATTTCCAGGCGCAACTGGTCACCCGGCACCACGGGTCGGCGGAACTTGGCATTCTCGATGCCGGTAAAATAGATGAGCTTCCTGGATTTGTCCTCGTCGGGCATATCGCGGTACAGCAAGACGCCTGCCACCTGCGCCATAGCTTCCAGGATTAGCACTCCCGGCATCACCGGCGCGCCGGGAAAATGCCCCTGGAAAAACTCTTCGTTCATCGTGACATTCTTCAGCCCCACGATGCGTTGGGGCGGGTCCATCTCCACGATCCGGTCCACCAGCAGGAACGGGTACCGATGCGGAAGGATCTTCATGATCTCCATAACGCTGTAGATAACACGGTTCTCGGTTGTGGGGACGCTTGTCGGGTCAGCCATTCATCACCATCCAATTCAGGCATTGCGCGGCAGGGCAGATTGGGATCCACGCTTCCAGGGTCCACAGTTAGGTCGCGGGAAGAGCCACTGGGACCGGCAGCCATTATAATCGAAAGCCCCAATCCTTCCAATCGAAGGGGGGTTCTCAGTTTTCAGTTCTTAGTTGTCAGCACGTCTTTCTTTGGTGCTGAGAAACTTAGAAATACAGCAATGAGACTTAGAGTTTCTTCTTTCCTCGGATACCCTGGGGGAGGGGGACCAAAAGGGGCGGTGAGGAGGGGGGCTTCGCCCGCTTGTCGGAATCTTCGAGTGTGCTAAACTTGCACCGATTCATACAAGGAAGTGGTGAGTCGCTATCCACTAGTCACTGCTCTTGGGAGACCTATCTTGACGGCAATCATCCTAGACGGGAACAAAATTCGAGATGAAATTCAATCGGAGCTCTTGCACGAGATCGCGGACCTGAAACACGTGGGCGTCACCCCCGGCCTGGCGGCGGTGCTGGTGGGTGAGAATCCCGCCTCCCAGATCTACGTTCGGAACAAAGTGAAAACCTGTGAAGCGCTCGGCCTCAACAGTGAGAAAATCGAACGGCCCAAAGAGTCGACCACCGAAGAACTGCTGGGATTAGTCAACGAACTTAACCGCGACAATAAGATCGATGGCATTCTTGTTCAACTCCCTCTGCCTCCACAGGTTGATACCAAGCGCGTGCTGATGGCGGTTGACCCGGCAAAGGATGTGGATGGTTTGCACCCCGTTAACGCAGGGAAACTGATGCAGGGGCGGCCGGGACTTGTGCCTTGCACACCGGCCGGAATTCTGGAAATACTCAAGCGTTCGAAGATTCCGATCAATGGAGCGCGAGCCGTGGTCATCGGCCGCAGCGATATGGTGGGGAAGCCGGTGGCCATGCTTTTGCTCCACGAGCATTGCACGGTCACGATTTGCCATTCCCGCACGCGCGACCTGCCCGCGGTAGCGCGCGAAGCGGACATCCTGGTCGCGGCGATGGGGAAGGCGGCCTTTGTCACCGCCGACTTTATCAAACCCGGCTCGACTGTCATCGACGTCGGGATCAACCGCCTGACGACGGAAGAGGAAGTGCGCAAAATCTTCCACGATCCTGCGGGCCCTCTCGCCACCCTCCAGAAGCGCGGTTCGGTGCTGGTGGGCGATGTGCAACCGGAAGACGCTCGAGCCATTGCCGGGGCGTTTACACCGGTGCCGGGCGGCGTTGGACCCCTGACCATCGTGATGCTGATGTCGAATACCATTCAGGCCGCGCGATTGCGGCGGGGAATTAAGAGCAGTGGCCAGTGGTTAGAAGGGTAGCGCGGACCTGTTCTGTAGGTCCGCGGCTTTTCCTTGCTCGCCACTAACCACTCGTCACTGCTTTTCGAGGGGAGTGCCGCTTGCAGGAAGTTGACTTCGGACCTCGGACTTCGGACCTCGGACTTTCCTTCGGCCTCACCGGAGGGGTCGCCTGCGGCAAAAGCACTGTGGCGCGATACTTCCAGGACCTGGGCGCGCACATCATTGATGCCGACCGCGTCGGCCACGACCTGATTGGGCCCGGCCACGCCGCGCATGGGGAAATCGTCGACCGCTTCGGGAAAGAGATTCTCGATCCCGGCGGCCGCATCGACCGGAAGAAGCTCGGCCCCAAGGTGTTTGCCGACCCGCAGCAACTGCGCGCGCTCGACGCTATTCTTCATCCTCGCATCATCGCCCACATGCGGGATCTCGCGGCTGAGCACCGGAAGCGAAATCCCCGCGCGGTCGTGATCATCGACGCGCCGCTGATCTTCGAAACAGGGATGGACGGCACTCTATATAAGGTGATGGTGGTGTGGTGCCGGCCCGAACAACAGTTGGAACGCTTGATGACCAAGACGGGCATTTCACGGGAGGAAGCTGAGCAACGGATCAAGGCGCAAATGCCCCTGGAGGAAAAACGCGGCCGCGCGGATTATTTGATCGATTGCTCCGGAACCCTGGAGGAGTCACGCGCTCAGGCCAAAGGGCTCTATACGGAACTGTGGCGAATTGTAGAAGAGGCACATGGCGGCGAGTAGTCGTTGACTCTAGCTCTTCTGCCACTTCTCGGCGCGGCTGCGCAGCTCATCCAGGGTAGACTGCACCTGTTGGAGTTTGCGGGCCTGTTCGGCGCGATTGGCGTCTTGGGGAATGAAAATCGGGGGGGCGACAAACATCGCCGCCCGGGTGAAAGGGAACGGGAATTCTGTAAGGTCCCAGCTCTTTCGAAACACAAAGGCATGGCGAACGGCCGCGTGGAAGCAGAGGATGGCCGCCCCAGTGGCTTTGGCCAACTGCACGGAGCCTGGTTTCGCCACGAAGCGAGGCCCGCGCGGGCCGTCGATCGTCAGGACCGCGTCCAGTCCCTGGCGAAGGCACTGAATCATTTCCGCCAAAGCCTTCCCGCCGCCGCGCGAACTGGAGCCCCGCGCTGCTCCGTAGCCGTGCTTCTGGAGGATCCGGGTAATATACTCGCCGTCCAAGTTCTGGCTGGCCATGACGACAATGCCACGCTTTCGCCAGAACCATGACCCGGCAAAGATCTCGCGGTGCCAGCACGTGTAAACCAACCCTTTACCCATCTGGCGTGCAGATTCCCAGTTTCCCCAACCGAAGGTCTCCCAGCGCAGGCTGCGGCCAATCAATAGAAGCGCGAAATAACCGATCCAGGTCGCCAGAAGAATCTGCACCCGCTGCCAGCGAGTAAAACCGCGAGGGCTTGCCTGTAAGTGGAGCTGGGAATAGTCCGCCGAAGCCGGCTCAACCGCTTCCCTCAGCCCTCGTGTTTTCCCGCCTTGATCTGCCATGAAGGAGGAGTGACCGCCTCGCAAAGCACCTGGCGATGCGATGCAAGGTCACCTGAAAGAAGATTGCCACATGGGGACCGGGAGGGCAAGCGCTACGCCCTCTCCCTATCACGATTGTGGGGATTGCTGATCAGGTGCAGTGGGCGGCAAGTTCCGCGTACGAAAACGCCCTAGCATCATCCACACCAAAAAATACGCGGCTCCGCAGACACAGAAGACGATGTTATAGAGACGACCACTTAGCTTCCAGGCAAAGAGGAAACCGTCCACGGCGAAGGTCCACATCCACGCTTCGCCCAAGAATGCCTGGAACCATCTCGGCTGCAACCCACCGGCGGGCAGGCGGGGCCGGAGCGACGGCCAAAGGCGCGGAACGGCCGCAAGAAACGTTCTATACCCTTCGCCCTGGGCCTGCGCCAGGTCGGCTTCTTCGCGCCCAATCAGGCGCAGCACAATGAGCAGATTCCCCAGGATCAAGACTACCGCGCCAGTTCGACTGGCCATCAATGCCAGACCGATGGCCAGGAGCATATTCCCGAAATAAAGGGGATTGCGAAGGTGGCGGTAGGGCCCGTCAGCGACAAGGCGTTCCGTGTGTACGGCGGAATCGTGGACGACCTCCGTGCGCAGATAGGCGCCTCCCCAGGTGCGAATCCAAGCGGCGGCGGTAACCAAAGTCGCCGAGAGAACGAACAACCCCCGTATGGTGTGCCCGGCAGCAAGAGAATGCAGATGAGGGTCGCTCCCGCTGAAGATCCACCGCGACAGCGCAACGACTGCGTTCATATGGTCGAACGTATAAGATCCGAAACCCACGAAGTACGTCAGGCAGATGAACCAGAAGCGGTTGCGGAATTCAAATTCGGTTGCACGCATATACTGGAAACCCCCGGAGCGTGAGATGGGTCACCCCGTCATGGGCTTTGCCTGCGGAAGAGCCGGAGCCGGGGAATTCGCTCGAAGTCGCGGTCAAGTGTGAAGATTGAGGCGCTTTCGCGCATCGCCAAAGCGGCGAGAAGGCAATCTGCGATGCCGACTTGAAACCCGCGCGCGGAGCACTCAGCAACGAGTTCACCCGCACGCAACCAGGAGTTGCGATCTGCCTCCAGGTACACCAGCGGCTCCATCGCTTGCAGGAGGCCGCGGACCTGTGGGGCGGACCGGCATCCCCGCCGCAGTTCCGCGAGGACCATGCCGGCGGTCGCAACTTCCTCCTGCCGTAAGAGCGTTTCGAGATCGCCCCGCACGGAGGGATTATTGCGATCGAAAAACTCGATCCAGACGGAGGTGTCAACGATTACCACGCTGATTGCGCTCCCAATCTTTCCGCAGAGTTTTCGCGTCGGAGGAAAATCGAACTTTACCCTGAAGTTGGATCAGTTTCTCGATCTTCCTTCGGCGAACAAAATCTCTCAGGGCTTCGTGGACGGCCTGCGTCTTTGTACGCGCACCTGTTTCCTCCTGTACGGTTCGCAGCATGTCATCGTCGATATTCAAGGTGGTACGCATCATATCCTCCGCGCATACAGATTTAGTGAATTCATATGCAGCGTACAGCATATCATTTCACCCCATTATATGGCAAGGGAGGCCTACGGTGCGAGGTTCCTGGCCACGATTTCCGCGATGTCCAGGATCTCAACATCATCGCGTTTGAGGGCGTTCGAGGCGTCGCGCAGCATGATGGGACAATACGGGCAGGCCACCGCCACCGTGGTGGCTTGGGTTTGCATCAGTTCGGTGAAGCGCCGCTGGTTGACCCGCACTTTACCCTGCTCGCGCGTGTCATCCGCCACAAAGAGCTGCGCGCCGCCTGCCCCGCAGCATTGGGTGTTCTGGCCATGATGCGCTACCTCGGTTATCACGACTCCGGCCGCGCGCAGGATTTCCCGTGGCGCCGCGGTGATGCCTCGCCCCCGTGCCAGATAGCAGGGGTCGTGGTAGGTCGCTGTAGTTGTAGGGCCGAGCGGCGCTCGGCCCATGGCCGCCGCTGAAGATCGAAGTTGTAACTTGGGCAACACCTGCGCGATGAATTCCGTGTGGTGCCAGACCTCGATTCCAAGCTGTGTGTAAGAAGCGTTTTGGCGGTAATCCTTGTCGAGCATCGTGGTGCAATGGGGACAGCAGGTGACAATCTTCTTCACGCGCGCGGCCTCAAAGGACTCCACCAGCTTGCCGGAAAGCTCCATGAAAAGGTATTCGTTTCCAGCCCGCCGCGCCGGCTCGCCGCAACAGGTTTCACGCGCCAGCACGCCCCAGGAAACACCCGCGGCATCCAGAATCTGCCGCATGGCTTGGGCGACAGCCTGCCCGTGCGGATCGAAACTCAATCCGCAACCCAGCCAGAAGAGCCATTCCTGCGAGCCATCGAAAATCGGGAACTGCTTCGACTCAATCAATTTTTGCCGCGTGTCGTGGGCGATCCCCCAGGGATTGTGGGGAGCGCGTTCCATGGTGGTAAAGAGTTGGTTCACCCGGTCGTTCGAAATGCGGCCTTCGCTCGCCAGGCCCCGTCGGAGGTCCAGGATTTTCCTGCCCACGTGCTCAATGCCCACCGGACATACATACTCACAGGCGCCGCAGGAAAAGCACTGGAACAGGTCTTCCTCGGTAATGAAGGCCTTGCCCTGCTTTTTTTCTTCCTCCGTTCCGGCCACCACATCTCCGCCGGACAGAAGGCCTTGGCGCAGGTCCAGGATAATTTCTTTGGGACTCAGCGTGCCTCCCGAGAGGTTGGCGGGGCAAACATCCGTACAGCGGCCGCACTCGACGCAAGCATCGACATCCAGAACGTCCTTGCGCCCGAGATCCTTAAGGTGAATCATCCCCAAGTCATCGCCGTCTTCCTTCAGCGCGCGCATGGAGCTGGTGGTCTCCGGGCGGAAGAAAATCGTGACCGGAGCAAGGACCAAGTGCAGGTGCTTGGAGATGGGGATCACCACCAGCAACGCAAAGAATGAAAGGGTGTGGAGCCACCAATTCACTTTCCAGGACAGGCTGCCAACAAGGAATACTCCCCAACCCAGAAGGTAGGTGACCATGAGCGCCGAGATCAAAAAGGCGACGGCGCCGGAGGTCGGCGAGAGCTTCCCGAGGGCTTTGGGCCTTAAGACGAATCGGCGGAACGACAGGCCGATCATTCCCACGAGCACGGCCACGGCCCAAACGGCGACGAACGCGCCGTACCAGGTTCGCTCACCGGGGGCTTTATCCAGACCCCGCAAGCCCAGCAGAAGGTGGTTGGCGCTGACCCATCCAAAGGCGAAGAATCCCCACAAAACGAAGGCATGGAGAAGGCCGACGAGAGGCCGGTCGCGCACCACACGGTATTGCAGAACGACCTCGACGAATATCCGCCAGAGTCGTTTGGGAATATGGTCGTGGGGAAGATCCCCGTGTTTTGGAAATACCGAAAAAAGCCGGCGGGTGACGGTTCGGAAAAAGAGCCCAACACTTATTGCCGCGAGCCAAATGAAAATCCCTCGTGCCAGCCCGACCTGGTAGGGGAGGTCAAATGCCGTCAAAGCCAGAATTGCGATGGTCAAGAGGTTCTTCTTAGTAGGTTTTAGGTGCATCACTTACCTCAAGATGTTTCCGAGGGCGGGGCGGGAGAGGTCTCGAACAAATTCACGTGTACGGTCATTCTGAGGAGCCGCAGACGAAGAGGATTCTCGCATGGCATTGAAAATACCCAGAGCGAGATCCGTCGCTTCGCTCGGAACGACAGTATTGAAGCTTTTTTCCGCAGCTTGTAAAGGCGCGATAGGTCCGGACGCTGCCCTATCATGCCAATGGCGAAACACGGCATTACGGCGTGAGGCTCGAAATCTGCTGCTTGACGGCCTGTGCCACCGTCGAGTTGGAGGCGAATTCTTTCCCCAGACGCTCATAAATCTCGCGTGCCTTGGCGGGCTGCGACTCGCGATAAGCATCTGCCAAGGCCAGCAGGGCGCTCGCCTTGGGCACGGTCAGCGTGGGGCGGTCAGCCAACTCCTGATAAAGCTTGGATGCGTCCGGCGTCTTGCCGGACTTCGCCAACTCACCCGCCAGAGCGAATTTCGCCATGGCGGCAATTTCCTCGTCGTGATCCTCGCTGGCTACCTTTAAGGTCTGAATCGACCCCGGTTGATCACCCAGGAGTGCCTGGCATACGCCCGCCTGGTAGAGTGCAATCGCGACCGCCTTCGGCCTTGGGGGCATCTTGTATTTATTTAAGATGTCATCGAATTGCTGAAGGGCTTTCCGGTATTTCTCCTGCGCGGTTGCGTAGGTGGCCCCACCGGGTTCGTTTTGGCCAGGCGTCGGTTGGCCCACATAAGCGCGGAACGTCGCAAGCGCTTCACCCAAATCCGCGTTGGCGGCAGCTTCCTGGCGGTCCGTGTAATACCTCAGCCCGCCGGCCAGCCCGACCACCACGATCACGATGATCGATATGTTTATAATTTCTTTGTAGTGCTTCTTAAAATACTCTTCGATCTGTACGATTGAGTCCTTAAATTCGTCTTGCTTCAATTGATGACGGGTCTGACGGTCCACGGTCCGGCTCCTTCCGAAATGCTGATCCCTGCCATCTTAGCAACCCGCCCGAAGGGCGTCAATTGTCGCTTGAATTGCGGGCCACGGATTCACCCTGCCGGAGTGCGTCCGCCGGCCAAGCCTACTTGAGGCTATCAACAATGGCGTTGAAGGTTTTCTTTTGGTCGCAACGCTGACGAAATTCCATCCGGTTGAGCAGCCGGGTGACGTAGACCTCCGCCGAAACGATGTAAGCGAGCTGGGTGTATTGAGAAACGAATTCCACATTCAAAAATTCGGCGTCCATGCGTTCGCCACCGGGTCCCTTGATCCCTTTCACGATGGGCGTTCTGGCGTATGACACACTCAGGGGTTTGCTGGCGACTCCAAGAACCGCCCAGACTTTCGTCTTCCCGCGGCCGGAGTCATAGAAGACGGGGACCATCATGCGGATATCTTTTCCCAGATCCGGGTCCTTGGAGAGAGAGTCCAACCACGCTCCCAGCAAAGCGCGTTGAATACTGGCATCGCCGGGACTACCCAATTCCGAACCGGGTTCTGGCTTCACTCCGATCTCTTCGCAGGAACGCCGGTAAGCGCCATGGAAGAGGGCTTCCATCAGGGTCAACTCCGAGTCGAGCGATAGGTTAACCGGCCCCGCGGCGGTCAAGCGACGCAGCTTCGGAAGCGCCTCAGGTCCGAAGGCCTCCCCGAGAACCTCGCGGACAAATTCATACGAGCGCGCCCGCCGCAGGTAGTAGGTCGGCAGAGGCTCCATGGTCAAAGACGGTGAGATTCTTATGGGCTGGGTGCGAGGGCGCATGGCGGCGCCGATGGTAGGCATTTCCAGTTGTTTGACGTGGGTCTCACGCGTCAGGGCGAGCAGCGCTTTGAACAACCCGACAAGCTCCTGGCGGTAAGTTTCATCGAAGTGGAGTCGCTGGGCCTCCGGCATCCTTTCGGGAATGGCAAGGGGCTCGAGCGCATAGGTCTCGTAATCATACCAACCGGAGTTCGGCTTGGGTTTGAGGTTGAGTTGTCCCGAGCGGAGGCGTTTGACCATCTCATCGGCAAGGTTGAACGCCTCCGGAATGGGCTGATCTCCGTAAAGCATCTTGATGAGGTTTGTCTCCTGAGCCTGGGAAGGCGGGAACAAGGCTGGATGCCCAGCGAAACTGGGAGTGCCTCCGTTTTTCAGCGCCAAAGCCGCCTGGCGCAGGTCTTCGCCGGCGAATGGGTTGGTAAGCTTTTCATTGAGGTTGAGGCTGGCGACATAAGCCTTGAGCAGGTCATCGTTCCGCGAAAGGGCCGCGGCCAGGGGACGGGCCTCCCGAGCTTCGAGGGGTGTTTGGAGCATGCGGTCGCGCTGAAAAACTTGTATCAGAGCCTGGTTCCAAGTGTAAAACCCCAGAGGCTTAGAGCGAAGTTCGTTGGCCAGGAAACTACTTTGAAGTTGCTGGGCTTGATTGGCCACCTCCGGGCTAACTTCGGGTTGCATTCCGCCAAGGTGCGCGGCGGCCGTCAAAAGGGCGGCGGCAGAGCGGTCGCTGTCTGCTGAGAGCCCATTCAAAAGGTTGAGCAGAAATTGCTTCCTGCCGGGGAAGCGATCCAAACCCGCGTCGGCGGCGATCTCGACACACGCATAAAGCCCATCGTCAAATTGCTTGGCTTTGAGCGCTAAGGCAGCGGCCGGCGCAAAGGTCTCATCCAAGTTGGCTTCGGAAAAGGACGGGTACAATGGGGTCTCAACAGTGCCTCTGCTAGAACCATAACCCCTGTCTTCCGGAACACCCAAGCGCAGCACCTGTGGCGAAAGGTCGAGTGTGATTTCGTAGTTCCCAGCTTTACCTTCTTGGGGAGACGCGGGGCGAACTTGGGGTGAAGATTCGAATTGGACGACCTTCCTCAAACCCGGTGCTAATTCCGGCGGGGCGGGCTTGGGCGCAGCCAGGAACTTGAGGAAGTCGGAATCGTATACCTGTTGTCCGGTTTCCGGGCCGGCGGGGGAAGATAAAGCTTCGTTGGATCTCATTTTGCACCCCCAGAACAAGAGGAGAATGATGGCCGCGAGCGCGAGCAGCAAGACTTCAATAGATATGCTTCCGTGCCCTATCGAATCGAAGAGCCGGCCCTGCGTCGGAGTTGGCATGAGCCCTCCTTTTGCTGAACACGCCAAGTGGATCGAAGGCGTGGTCTCATCTCGCTCCGGAAAACCTCGACGGCTGTCCTTGCGCATATTTCGAGATGGAACTTTCAGCGGTTGAGATTGTAACGCGGTCTGGCTCAGACATGCAGGTTCTTCGGATCTCTGCGAACTTCCACACTTGCAGACATAACCAAGCAGATGTCTTGGCCAGCCCGGGTTTTACTGCGCCGTCCATCCCCCGTCGATGACGATATCGGTGCCAGTGATGAAACCCGAGGCGTCGGAACTCAGGAAAACAGCCAGAGCTCCAATTTCTTCCACCTTGCCCCAACGACCCAAGGGGATCTTGGAATTGAACTCTGCCAGTTTCACGGGGTCCTGAAGCAATACGAGATTCATTTCCGTGGCGAAGGGACCGGGGCTGATGGCATTGGCGGTGATGTTGTAAGGGGCGAGTTCCAGCGCCAGGGCTTTGGTCATGCCGAGCACCCCAAACTTGCTCCCGCTGTACGCCGCGCGGTGGGGCAGCGAGACGTGCGCCATGGTGGAGGCCATGTTGATGATGCGGCCGAATTTCTTCTCCATCATGCCCGGCACGAACGCGCGCGTGCAAAGAAAAGGGCCGTCAACGTTGATGGACATCACGCGGCGCCACTCCTCCAGCGTGTACTCATGGAGTGGCTTGCGAATGTTGATGCCCGCGTTGTTGATGAGAATATCGGGAACGCCGGCCTGCCGGCGAATCTCTTCGGCGAGGGCCGCCACGTCGGCTTCTACACTGACATCCGCGACAAAGGCGTAGGCCTTCCCGCCATGCACCTCGATTTCCGCGCGTACGCCCTCGAGCAATTCACCGCTGCGCGCCACCAGAGCCACGGTGGCCCCCGCCTCCGCCAACGCTTCTGCCATCTGCTTGCCCAAGCCCTTACTGGCGCCCGTAATCACTGCCACCCGACCGTCCAGCCGCTGATTCATCATTGAAACCTCCTTCCAACGTGAAATGTAACATAAGCCCGCGCTAAACCGCTGCGCCCGCGCCGCAATTCGCATATAATGGCCCGCGCCGGGTTCGTCCCCCGGCTGCGCAAGAAATTGGATGTTATTTCACAGGAGTGACTTGACGCCGTGAAAATCGTCGTGTGCATCAAGCAAGTTCCCGCCCGTGACTCCGTGCTGCGTCTGAACGCCGCGGCCACCTGGGTACAGGAAGCCGATCTCACCTTTGAAGTGAATGAGCCGGATATCTTCGCGTTGGAAGAAGGCCTGCGCCTGAAGGAAAAGCACGGCGGTGAGGTGGTGCTTGCCACGCTCGGCCCGGCCCGCGCCCAGCAGGCGATCAAGGAAGCCCTGGCCAAGGGTGCTGATCGAGCCTTGCACCTCGACGACCCTGCCTTCGCCACGCTCGACGCCTTCGGCATCGCGCGCGCCCTGGCCAAGGCCATCGAAAAAGAGAAGCCCGACGTTGTTCTAACCGGGTTGCAGTCCGACGATTTCGGGGCCGCCCAGACGGGCGTGGTGCTGGCGGAATTCCTCGGACTGCCGCACTCCACCATTATCATGGAAATCCAAGTGGAGGGCGGCGCGCTGCGCGTGAAGCGCGAACTCGAGGGCGGCTGGTTCCAGTGGATCAGCTTGCCGCTCCCCGCCGTGATTACCATCCAATCCGGCATCAACAAGCCGCGTTATGCCACGCTGAAAGGCATCATGGCGGCGAAGAAGAAGCCCATGACGAAACTGACCGCGGCGGACCTTGGCCTGACCGCCGAGGGCTTGGCCCCGCGCCAGCGCATTGCCAAAGTGTATACCCCCCTGAAGGCTGCCCAAACAGAGTTCCTGCAAGGCAGCCCCAAAGAAATCGCCGCGCGACTCGTCGATAAACTCAAAAACGACGCGCGAGTAATTTAGAGGCGTAGCGCCGGGCTTCAGCCCGGCAGGCGCCGCCCTAAGGACGGCGGTACAACGGGGCCGAACGCCGTTCGGCCCTACACCATAAGGAGGTTCACCATGTTCGTTCATATTTGGAGAATGCGGGCTCGCAAGAAGCGCGTGGAGGATTACGAAAAATTCGGACGTCAGGTGACGCTCCCTTCGCTCAAGAAAATCGACGGCTGCCTGGGAGCCCACTTCATCAGGCTTTTCGAGGCGCGCAAGCCGGAGTACCTGTGGCTGGTCTTTTGGCGGGACCACAAGGTCCTGGAACAGGCGCGCACCAACCCGCTGTGGCGCGAGCAGATCAAGCGCTTTGAAGCGGGCAAGTATTACAAATCGATTCCGCTCGAACTCGTGTGCGAAACAGTGGAATCCTTCAGTGCGACCCTCGCCAAACCCAAGCGAGCCTCGAGGCCCGCAAAGGGAGCGAAATCTGCGCCGCCCGAAGAGTCGCACGCGGAAGAATCCGCTCCGGCGGAGTCATCCACACCGGCAGTCACCGGACCGGTGGTGGAAGGGGAGTAAGCTGCGGATTTGAATTCATGGCCTCACCGCAGAGACGCTGAGACGCAGAGCAAAAAAGGTATTAGGTGTCAACTGCCAATAGACCCGGACACCTGACACCTATTCCGCGCCCCTGCGGTGGGCAGGACTCACACTATGGCGAATCGCATTTTGGTTTTTGCAGAACACCAGGGCGGCAAGCTCACGCGTCCCACTTGGGAGGCACTCGCAGCCGCGCAGCACCTTGCACATGGATTGGGGACCGCCGTCACTGCCGTACTTTTGGGAAGTAATCTCGCGTTGCTCGGGGGGGACCTTGCTGCCGCGGCGGTTGAGGAAGTGCTGACGGTTGACTCACCCCTGCTCCAAGAGTACACGGCGGACGGTTATACACTCGCCCTGCGCAGAGTGATCGAGCAGCAGAAGCCGAGCCTCGTGGTATTCAGCCACACCTATCAGGTGCGTGACTTTGCTCCCAAACTTGCCGCTGCGCTGGATCGCGGTCTGGTGAGCGATTGCCTGGGCTATCGGAATGAAGAGGGGAAACTTATCTTCGTTCGCCAGGTTTTCCAGGGCAAATACTGTGCCGACGTTGAATTGGTAGGTGAAGCGCCCCACTTCGTGTCGTTTCAAGCGGCAGCGTTTCGCGAAGACGCGGTCGAGCGCGGCGCGAGCGCAGCTCCCATCACCCCCGTGGCGGTGGAGCTTGCCGCGGACGCCATTCGCGCTAAACCCGGCGAGCGCTTCCGTGAAGCCAAGCAGGCCGTGGACCTGACCCAGGCGGAACTGATCGTCGCCGTAGGACGCGGGATTAAGGCGCCGGAGAATGTTGATCTTGCCCAGAAGCTCGCCGACGCTCTGGGCGCGGAGCTTGGCGCCTCGCGTCCCATCTGCGACAGCGGCTGGCTGCCCATGGACCGCCAGATTGGGAGCTCCGGACAAACCGTAGCGCCCAAACTCTACGTGGCGCTGGGAATTTCCGGCGCCATTCAGCACATGGTGGGGATGAAGGGCTCAAACACCGTGGTGGCCATTAATAAGGATAAGGAAGCGCCCATTTTCGAAGTCGCCACCTACGGAATCGTCGGCGACCTCTTTGAAATCGTTCCCCCGCTGATCGAGGAAATCAAGAAAGTGAAAGCCTAGGTAGGACCAGAATCCATGACCGTCAATCAATTCCGCGCATGGCTCTGAGCCTGCCCGAAGTCGAGGAACGCGGCCACATGGACCACTCCGACTTTCGCGTGGGCGGGAAGATTTTCGCCACTCTCGGTTATCCCGACAAAAGCTGGGGAATGGTCAAGCTGACGCCGGAGCTGCAACGGAACTTCATTCAGGCCAACCCCAATGCATTCGTACCTGCCAATGGAGCATGGGGAGTTCGAGGAAGCACAGTGATCCGACTGAAGGCCGCAAACGCCGACGCCGTCCATGAAGCCATGACGGCGGCATGGCTCAGCAGAGCACCGAAAAGAATCACGGAGCGGTTTCGACGAGGGAACATCCAGGCGGTGGAAGAAGAATAGAACAGCGCCGATCTTCCTGAAATCGAACGGAGAAACCACGATCAAAACACTCCTTGTTGTCCTCCTTTGTGTATGGCCGGCGTGGGCACACGCGCAGGACCAGGCGGCAGAAGGACTGCCCATGACAGGTTGTGGTCCGGCGAAGGTTGAGTTTGAAGTGAAGACGGACAAAAATCAGCATCCGACGGGGCAGGTGGAACCGGGGAAGGCACTCGTTTATGTGTTTGACGACGAGCGGCGGGATCCCCGGGTCAAATACATTGGCGGCCCAACAGTGCAGGTCGCGGTTGATGAAACATGGATGGGAGCGATACGTTTCCAGTCTTACTTCTTCTTTCCGGTGGGCGCCGGTGAACATCGGATGTGTGCGGGGGGCAATCAGGGATCGCGAAAATTGCCAAGGTGCGGCGGGCGGCAAGCTTCAGCGCGGACGCCGGGAAAGTGTACTACTTCCGAATCGTATCGGAAAGGAGACCGGAGCGGGAAATGGCGGTATGGATTGAGCCGCTGGATAGCGCCGAAGGAGCGTTGCTGATCACCAGCTCGGCCCTGAGCACCTCACGAGTGAAGCATTAGCTGGAAAGGCGGGCGCGCCCTTCGATGCGGACTCTCGTGCGCCTGGCTCGGGCTACCGGCACTCGCTTGCTGACCAGGTTCGAACCTCGCCACGCGAAGGGGGCGGCACAATAAGGATCAAGGGCTGACCGCTTCCCGCACGCGACGAAACTCCTTGCCGCGGCAGGCGTAGACCTGCGATGCAGGTCTGCGGCTTGCCCGTATCGACAATCAAAAATCGCGGACGTAAACACCAGATCCGTCCTGCACACACCGCGATAACTAAACCTCCAACAATTCCTCCTCTTTTGGTGAAGGAATTTCTATGGTATCTTCCGCCCATGTCTGACCAAAACCCTTCCAAGACTCCTCCTCAGTTCAGGACGGCCGAGTATGCCGGCGAGCCCGGCAGCGACCGTTGCAAATTCTGTAACCAGACGATCACGGGTGGTTACTTTCGTGTGAATAGGTCCATGGCGTGTGGCGCCTGCGCGGAGCAGGTGAGACTCAAAATTCCCAAGGATAATCATGCGGCATTCACGCGCGGAATGCTGTTCGGGGTAGGTGGCGCCATCCTGGGATTGATTCTCTACGCCGCGGTTGGCATCATCACCGGTTGGATGATCGGATACGTTGCCCTGGCGGTGGGGTGGGTCGTGGGCAAGGCCATGATGAGGGGGTCGGGAGGAATAGGCGGGCGGCGATACCAGATTGCCGCGGTGCTTTTGACTTACGCCGCGGTTTCCATCGCTGCCATTCCGATCGGTATTGCCCAAGTGTCCAAAGCACACCGGGCAGTCCCCGCGGAACAATCCCAATCAATGCGCGGTTCGGGAGAGCAATCTTCAACGGCTGTCACCCCTGCGCCAGAAAAATCCCCGCCTGCGGCAAAGCGTCCCACAAATTTGGGTGCGGCATTGGTAACACTGGCGCTGGTCGGATTAGCTTCGCCCTTCCTCGAGCTGCAAGACCCAATCCACGGATTGATTGGCTTGGTGATCCTTTTTGTGGGAATGCAGTTTGCTTGGAAAATGACTCAAGGGATATCACTCCAAATCCTGGGACCGTTCAAGTTGCCCACGCCCCCGGCCGGGCAAGCGAGTACGGGCTAACGTGGCCTCCATAATTTTGCCACCGTCGCTATTCTGCTCAAGCTGCTCGGCGGACCTGCCGCCTGGGGCGCTTGAGTGTCCCCGATGCCACGCTCTGGTGCATGCCGAGGCGCTGGAGCGAATATCCTCGCAAGCCAGGGAGTTGGAAGATCAAAGCAAACCCTTGGAGGCCCGCGAGCGCTGGCTGGAAGTGCTACATTTTTTGCCCGCGGAATCCACACAGGCGGCATGGGTTCGCGACCACGCGCGGCAACTGGCCCTGGCGGCACGGACCGCAGCGCAGGCAGAAACCAAAAGCAAATGGGCAAGCAAGCTGGGGCCGCTGGCGCCGTTGGCCATCGCCTTATCCAAGTTCAAGGTTCTTCTTGCCGTCTTCAAGCTGAATTTCCTTCTCAGCCTGGCAGCCTTCATCGGGGTCTATTGGGCTTTGTGGGGCCTGAAATTCGGCCTGGGGTTTGTCGGGTTGATTTTCCTCCACGAGATGGGGCACTTCGTCGACGTCAAACGCCGAGGCCTGCCGGCGGAAATGCCAGTGTTTTTGCCGGGGCTGGGCGCCTACGTCCGCTGGCAGGCACTGGGGGTTTCGCGAGAGACGCGGGCCGCGGTGAGCTTGGCTGGGCCGCTGGTGGGATTCCTTGCGGCGGCAGCGTGTGCCCTGATCTGGTGGCATACGGGCAACGGGATATGGGCAGCGCTCGCCCGCGCCAGCGCCTGGCTGAATGTGCTCAACTTGATCCCCGTGTGGGTGTTGGATGGCGGCCAAGCCGTCGCCGCAATGGACAAACAGGAGCGAGTGTGGCTTTTGACCTCTTCCCTGGCTCTCTGGCTGCTGCTGGATCAGCGGGTGTTTCTTCTGGTTGCACTGGGGGCAGGCTTTCGCCTCTTCACCAAGGATTTCCCCCCTCAACCCAGCCGGGCATCGACGGCCTACTTCATCAGCGTCCTCGCAGCGCTGGGTCTAGTGATGTGGATTTTACCGGGGCCGGCCGTGCTTGGACCACGGTAGCAGCAATCGGGGCATCCTCCTGACTTTCTTACCGCATGACTCACTTCTTCGGAAGCCAGGCAAATTCCTCCCAGGCAGTTTTCAGAACTTGGCATTTGGGATAATCGAAGCCCCTCAAAGCTTCCGAATGGAACGTGATTTTCTCCGGCGTTATCGAGTCGATCTCAAATCTCACGGTGAGATGGCACATCTTCTTGACGTCCTTCCCGGCGGGAGCGGCAGGATCGCCGAATGCCTGGTAGACGCTTGAGGATCCCACCCACTTCGTTCCCGTTCGCCGGCACTCAATCCGTATGGAAGCGCCATCTTTAGCCGCCACGGGGGGAATGTTCACCCAATCCGCGCGGAACACGTCGCCCTTAACCTCCACGCGGAAGTCCTTGCGCGAGGCCTCGGAATGCCAGATCTTGGGGAGTTGACTACTTGCCGGATTGGAGGCCGCCACGGCAGGATTCGCATCAGCCGTTGGTTTCTGGGCCGCCGCCGCAAACTGGATGATTACCAAAAGCGCCACGAGCGTCGTCAGCGCTTGTTTCCGCTCAATGCGTGCCGGTCTCAATGTGTCCTCCTGGATGTCCGCTTCGACTGATCCATTCCCATCGTCGAGTCGCCGCCGAGTTCCTTTTCGCTGAACTAAGAGCCTCATTCTACCCGGCCCTTACCAGCCAAGCCACCAAAAAACCGGGCAGTGCGGAAGTTTGCTGGAATCTTGGGGACATCTCCGGGTGGAAAGAAGGAGATTGACTCGCGGGTTCGGGGCTTGCGGGATTTGGAAGGAGCGCTACCCTCCTTGGGCTTGACCCAGATAGGGGAGTTTGTGCGGGTCGGTTGCCTTGACTTTTCGAGGAGCCAAGAACACACTTTCCGCCCGGGGGTGGAAACACATGCGTGAAGTCGTCATCATCTCAGCTTGCCGTACTCCTATCGGAAAATTTCAGGGTTCGCTTACACCTTTTTCCGCAGTGGAATTGGGCGTGTTTGCCGTGCGCGAGGCAGTGCGCCGTGCGGGAATCGACCCGGCGCAAGTCGATGACATCATCATGGGCAACGTGGTGCCGGCGGGGCTGGGCCAGAATCCCGCGCGGCAGGCGGGCTTGAAGGGCGGCCTCTCGAATCGCGTCGCCGCCATGACCATCAACAAAGTCTGCGGTTCAGGACTCAAGGCCGTCGGGCTGGGCGCGCAGGCCATTCAAACCAACAATTCTGAAATCGTTGTGGCGGGCGGAATGGAGTCGATGACCAACTGCCCCTACCTGCTGCCGCAGGCCCGCGCGGGAATGCGGATTGGACACGGCAAAGTGCTCGACTCGATGATTACCGACGGCCTGTGGGATGCCTACGAGGACTTCCACATGGGGATGACGGGCGAGTTGGTGGCGGAAAGATACGGCATCACCCGCCAGCGCCAGGATGCGTATGCGGTCGAGAGCCACCGCCGCGCCATCGACGCCATCAAGAATGGCCGCTTTCAGGACGAGATCGTCCCCATCTCCATCAAGCAAAAGAAAGGCGAACCCATCCTGTTCTCGACCGATGAGTCCCCGCGCGCGGACGCTTCGCTTGAAACGCTCGCCAAGCTGCGGCCCGCATTCAAGCCGGATGGCACGGTGACCGCCGGTAACGCTCCCGGCACAAACGACGGCGCGGCGGCGCTGGTGGTGACGTCGCTTGAAAAAGCCCGCGAATTGGGAAAGACGCCCATGGCGCGCGTCGTAGGGCAGGCAGTGAGCGGCGTCGAGCCCAAGTGGGTCATGATGGCCCCGGTGGACGCCGTGCGCATGTTGCTCAAAAAACTCGATTGGAAGGTCGAGGACGTGGACCTGTTCGAATTGAACGAAGCTTTCTCCGTCCAGGCGATCGCCGTCATCGAGCAGTTGGGCCTCGACCCGGCCAAGACCAATGTGAACGGCGGCGCGGTGGCGCTGGGACATCCCATCGGCGCCTCCGGTACCCGTGTCCTCGTCACGCTGCTTTACGAAATGGCCCGGCGCAACGCCCGGCGCGGCGTGGCGGCGCTGTGCCTTGGCGGTGGCAACGCCGTGGCGCTGGCCATAGAAAGATCGAGCGATTGAGCGATTTATCAATCTGGTAAACTACAGAATGCGACTCGAAATTCTGGCTGGCGCGGACACTGCATTTTAAATCGGCGACTGCCGGAGGGTGTACGTGAGATGCGATGTAAGTCCCGTCCTCGAATCGCTCTTCCAGCCCAAGTGGCTACCATTCTGAACTCAACTGTTATGAGACGGGGCCTGTTATGACGGAATTCGAGACCAAAAATGTAACTGATTGGCGATCTTTTGTTGAGGTTGAAGCCCACTTTGACCAGCAACGCATCAAGGACGACTGGGTTTTCCGTGGTCAACCATCGGCCGAGCTTGCCCTGACGACAACGTTGGAACGAGCATGCGAGGAACTAGGAATCAAGACACAAGATGTTCCTAATATCGAATTGAAGGTAATCTTCGATTTTCAACGCGGCTACCATCTCAATGCAGTGCACGCTCCACCGGAAATCAGCGATACTCTTGAATGGCTCGCCGTTATGCGCCACTACGGCACGCCGACGCGGCTATTGGACTTTACATATTCGTTCTACATCGCCGCCTATTTTGCCCTTGAGCACGCGAAAGCGGATGCTGCTATATGGGCCATAAGTAAAACATGGCTGACCGAGCAAACGCGCGACGTCGTTAACAAAAACATTAACGATGGAAATGCGGTCATAAACGAATTCGCGGCCCGGAGAAATGGCAAGTCCTTCCGAGCGATCTTCATGCGTCCGGGCGATCCATTGAAACTCGTTTTGGGTACAAACCCGTATCGCCTAAATGATCGATTGACTGTCCAACAGGGGTTATTCCTATGCCCTGGCGACACATCCTCTCCCTTCTCAACAAATCTTGAAAACTTTGGGAAACCTGACGACAAGGTGATTAAGGTTATCATCGGCAACGAAGGTCGGACTGAGATACTGCGAAAGCTTCATATGCTAGGTATCAATCGGTCTCTCCTTTTCCCAGGTTTGGATGGGTATGCAGAATCGTTGCGGACAAAGATGCTCATATTTGACCAGATGCGACAGATGGAGGGTGCGGGGAGCTACATGAGCTGCAATGTATGGAATACTGGAACAAGCTCGGAGCAAACGTAGCGCGACGTGTTTGGTAGGTCCGTGGCTTTTCGTTGGTAATCGAGACCGACCGAAGACCTTGCGGCGCAGCCCCGAGCCCGCCCCCAGAGCCAAACGAGGTCATCAGAATCATATCGGCCCGGAGGGCTACAAAGCATGAGCAGGAAGCTTATTTCCAGTAAGAACCGCAGCGGATTTCGTTCGATGTCGCCAGGCGCTATTGAACGCGCGGCGCTTGCTGATCCTGATGCGCACACTTTGACCACAGCCGACCTCAAGCGCATGAGGCGAACGCCACAGATAAAGGTTATTCGCCGCGCTTTGGGTTTGACACAGAGGCAATTTGCCGCCAGGTATCATATTCCCCTTGGCACGCTACGCGATTGGGAACAGGGGCGTGCAACGCCCGATCAGCCAACGCAAGCCTACATAACCGTCATCGCTCGCAGCCCGGAAGGGGTACAGCAGGCATTGGAGGGTTAATATTTTTTCCCGGCTATCGCCGTGATGGAGCAGTGCTATGGCATGCCACCAAACGCAGATTCGAAGGGCTAACGCGCCTGATCCGAACTTTTCCGATCTTGAGGAGAGGGGCCGTCTCCATTTCTTCTATCACTCGCCGTCTTCGAAACTCCCCGTGCGCGATGTGTTGAATGAACAAAAGCACGAATACAAAACCGAACCCTACATTGAGAAGTGTGCCGAAAATTATTGCGGCGAGTGCAACCAGGCGAACATCCGGGGATTCTTGAAGAGCAAGGAAAAGTATTTATTTCTCTTCACCACTTGCAGGTATAAGGGTTCGAAACATCTGGGAAAGGTGTACATTGTTGGCTATATCGAGAAAAAGCGATATGAATTGCGACCCGGGGGATTTTACGCCGCAATCGGCCCCCTCAAGATGTTTTCCTTTAACGATGCGTGGTCCCTTGGGAAGTCGAGGTACGACGACAACCCGCGGCAGATGCAAAAGAAGCTCAGCCCCAGAAACACACAGCAGATTCTCGATCACTTCGAGGGAAAGGGAAACATTCTGGACCGATGTCGCATAGCGGTTGAGAAACTTAAGCGGCAGCTTCCCATCAAGGTAAGGAGGAGTCAAGCTAAACGATGCAAGTAGTCTTGCTGAGAGTTGGCATTGATACAGGGTCTGGGGGAATCGTTGGTCCCGCATTCAAAAATGGGTCCTTCGAGTACATCCCAATTCCCGACAATACCCAAGATCGAGGCATCGACAAGAGAACTTACGGAAACACGTACGGAAGGCACGGGGCAAGATTGGTCGATTACTTCCCCGAACGGCGACGTGAAGCCATGCATGGCCAATCCATCCACTTTGATCCTGAGTTCGAGACATTTACCTATGGCGATCCCACAATCCCCAAAGTGTCTTTAAAGGGACTTGCTGCGGGGAGCCTTCTAGTCTTCTACGCAGGGCTCAAAGGATGGGGCTTTGAGTGCAAACCCGCACTTTATATCATCGGCTATTTCGTCGTCGCGCATGCAGGTTTGGCAACGTCGTTCACCGGCGTCGAATTGCGTCGATTGTTCCGTAATAATTTCCACGTCAAGCATGGAGAGGTCTTCGATGACCAGAAGGAGTTTCTTGTCTTGGTAAAAGGCGGAAAGGGGAGCCGCCTCTTGAAGAAGGCTGTAAGAATAAGTTCGGTAGGGGAGGATCGTATAGGGCGCCCGATATATTTAGTGTCGCGGAAGATGCGGAGTGTTTTCGGCAGTTTCGATGGGCGTACTTGCATCCAGCGATGCCCTCCGCGATGGGTGGCTCCGGAGTTCACTGACAGGGCTTTGCGGTTCCTGCGCTCGCTCCGTTAACGCTTAGCGCGGACCCTTTTTTGTAGGCCAGCGGCTTTATATTGTTAATAGCAAGCGCAGCGCGACCTGTTTGGCAGGTCCGCGGCTTTTCATGAGTAATCGGAATCGACCGGAAACCTTACACCGCGTCAGTGCCAGTCAGGTTGCGATTTCGCGGGTGGCGCCGACATTGCGCTTTTATGTCGGCCAGCCGAACAAGTTTGCAGAAGACAAAGTCTGGCGCGGACTGGGAGTTCGCGTGGGTAGTCGGAGCGCATCCCCAAAGAGAATGTGTGCATCACCCGCACAAATGCGAAACTACGGGAGTTTTTGGGGAAGAATGAGTTAAACTGGCAACTATGGAGAAGATATTTCAGGCTGTGTACAAGGACGGAGTGCTTCGACCGGATGAGCCTTTGTTGCTTGCGGAGATGCAGCGGGTGAACGTGCTCATCATGGATTCGCTTGCGACCGATAACGACCTAGCCGGATATTTCGCGCCTGAGCAATGGGCAGAGGCCGCCCACGATCGAATCACGCGCGACGATGCCAGAGAGGCTTTGTCGGCAATCTCCGGATCCTTGTCCGACGCCGTCACCGCCCAAAGGCAAGAGCGCTGATTGCCAAACTACTTCTTCGATACAAGCGCCTGCGCGAAGCTGTATCACAAGGAGCCCGGCTCCGATTATGTGGAGCGGATTATTGTGCAATCGGGCTCTCTCGCGATAATCTCTCATCTCTCGATTGTGGAAATGGAGTCCGTCCTATCCATCAAAGTGCGGACCGGCGAGATCAATGAACAACAAGTCGGAATTGCCAGGCGATGCCTGAGAGCTGACCTGAGGCAGCGGCGTTTGCTGGTTGGGCCACCCATTCAACCTCGCCACTTCCATGCTGCCCGGCTTCTGCTCGTGAAGTATGGCGCGACAGAAGGTCTTAGAACCTTGGACGCTCTTCAGTTGGCTATAGCTCTCGATTTGAAAGACACGGGCCGAATCGACGTGTTCATCGCCGCAGACCAGAGGCTTTGCCGCATCGCCACCTTAGCGGGCTGCCCTGCAATAAATCCCCAGCAACCAAGCGCCACCGTAACTTGAGGTAGGTCCGCGGCCCACCATGATTCCAACCCCGCGAGCGAGTCGGCCCCCTGAGCGAGCGTACCGCGGACTTGTTTGGCAGGCCCGCGGCTTTTCGTTGGCAATCGGGGACCAGCCGCAGACCTTGCAAAACAGGTCTGCGCCGGCCGAGCCGGTGGAGAGTTGGCGACCTCGCCCCGGCTTCCCCGCCGGTGGGGGATGGCGGGGAGAATTCGACACGTCTTGTCCGCCGTTGAGAGAGTGGTAACTAATTATCTAGTCCATGGCAATTGCCGTGCTGGATGGGGAGGGGAGAACGGTGATGGGGTGAAATCGCGCACCCAGTCACCTAGCCGTAAGCAGCCGGCGGTCGGTGCTGTCCTAATTTGACCGAATCGCCGCCATCTTGGCGGCTCAATGCCGGCTGGAAGCCGGCGCTACACTTGAAATTAGGACAGCACCCGGCGGTCTTTGTCCTTGACAAAGCCTAGATGTGTGAGTATACTGAATTGTGAAGTCCGTGCCTGGGAATGAAAGGCAGTGCCCATGCCGAGCCAGAAAGCTTCCAACCTCCGCCCCTTGCGGCAAATCCGCCACGCCTTTGACAACCCAAAAGTCACACGCGGCGACGGTCTAGAAATAAAGGTGTTAATGTATGACGTGCGAAGCCGGAATGTGTATGAAAACAAACAGAATAATGACAAAATTCCCGACGAAAAGTCAGACATTTACGGCAAAGTGACACGCATTTTGCAGAAAATTGCGCATTTGGAAGGACAATTTGCCACAAACGGCGCTTTCGCGACGTGTTTTGTGCGGAACTTCGTGCCGATTTGCCGCCGGGAACGCAAGATGGAAGTCTGTTAATAGCCCTCAGGAGCCCGTGATGTCAAAGAAAATAAAGGGAGTTAACGTTTATGCCGGGTTCATTCGAAAACCTATCACATTGATGTTAAAGGGGTTATCCGATTGCACGGGCGAGCGCACGCTATCATCGAAAATGAAGGCATAACCCGTGATATCTATGAAAACAAATTAGTTATTGGAGTTACCCCGTGATGTTGTTGAAAACAAAAGCAATTCCAGAAAATCACAACGATGAAGTGGCACGAGAAAGTTCCCAAACCCGATTCTCCGTTTCCTGCAATCTCCCCGTGCTTCATCGCCCGGTCAAAAGGATGACGCCATGAGTCAACCAGCAAATCGCGACACGGCTAATTCACTAGATCACTCGAAGTCTACCGTTGCCGTTGTCGGCGCGGGTCAGATGGGGCATGGGATTGCCCATGTGATGCTTCGCGCCGGGCATAATGTATTGTTGCTCGATACTTCGCGGGCCTTCGTCGAGGCGGGGGCTAAGCGCATCATAAAAGGATTGGCGCGCGACGTGGAAAAAGAGCGCTTGACGGAAGACCAGCGCCAGCAAGCGGTGACGCGGTTAAAGGTAACGACCGCGCCGGCGGACCTGGCCACAGCGGACATCATCATCGAGGCGGTGACGGAGAAGCTTGAAGTCAAAGCCGGCGTCTTCTGCTCGCTCGAGCCGCACTGCCCCCCGGAGACGATCTTCGCCTCGAACACTTCTTCGATTTCCATCACCCGCCTCGCCGCCGGCACGCAGCGGCCCGGCAAATTCGTCGGCCTGCACTTCTTCAATCCCGTGCCGGTGATGAAGTTGGTGGAAGTGGTGCCGGGCCTTCAGACCGCGCCCGAAACGGTTGGGAAAGCCATCGCGCTCGCCATTTCCGCGGCCAAGACCCCGGTGCGGGTGAACGATTTTCCCGGATTCGTCTCCAACCGCGTGCTGATGCCCATGATCAACGAAGCGGTGTTCTGCCTGATGGAAGGCGTGGCCGACGCCGCGGGCATCGACAACGTGATGAAGCTGGGCATGAACCATCCCATGGGGCCGCTGGAACTCGCCGATCTGATCGGCCTGGACGTTTGCCGGGACATCATGATGGTCCTTTACGAGAGCTTCCATGACTCGAAGTATCGCCCCTGCCCGCTGCTGGAAAAGATGGTCGCCGCCGGCTGGCTGGGGTGCAAAACCGGACGGGGGTTCTACGAGTATCCTAAGAAGTAGGCAGTAGGCAGGGGGCGCCGGCCAGAAGGCGACGAGCGCGCGGGCGGCTACGGAAGATAAAGCGATCATCGGTTTGACAAGTGGATGGCGGAATCAGCAAGCGGTAGACAGTGGACGGGCGGCGCCTCGCGACGCCGCCAGCGAGCGCCTTGTACCTAGCGGATGGCGCGGAGGGCGGCTTCGCGTTCGCGGCTGATGATGGCCAACAAGATGCGAGCTGCGCCGCCGGGCTAAGGTAGATTAAAAAGTATTCTGCGATTCAGACAGTAAGAAACCAGGCTGGGCGGCCGACCAGCGCTCGGTCTGTCAACAGGTCTATCCGATCCGCCCGCACGGCTCTTGACGGCCTTTCCGACGGCCAGTTGTCCACCTT